>ERZ779658.1174-NODE-1174-length-20789-cov-2.644449_pt1 | contig 20789 bp, 12 predicted proteins | sample MGYA00511485_ERZ779658 | MGnify/ENA primary metagenome ERZ779658 (study PRJEB29588, sample SAMEA2162182) | human gut metagenome | biome: human gut; feature: human-associated habitat; material: faeces | place: Denmark | collected 2008/2010 ... | reverse complement strand
TGGTCTAGGATACGGGGTTTACTGATTGCTTACGAACAACCTTGGGGAAAGAATATATCATTTGACTATTTTTGTGAGTATATACTTCCTTATCGTATTGACGATGAATCATTAGCCTCTTGGCGTGAGATGTATTATGAAAAATATTATTCATTATTGGATTCATTAAGGATGTCTAATACTTTGGATAAAGAAGACCCAGTAGTTGCTGCTAGCTATTTGATAGAACGATTACCGGATAAAGAGCATATTTTTACTTCTGTAACTCCTACTACTTTTGGGCATATTGGGCCGGAATATGTACAATATTTATCTGGATCTTGTCGAGAGGTTACGGATTTTTGTGTCTACCTGTTCAGAGCCTTAGGGATTCCTTGTGCTATTGATTTTATCCCAATGAGCGGCTCTGGGAGTGCTGGTCACTTTTGGTTAGTAACCTGGGATAAAAATGGGGAAGACTATAAAATGGATTTTCCGGAACCATTACAATTGGTTCGTAAGAGTTGGTGGTATGCAATGGATATGAGTGCTAAGATGTACCGATATACTTTTAGTGTTAATAGGGAGCTTTATGAATCAATGGCAATTTATGGGGAAGAATTATATCCTTTTTGGCGGCTACCGAAGTTTAAAGATGTGACTCATGGGTATGCCCAATATTATAAGAAGGAGATGAAGATTCCTTCTGAACAGATATATAAGGAAAAATGCGATGGAAAAATAGCCTACTTATGTCTTAGTAGCCGTGATAGTTGGATTCCGGTTGATTGGACAGAATATGATAGAAACAATCTGGTATTCCGAAACTTGAAGAAAAGTTCTATGATGAGGGTAGCTACTTATGAGAATGGGTCATTGCATTTTGTGACTGATCCTTTTATTGTGGATGGATGGACGAATAAAAGCCATTATTATTCAGCTGGTGGAGAAAAACAAGATGTGGTATTGTATGCCAAATCTAATATCGATACGGAGAATCTTTTCAGAGACAGGATGATAAGAGGTGTGTTCGAGGGAAGTAATAGGGCGGATTTTGCAGATAAAGATACTCTGTTTCTTATCCAGAGTAAACCTTATCGTCTGAGAACAGTAGTTAAAAGCTGGTCTGATAAAAAATATCGTTATCTCAGATATGTAGGCCCTGAGAATGCCAGTTGTAATGTGGCAGAAATAGCCTTTTATGAACCGAATGATACTATTGCCTTGAAGGGGAAAGTGCTGGGAACTCCCGGGTGCAGCCAGCAGGATGGAAGTCATGAATACACCAATGCATTTGATGGCAAAACATGGACCTCCTTTGATTATATCGAGCCAACCGGAGGGTGGACAGGACTGGATGCCGGAAAAGAAGTGCAGGTAGATCGTATTGCTTACACTCCACGAAACAGGGATAATTATATCCGTCCCGGAGACACCTTTGAACTTTTTTATTGTGATGGAGACTGGAAATCTGCCGGTATGATGATAGCAACTACCGATTCGCTCGTTTATAGGAATATCCCTAAGGATGTACTTTTACTATTGCGCAATCATACTCGAGGAGTGGATGAACGGATTTTTGTTTATGAAAATGATACTCAGGCATGGAAGTAAGAAATAGAATTATACGGAAAACAGTCTTGTGGATAATACCAATAGGTGTTGTCCTGCTGATATATGCTTGCCATCATGCTGAAAAGGAGAAAGTTTTTTTCCCACCAGTTTACGTGGCAAAACATACTTTAATGACGCTTTCTCCGGATTTTACGATGGAGGCTGACAGCATGGCATTGTATAAGCAATATCTGCGATTACGTACAGGGAAAGTTTCCTATGATTGGTGTTTTGCGTGTCGATGGGAAATCGTATCGTTTTATAGGCGGTGACTCCTTGCGTATTGCTCCTATAGCATCCATTTACAGCAGTGAAGGATGGAGTGGTAAATATTCATATTTATATCCGGGAACGGGTTGGGAAAAACAGGAATATGATGATTCACAATGGCAGGATGGAACTGGTGCATTTGGCGTTAAAAATATATACTATCCGGTCCATACTCTGTGGGGAGCCAATAATATTTATGTGCGCAGGCATATTACTATTGATGATAAAGAGGCTTTGGAAGGGCGAAAAATGTATGTCCGATATATATGTGATGGTCAGATCGATCTTTACTGTAATGGAGAGCATATTCCACAAATTGATAATCAATCTATGCAATTGGAATGCAAGCAACTATCCGGCATGATTGTCGATCAATTACAGAGTGGGGATAATGTGATTGCTGCGTTTGGACATAGTAAAGGAGGAGGATTTGCATTATTGGATTTTGGATTGTATGTAGAAAATAAAACTTATTGTGAACTGGACATGGCGACTTTGAAACAGATGGATGTGCAAGCAACTCAAACTCATTATGTTTTTCAGTGCGGAAGTGTGGAATTACAACTTGACTTTGTTTCTCCCGGCTTATTGGATGAACCGGATATGAGGGGATGTCCGGTAGGGCTTATAACATATCGTGTAGTTCCCCAAGAAGGGGAATGTCCTGATATTGAGATATTGTTTGATGTAGATATGGAATGGTCTTTTGACCGTTTCTCTGTGGATATGAAGGCGGAAGGAAAAAAATATTCTTATGAGGGCGGACATGCTGTATTCTCCCAGAAATTCGGTGAGGGTCAAACGGATTGTGGTGCACTTCTTTTGGGTTATGAAGAAGATAGAATTATGCAGTACGAGGGGGAGAATATCTATCCTTGTTGGAATAAAGGGGGAGAGAAAACAATAAAGGATATAATGAGGCTTGTAGGGGATCAATGTTGGTCCTTAAAGAGCAAATGCGATGAGACGGATGATCTCTTAAAAGAAAATGCGTTTCGGAATGGATATAAAAAATTAGCACAGATACTGCCTGTGTATAGAAATTTCATGGCTAATCACAGGCTTGTGATGAATACTGATAATAAGTTCTATTGTTTCGGAGATACTTTGGGTAATATAAGGGAAGCCTACGAATGTTTTCCTGCATTGTTGTTGTGGGGGCGGGTAGATTTGATGAAAGGATTATTGAACTCTGTTTTTGAAACATGTGAAAATAGTGATTGGGTAAAAAGTTATCCTCCTTATGATATAGGAACCTATCCTATATCGGGACGTCAGTCGAGTGTGGAGGATCATAGTATTGAGGTCGCTGCCGATATGTTGATGATGACTTTAACTATTGTAGAATTGGAGAACGATTTTGATTATGCGGAAAAGCATTGGGGGCTGTTACAGCAGTGGGCTGTCTACTTAGAGTCATGTATGCAAAATGAATCAGATTTTATTCCTGAACTATTAAACGAAAATGATGAACGCGTGAAAAGGGTATTGGGATGGAAGGCTTATCAGAAACTAGTACAATGGAGACAAAATAATGGGTAACGTAAAGCAAAATATAAAAAAAATAGTAGTCAGGCTTTTGGATATATCATTTGTGGTATGTTGCTTGGTGGGATTGATGTTTCTGGGGCAATTGTTTTGTTTCACTTCATTCAAGATTCCATCGGACTCTATGGAACCTACATTAAAGGATGGTGACCGGATATTGGTGAACAAGATGATTATGGGGGCAAGACTGTTCGATGTGTTTGCTGCATTGGAACAAAAGGATGTGAATATCTATCGATTACCTGCATTGGGAACTTTGAAGAGAAATGATGTGATAGTATTTAATTTTCCTTATGAGGAGTTTCGGTGGGACAGTATCCGGATGAATGTAATGCAGTATTATGTGAAACGTTGTATAGCTCTGCCGGGAGATACTTTAGAAATTCGGGAGGGAATCTATAAAGTGAGAGGATGCAATGAACAGTTGGGGAATAGCAATGCCCAGCAATATCTAGCCGGTCTGCAACGCCCGGAGGAACAAGGTATTGTAACGGGAACATTTCCTTATGATGAAAATCTGGGATGGAATATCCGGGAGTTTGGTCCATTACCTGTTCCGCAAAAAGGGCAGCTTGTAACGATGGACCATACTACTTATATTTTATACAGACAGCTGATAGCTTGGGAACAGAAGAAGAAAATAGTATTAAAAGACGGACAGGTGTTATTAGGGGATAGTATTATTGATCGATACAGCTTCAAAAAGAACTACTATTTTGTCTCAGGAGATAATATGGCTAATTCGCAAGATTCCAGATATTGGGGTATGTTGCCGGAAGAGTATATAGTTGGGAAAGCTACCCGTATCTGGAATTCAAAGGATAAGTATACTGATCAGATACGCTGGGAACGGATTTTGAAAAAGATTATGTAAAGCTAAAGAGAAGATAGAAAATGATCATACAAAAGAACCATATAGCTCATGCATTGATGTTGCTGGGAGTCATTGCCGTTTTGGGTACTGTGACTGTTTCTTCTTATAATATTTCACCAGGAGAAATGGCTTATCAGAAGTTGTGGCTAGGGCGTATGGCTATTGTTTTTGTAGGATGTAGCCTGATCTCAGTATGTCTGGACAAGAAAGGAAATGCATTTTACTTATCAGTGATCTGGTCTCTTATTATCTTAGGTGGAATGGAGGCTGTTTGGGGCATGAGGCAAATATATGGTTTGGCTATATCCAATCATTCATTATATACGCTTACTGGTTCTTTTTATAATCCGGGGCCTTACTCCGGATATTTGGCAATGGTTTTTCCGGTTTGTTTGAATGAATGGCTGGGCTTGAAAAAGATTGGAAACCGTACATGGATAGAACAAGGTAAATATTATGGAATTTCCGGAGTATTGCTACTGATTCTTTGCGTATTGCCGGCTGGTATGAGCCGCTCGGCATGGGTGGCTGCTTTGGTTTCAGGAGTATGGGTATATGGTATGCACTTTTCATGGGGAAATCGTTTGCGGGGAATAATGGAAAAGTATAGGAAAAGGGTATTTCCGGTCATTATCGCCGGGGGAATGGTATTGGTAATGACTGGTTATGCCTTTTTTCAATTAAAAGCGGATTCGGCTAACGGACGACTGCTGCTTTGGAAGATGAGTGTTAGGGCTATTGCTGAAGAGCCTGTTTGGGGACATGGAATTGGTAACTTTGCTTCTGCTTATGGTATGGCTCAGGAGAATTATTTTGCAGGAGGAGAGTACTCGGATAAAGAAGAATTGGTTGCTGGAAGTCCGGAATATGCTTTTAATGAATATCTTCAGGTAGGAGTGGATTACGGAGTTTTTTTCTTGGTAGTTGTATTGCTGGTAATCGGCTTTTGCCTATGGAAAGGAATAACAGAAAAAAGGCTAAGCGCATGTGCCGGTCTCATCTCCGTATTGGTCTTTGCTTTTTCATCTTATCCGATGCAGATTCCCGGATTTGCCATAGCGTTCTATTTTTTATTGGCAGCTTGTGTAGTAGGATCTTCACGAATATATACTTTGCTTTTTATTGTTATGGTTGCGTTGTTGGGAAGTTATTACTGGAGGTATAATCAGTATGAGTTTTGTAAAGAGTGGACTAGTTGCAAAATGCTTTATAATATAGGTGCTTATCAGTCTGCTAAAGACAGTTATGAGAAACTCTATCCGAAATTAAATGACCGGGGAACATTTTTGTTTGAATACGGTCATTGCTTGCATAAGTTGAAAGAGTATGATGCTTCTACAGAAATAATGGAAGAGGCTATAACGCATAGTTGTGATCCCATGATTCTGAATATAATAGGAAAGAATTATCAGGCTACAGGAGAATATGAGAAAGCCGAAGAATATTTCATACGGTCTACCCACCGGCTCCCGGGACGAATTTATCCGTATTATTTGTTAGCGAAGCTTTATGCGGAACCGGAATATTGGAATCCGGAGAAATTGAGACAAGCAGTTGGGGTAGTACTGACCAAAGAGCCGAAAGTGCAATCGACTGCAATAAGAGAAATGAGAGAAGAGGTAAAGAAACTTTTAAAGAGATAATTTAAAGATGATAAAGTTTTCCAGATATCTGATTGTAACCTGTTGGAGCGGCTTACTGTTGTTTGCCACTGTTTCCTGTGCGGATAATAGGCTGAAGGAAGCTTTATCATATGCTAAAGAGAACAGTCACGAATGGGAAAAGGTGCTGAAACATTATGAGAATGAACCTTTGAAGAAGAAAGCGGCTCTATTTCTGATTACTAATATGATAGGATATTGGGGACCGGACTCTACGGAAGTGTTTGCTTGCAGGAAGTTCACCCAAGAATATGATTCTTTATCACGGATCTATCAGTATGAAACGAGTGTGGAATGGGGAGAAAAAGTGGACAGTATCTGGGAGAAATTTGGCGAAAAAGTATATTATGGGATTAATAAGGAAAAGATTTTTGACTTGCAGGCCCTAAAAGCCGATTTTATTATTGATGAAATAGATTTGGCTTTTAGAGCCTGGAATAATAATATATACACACGTGAGTGTTCGTTTGATGATTTTTGTGAATATATATTGCCATATAGAAGGAAAAATGGAGCGTTACCTAATCAGAAACGTGCAGAGTTCTATCAAAAATATCATGAACATTTCTTCTGCCAACCGGGTAAGGACTTTATTGATGAAGCTGATTCGTTACTATATAAATATAATTTCCTGACTCATTCTTGTTTTTATGGGACAAGGATTCCCATTTTAGCTACCAGTCAGATGGAATATATGAGACACGGCCTGTGCGAAGACCGTTGTTGGTTTAATATAATGCTTTTTTCTTCTTTGGGAATGGCTGCTGCCATGGATTTTGTTCCGGGATGGGCTAACAGGAATGGATCTCATTCGTGGAATGTATTGATCGTCAATGGAGTTTCGTATCCGTTTGAACCTTTCTGGGATACTGACCGATGGAAATACAAACGAATATATAATAATAAAACATTTGATGAGGCATGGGGACGTTTCAGGCTCTCTAAGGTTTTTCGCAGAACTTATGGTGCGTATATGGATGCTATTCTTAAAGATACTCAAATGGATATTGAGGACATTCCGGAGGTGTTCAGGGATGTTAGAAAAAAAGATGTATCTCACGAATATTTTGATACAGTCAATGTTACGCTTACTTTGAAGAATGTACCTGATGATGAGCGATATGCTTATTTGTGTACATTTAATACAGGTAAATGGAATCCTGTTCAATGGGCAAAAATAGAAGGAAAGACTGTTGTCTTTAAAGGAATGGGGCGTGATGTCGTTTATCTGCCTGCTTATTATCGGAAAGGAAGCGTAATATGTGCGGGTACCCCGTTTTTGTTACAACAGGATGGTACGCAGAAGCCTTTGAATGCAACATGGAAGAATGGGAAATCTTCTATGCTGTTAAGGCATAATGCGGGAGCAACGTATCATAGCGGTAATGTATGGAATAACAGGAAAGTGGCAGGAACTGTATTGTTGGGTGATGTAACACCTTACTTTACATCAGCAGATACTCTTTGTGTCTTTCCCCGGAATATAGGTATTTACAGGCATTGCCTTTCTGTTAATAATAAAAGAAAGTTGCGTTATGTGCGGATGACTTTACCTTATTATTCGATCGCATTAAATGAACTGGCTTTTATTGCAGAAAGCGGAAAGCGTATATCAGACGTGCATTTTATACAGAAAACGGATTCGACAGAAAACGGTGAGAAGCCTGAATATGTATTAGATAATATATCCGGTACCGGTTACTTGAAGTTAGGTATAGAAGCCGGATATATTGATATTGATTTAGGAGACTTTTATGTGTTGTCGGAAATTCGATATATTCCTTACCATCAGATATTGTTGGACGATGGCATTGCCTATGAACTCTTATATTGGAAAGATGGATGGAAACCTTTGGGCAGCGCTACTTTCAGCGGGAAACCAATGGCTTTTGATAATATACCGCAGGATGCATTGTTACTGCTCAGACCTAAGAAGCAGAAAGGGCGAATATCTTATCGTCCGTTTATTTGCAGGGATGATGAACTTCGGTGGTATTGATAAATTAGTGAAAGTAATGTATACGATTGTGAAGATGTTGATTATTATTTAAATAATATCTTGTATCTCTTTTTATTTAGAAAGAAATGTGTATTTTTGAATGTGTAACTAACAAAATAAAAAATGAACAAACACAAGTTAGCATGGATATGTCTGTCTTCTGCATTGATTATGATGACAGCTTGTAGCGGCAAGAAAAATATGGAGGATGAATCGGAAAAGGGTATTTCCACCGTTCTTCCTATGTCTAAAAATGAGGTGACTGTAGAAATACTGAAAAGAAAGGCATTTAATCACGAACTAATGAGTAACGGCAAGATCAGCGCCCGTGGCAAAGCCGATCTACGCTTTGAAACCAGTGAAGTCATCGCCCACATTTATGTAAAAAATGGTGATCATGTACAGAAAGGACAGAAATTAGCAGATCTGGATAAGTTCCGTCTGGAACAGAAATTTTCTCAGTCTGAAGATGCTTTATTGAAAGCCGAACTGGAATTGAAAGATGTGTTGATAGGGCAGGGGTATGCTCCTGACGACTTTAGCAAGGTTCCGGCTGAAACGATGAAGATTGCCAAGGTAAAAAGTGGTTATGAGCAATCTAAATCCCAATATGAACTGGCGAAAAGAGAGATGGAGCATGCTACGTTGATTGCTCCTTTTGACGGTGTGGTAGCCAATTTATTTTCGAAGCCTTATAATCTGGCAAATACTTCTGAAGCATTCTGTACTATTATCGATTCCAAAGGAATGGAAGCTGATTTCACAGTGCTGGAAAATGAGCTCGCTTTTATCAGGATGGGAGATAAAGTGGTAATTACTCCTTATGCCGGAGGAGATGCGTTTGAAGGCAGTGTATCAGAAATAAATCCATTGGTGGATGCCAACGGCATGGTGAAAGTGAAAGCATCGGTAAATGCGGGAGGAAAACTGTTCAGCGGAATGAATGTAAGGGTAAGTGTCCGCCGTTCGCTGGGAGAGCGGCTGGTTATTCCGAAGAGCGCCGTTGTATTGCGTTCCGGCAAACAAGTGGTATTTACCCTGAAAGACGGCAAGGCAATGTGGAATTATGTGAATACGGGACTGGAGAATGCGACAGAATGTGTCGTCTCCGACAAGTCTCAGAAAGGTATCGAGGATGGTCTGCTGGAAGGAGATACGGTGATTGTCACCGGAAATCTGAATCTGGCGCATGAGGCGGAAGTCTATGTTAAATGAAGAATTAAGAATTAAATAATGAATCTATGATAAAATTCTTAATTCAGCGCCCTATTGCCGTATTGATGGCCTTTACCGCCTGTTTCATCATCGGACTGGTGACATACTCTACGCTGCCTATATCGCTGCTTCCCAATATCGCTATTCCTGAGATTACGGTACAGGTGGCGTCTGCCAATACCTCTGCCCGGGAATTGGAAAACACGATTGTCAAACCTTTGCGGGGGCAGTTGATTCAGGTCTCTACCCTAAAGGATATTCATAGTGAATCGAGAGATGGGGCGGGCATTATCCGCTTGTCATTTGAATATGGAACGAATACCGACCTTGCCTTTATCGAGGTAAATGAGAAGATAGATGCCGCCATGAACTATCTTCCGAAAGAGGCGGAACGTCCGAAGGTAATCAAAGCGAGTGCAACGGATATTCCCGTATTCTATCTGAATCTGACACTGAAGAATGACAGTGCTTACGGAGCTACGGAACAGCACTCCTTCCTTGAATTGTGTGAGTTTGCCGAGTCTGTCATTAAGCGCCGGATAGAGCAGCTTGAAGAAGTTGCCATGGTGGACGTGACCGGAATTTTGGAACGGCAGGTACAGATTGTGCCCGACAAGGACAAGCTCGCCATGATGGGACTCTCCATTGGAGATATCGAATCGGCTTTATCCTCTAATAATGTGGAACCGGGCAGCATGACAGTGCGAGACGGGTATTATGAATACAATATTAAATTCTCGACATTGCTGCGTACGGCGGAGGATGTGGAAAATATCTATCTGCGTAAGGGCGACCGCATCGTACAGTTAAAAGACTTCTGCAAAGTAAGCGTCGTACCCGTAAAGGAAAAAGGAGTATCCCTGTCCAATGGAAAGCGAGCGGTGAGCCTTGCCGTCATCAAACAGGCGGATGAGAACATGGATAAGATGAAGCAGGCGCTGGTAGGCACGATGACCTATTTTCAGTTAGTATACCCGGAGATTGATTTCAGCATCAGCCGTAATCAGACGGAACTGCTGGACTATACCATCTCTAATCTGCAGCAGAATCTCTCTCTTGGTTTTCTCTTTATTTGTCTGGTAGCGGTTCTGTTTCTGGGAGATGTAAAGTCTCCGCTGGTTATCGGACTTAGTATGGTGGTATCCATCGTGATCAGCTTTGTCTTTTTCTACCTTTGCAATATGTCTCTCAATATCATTTCACTTGCCGGATTGATCCTGGCATTGGGAATGATGATTGACAGTTCGATTATTGTGACCGAGAATATATCGCAATACCGTGAACGGGGATACTCCTTGCGCCGTGCCTGTGTGACGGGAACCAGTGAAGTGGTCACCCCCATGCTGAGTTCTTCTCTGACGACTATTGCTGTCTTTGCCCCACTGATTTTTATGAGCGGTATTGCAGGCGCTATTTTCTTTGATCAGGCTTTTTCCGTCACTGTAGGCCTGATGGTGTCCTATCTCACCGGTATCATGCTGCTTCCTGTGCTTTATCTGCTGGTTTACCGGACAGGTGTCCGCACCCGGAAATGGAAGTGGCTTTCTTTCAAAATTAATAACCCGATCAAGGACCACACGCTAGACCGATTCTATGATGCGGGTGTCGACTGGGTATTCCGCCATAAAACGTTCAGTGTACTGTTCTGTGTGATTTCCATTCCGCTTTGCATATTCTTCTTTTTCTTTATAGACAAAGAACGGATGCCCGATATCGAGGAAAATGAACTGATCGCCCGGATAGAATGGAATGAGAATATCCATGTGGATGAAAACAAACGACGGGTGGATGAACTTTTCAAGGAACTGAAAGATGAAGTACTGGAGCAAACAGCCTCTATCGGTAGACAGGACTTCATCCTCAATCGGGAACGGGAACTGTCTTCTTCCGAAGCGGAACTTTATTTCCGTACGGAGACTTCCGACGCTATTGCTCCTTTGGCACAGACGGTATACCGGAAACTGAAGGAACGTTATCCACTCTCTGTCATCTCTTTCTCTCCGCCGGAAACGGTCTTTGAGAAACTCTTTGTGACGGGTGAACCGGATGTGGTGGCGGAATTTTACACCCGTAATAAAGCGGAAGCCCCCAAAGCGGAAGCAATCCGCAGCGTAGAACAGGAACTGGGACGAAAAACCGGAATCAATCCGACAGGTATCGCCTTCGAAAACCAGTTGAATCTGAGTATCAGTAAAGAGAAACTCTTGCTCTACCGTGTTTCCTACAACGAACTGTATCGGGTACTGAAAACGGCTTTCCGGGAAAACAGTGTGACGATGCTGCACTCTTATCAGCAGTATTTGCCGATCAACATTGCCGGGGATGAAAAGACTGTGAACGAGGTGTTGCAGGAAACACTGGTGCAGACGCAACCGGACAACCGTGGGAATGTCGATTTTATCCCGCTTCGGGAATTGATCAACGTAGCTCCCGCCGAAGACTTGAAAAGTATTACTTCCGGACGTAACGGCGAGTATGTCCCGTTCGACTTTTACGGCGTGCAGGATGCGAACCGGCTGATGCGTGAAGTGAAACAGGTGGCGGAGGAAACAGGGGACTGGGATACGGGCTTCTCCGGCAGTATCTTCTCCAACAAGGAGATGCTGGATGAACTGGTCGTGATCCTGTTGATCTCACTGCTGCTGATGTATTTCATTCTTGCCGCACAGTTCGAGAGTTTTCTGCAGCCGTTGCTGGTACTGGCGGAAATCCCGATTGATGTGGCATTTGCTTTACTCTTGCTCTGGATATGCGGGCATACGCTGAATCTGATGTCTGCCATCGGTCTGATTGTGACCTGTGGTATTGTAATCAATGACTCTATCCTGAAACTGGATGCGATCAATGAACTGCGCAAGGCAGGCGTTCCTTTGCTGGAAGCTATTCATGAAGCAGGCCGCAGGCGTCTGCGTCCGATTATCATGACTTCGCTGACGACCATCTTTGCCATGGTGCCGTTGCTGTTCTCCTCGGATATGGGATCGGAACTGCAAAAGCCGTTGTCTATCGCCATGATAGGCACGATGTCCATCGGTACGGCGGTCAGCCTCTTTATCATACCGCTGCTTTACTGGTTTATCTATCGGGGAAAAAGCGGGAATCACAAACCAAATGAAAAACATGTTGAATTATGAAGAAATCATCCGTTCTTTTTGTATTGATGGCAGCATCGGGGATATGTTTCTCTTCAGTATATGCCCAGAAACGTCTGGTGCTGGACTTGAACCAGACTATCGCTTTAGCTAACGACAGTTCGCTGGAGTCATTCCGCACACAAAATATGTATCTGTCCGGTTATTGGGAATACCGGACGTACCGGGCAAACCGTTTGCCGAGTCTGACAATGGACCTTACCCCGGCACAATATAACCGGGATATCACGAAACGTTATGATTCGGGACAGGACCTGGATGTCTACCGTACGCAACAGTCATATTATGCCTATGGAGGATTAAGTGTCCGTCAAAATCTGGACTTGACCGGAGGTACGTTCTATCTGGAGTCGAACCTTGCCTATATGCGTAATTTCGGGGATAATAGTGCGACGCAGTTTACCAGCGTCCCGATACGGCTCGGTTATTCGCAGAGCCTGGTCGGGTATAATCCTTTCAAATGGGACCGGAAGATCGAACCGCTGAAATACGAGCGTGTGAAAAAGGAATTTCTTTATAATGTGGAAAAGGTTTCGGAAACGGCGACGAATTATTTCTTTTCGCTGGCGATGGCGCAGGCGGAATACAAACTGGCAAAGGAGAACCTCGCATCTACGGATACTTTGTACCGCATCGGACAGCAACGGCACCGGATCGCCGCTATTTCACAGGCGGACCTGTTGACTTTAAAGCTGGATAAAGTGAATGCACAGAATACATTGCAGAATAGGGCAAGCGCCTTGAAACGGGCAATGTTCTCACTGGCATCTTTTCTGAATCTGGATAAGAATACCCAGATCGAACTGGAGCTTCCTTCACGCCCAAGTATGATGGAGATTCCGGTGGATGAGGCTTTGAGATGGGGAAGGAGTAATAATCCGCAGTTGCTGGAACTGAAGCAGAATGTACTGGAAGCGGAGCGGAATGTGGACAGAACAAAGAAGGAATCCCGTTTCAATGCCAGCGTGAATGCCAGTATCGGTTTCAACCAGGTGGCGGAAAACTTCGGAGATGTGTATCATAAACCGATGCAGCAGGACTTGGTAGCGGTCAGCGTATCTATTCCGCTGCTGGACTGGGGCGTTCGTAAGGGCAAATACAACATGGCACGGAATAATCTGAATGTAGTGAAGATTTCGGCACGTCAGGATGAGATCAGTATTGAGGAGGAAGTCATCATGACGGTGAGTGATTTTAATATCCAGCAGCAGTTGATTGCCAGTGCGGAAGAAGCGCTGGACCTGGCGATACTGGCTTATAATGAGACAAGGCAACGTTTTATTATCGGTAAAGCGGATATTAATAGTCTGACGCTTTCGCTCAACAGGCAGCAGGAGGCGCAGCGTAACTACATTTCTGCCTTGCAGAACTACTGGCTGAATTATTATAAAATACGTCGTCTGACTTTATTCGATTTTGCTACGAAGCTTTCTCTTTCGGATCGTTTCGACTTTAATGGAGGGAGACTGATCAGATAGTAATTTCTTTTGGGATATAGACAAATGAATCATGCAAGATATAGGTTCTGAAATTAAAAAGTCATCAAAGGCTTCCGCTTTTACGCTCATTGTCGCTTTTATCAGCGTGGCGTTGGTCGGGCTGGCACTTGTTCCGTTGCTGCCGGTGAAGCTGAATCCGTCACGGACCTTACCCGGATTTTCTGTATGGTTCGGCATGGGAGGGACTTCGGCGCGTGTCGTGGAGATGACGGCTACCAGCAAACTGGAGGCGATGCTTGCCCGTGTCAAGGGAATACAAAGCATATCTTCGACTTCCGGCAATGGCTGGGGAAGTATAAATGTGAGTCTGGACAAGCATGCAGATGCGGCTGTCGCACGTTTTGAGGCTTCGACCATCATTCGTCAGACTTGGCCGGAATTGCCGGCGGGAGTTAGTTACCCGTACATTCAGATGGCAAGTCCGGAGCAGAAAAGTCAGGGACCTTTTATCGCATTCACGATTAATGCGCCTGCCACTCCCAGTCTGATTCAGAAGTATGCGGAGGAACATATAAAGACACGCCTTGCGCAGCTTCCGGGAATCTATAAGATAAACGTCAGCGGAGCCACACCGATGGAATGGCGTCTGGAGTATGATTATGAGCAGTTGCGTGCGTTGGGGGTGAGTACGGATGAAATTAGTCAGGCAGTCGGTCTGCATTATCAGAAAGAGTTTCTGGGGACTTATGATGTGGAACAGGCGGCTTCGGGCAAGGAGTGGATTCGGTTGGTGCTGATGCCCGAACATGATAACCGGGAGTTTGACGCCGGGCAGATACAGGTGAAAGTGAAGGATGGGAGAATCATCCGCTTGGACGAACTGGTGAAGGTCGTCCGTATGGAAGAGCAGCCTCAGAGTTATTACCGGATCAATGGGTTGAATTCGATTTATCTGTCTGTTGTCGCTGAAGAGGCAGCTAATCAGCTGGAACTGAGCAAAAAGGTACAGGCGTGCATGGATGACATCAGACTGTCGCTTCCGGCAGGATACGAGATTCATACCAGTTATGATACTACAGAGTTTATACATGACGAGCTGAACAAGATTTATTTGCGCACGGGAGTGACGGTGGCTATCCTGCTCTTGTTTGTACTGCTGATTACTTTCAGCCCCAAATATCTGTTTTTGATTGTCACCAGTCTGACCGTGAATATGGCAATAGCCGTTATCTTTTACTATGTCTTCGGACTGGAAATGCAGTTATATTCTTTGGCGGGTATCACGGTTTCACTGAACCTGGTGATTGATAATACGATTGTGATGAGTGATCATTATCTTCGATGTAAAAACCGGAAGGCGTTCATGTCTGTATTGGCGGCTACACTGACAACAATGGGAGCGTTGGTCATCATCTTCTTTCTGGACGAGAGGATTCGTCTGAATCTGCAGGATTTTGCCGCAGTGGTGATGATTAATCTGGGAGTTTCATTATTGGTTGCTCTGTTCTTTGTACCTTCTTTGATTGACAAAATCGGGTTGAAACGACGCAGGAAGTCTTCTCTGACCGGAGTGAAGAGAAAATGGAAAATGGGGAATACCCGTTTCTTTAGATGGCTGCGTTCGAAGATGCGAAGGGGACCGGTCTACTTTAGTCGTTTCTACAGGTGGCTGATACAGAGGCTTTGCCGCTGGAGAGTGGCGGTTTGCCTGCTACTGTTGCTGGCATTCGGATTACCGGTCTTTCTGTTGCCGGAAAAGGTGGATGGGGATGGCAAATGGGCAGAGATTTATAATAAGACACTGGGCACTCCCACCTATAAGGAAAAGGTGAAACCGATAGTGGATAAAGCGTTGGGAGGAAGCCTGAGATTGTTTGTGCAAAAGGTATATGAGGGCAGCTACTTTACCCGGAATGAGGAGGTAGTGCTTTATGCCAACGCCAACTTGCCGAACGGCAGTACGCTTGAACAGATGAACACGCTAATTAAACGGATGGAAACTTATCTGAGCGGGTTCAAAGAGATCAAGCAGTTTCAGACATCGGTGGAAAGTGCCCGCCGGGCATCTATCAGCATCCATTTCACCAAGGAAAATCAGAAAAGCGGGTTTCCGTATACGCTGAAAGCTAACATGATCAGCAAGGCACTCCAACTGGGAGGAGGAGACTGGAGTATCTATGGATTGCAGGATCAGGGATTCAGTAACAATGTGCGCGAGAATGCGGGATCATTCCGGGTGAAAATGTACGGATATAATTATGATGAACTTTATAGCTGGGCTACCAAACTAAAAGAGGTATTGTTGTCTCATCGTCGTATCAGGGAGGTGACGATCGGCTCCAATTTCTCGTGGTGGAAGGATGATTATCAGGAATTTTATTTTGATCTGGATAAGCGACGGATGATTGGAGCAGGGGTCGGAGCCGGAGAACTCTTTGCAGCCATCCGACCGATATATGGACGGAATCAGGAGATTGGTTCTGTGGTCACTGAAGACGGCACGGAAAGAATCAAACTCTCTTCCCGGCAATCGGGGCAACGGGATATATGGGCTATGCAGTATGATCCTTTCAGTGTAGGCGAAAAAGAGTATAAACTGGCAGAACTGGCTAAAGTGGAGAAGGGACAGATGCCACAGGAAGTGGCAAAGGAGAATCAGCAATATCGTCTGTGCCTGCAATATGAGTATATCGGTGCGTCGGAACAGGGACATAAGTTGCTGAAAAAAGACTTGGAAGGTTTTAATAAACTTCTCCCGCTGGGATATAAGGCGGAAGCGGAAAGTGATAACTGGTCATGGGGCGGGGGTGCCAACAAACAGTATCGTTTGCTCCTGATTGTGATTGCTATCATTTTCTTTATTACAAGTATTCTGTTCAATTCGTTGAAGCAGCCGTTAGCGATTATTTTCGTCATTCCGATATCTTATATCGGCGTATTTCTGACGTTCTACTGGTTCAAACTGAATTTTGACCAGGGCGGTTTCGCTTCGTTCATCTTGCTTTGCGGTATTACTGTGAATGCCAGTATTTATATTCTGAACGAGTATAATGCGATTCGTAAACGTTTTACCCGCCTTTCACCTCTCCGTGCTTATGTGAAGGCATGGAATACGAAAGTGATTCCTATTTTCCTGACAGTCGTTTCTACTATTTTAGGTTTTATCCCTTTCATGGTGGGAGCAGAAAAAGAAGGCTTCTGGTTTCCTTTGGCAGCAGGTACTATCGGAGGATTGGTGATGTCCGTGATCGGAGTGTTTATTTTCTTGCCGGTGCTGACTTTAAAAAAACTCACAAGATTGTAAGATCTGATAAAACTATTGAAAGATGAAAAGCATATTATTAACGGTTGGACTTGCCTTCATAGGCATGTATGCCACAGCACAGACGAGAGTCATTGATTATCCGGTAATGGGACAACGTACTACTGATGCATTGGAGTTTTATCAGGCGGAAGTTTCGGATACGGCAGTTATCCTTAGAGGAGATATGTATAGCCGCCCTAACTATTGGGTCCGGATAGCTTCTTCTTCTGTATTGAAAGGGAAAGAAACGGGAAAAGTCTACCGTTTGATACGTGCTACGGGGATCAAACTGGATCACGAAGAGTATATGCCCGAGTCTTGGAATCGCTCGTTTTCGTTGCAGTTCGAGCAGGTAGATAAACGGGACAGAATGGTTGATTATGATGAAATGATTCCGGAAGGGAATGGTTTTCGGGTAAATGATATTTGCTTGGAAAATAAGCAGATAAATAAGAAAATTCATTGTCGCATTGAAGGGACGGTAGCCAACTGTCCGGCATACAGCCGCTTGATGTTAATGCCGGAAGGAACCGATCCACGTGTGCAGGGATGGATTTCCATTCCGGTACGTGACGGGAAATTCTCGTATGACTTGTATACTGATAGGGAAGAACCCTATGAACTGTATGCCTGGAGTGATAACCTGCAGGGGGCTTGGTATCCGACTTCTTTCTTTTCAGAGAACGGGAAAATTGAAATTGTCCTGCATTCGTCCCAGGCACCTGAAGTTTACTCGGACGCACCATTGACTAAAGAATTGCTCCGTTTCAAACAGGAAACTGGTAAGCTATTCTTTGACTCACTTCGGGAAGAAAGGGAAAAATTAGAAAAAGAGAATAAAATATTGACTCCTGCAGCGCTTGCTTTGCAGGCAGAGGTAGAAAAAGCTCAAAATGAAGAGGAAAGGAAGGAAATCTTTCAAAAGATGCGCCAGTTAGATGATGACGGTAAGGCTTATACAGAAGATTATAAGATATTGGAAAAAAAGAGTCAGGAAGTTAATGGCAAATACAAAAATTATGAAAAGGAATATATCCGGTCGAACCCTACAATCGTAGGATTGTATCTGTTGAAGCAACAAATCAGAAGGATGCATGACACTGAAGAAGCCTCTGATATCATGCATATATATAAGACAGGATATGCAGGCAAGTTTGCTGATAATCCTATGACGGACTATATGAAACTTTGGATTGCAAGCCGGGAAATAAAGCTGGGTGGCAAGTATATCGACTTTACAGCTCCTGATGCAGAAGGACTTCCTCATACATTATCCAAGGAAATAGAAGGAAAAGTGGCTTTGATTGATTTATGGGCTTCCTGGTGTGGCCCTTGTCGACGGTCGTCTATCAGCATGATTCCTGTTTATGAAGCTTATAAAGATAAAGGTTTTACTGTTGTCGGTGTTGCCCGTGAACGTCAGGCAGACGATATGGGAAAAGCTGTAGCCAAAGATAAATATCCCTGGCTGAATCTTATAGAATTGAATGACGCAGGAAAGATATGGGAAAAATATGGAATCGGTAATGCCGGAGGAGGAACTTTCCTGGTTGATAAAGAAGGGAAAATTCTGCTTATCCAGCCAACAGCCGAGGAGGTAAAAGCCTGTTTGGATAAGTTATTGCAATAACATATAGAGGATAATATATCCTATTAGCAAAAACAAATTAGCTATTAGCTAATTTGTTTTTGCTAATAGCTAATTGAAATAAGCTATAGGGGAGATCTCATTTACCAGTTATTTCCTGCATTACTGCTGCCGATAAGCATTTCTATCCGTTGTTTATACTGATTAGCTCCTTCGGCGATGTTCTTTCCCGCATCTGCGGTTCCCATTCCATAAACAACAATAGGTGTTTGCCAGGACATCCCCGAATGAATGGCGCTCACTTGATAAGGGCGTAGAAGCTCGTCTGTTGTGAAGCGGTTCCTGCCTCCACTGCGATATGCTTCGTATTCGGAACCTGTGGTGGTCACTATAGTCAATGGCTTTCCTGCTACTGCCGGGGTTTTGGAGAGAAAAGTAAAGACTTCGTCCTGCCATCTTTTGAGTAGTGACGGTGCAGCCATCCAGTGAAAAGGAAATTGATAAATAAGTGCGGAAGCGTCGGAAATGATTTTGCTCCACTCATCGACATCAAAAGCAGCATCTTGCTGGTCGTAAAGATTGAATACCGCTACACCTTCGATGTCACTCACTGCCTCAATCAATGCTTTGTTTGCTTGTGATTCTTTCATGTTGGGATGCGCCAGGAGAATCACTACTTTTCTTAAATCTTTATTCATAATCAATCGGGTATTTAGGATGAAATAACTACTTATATGAAATAAAGGTCTAAAAATAAGAAAAAGTTCTCGAAATTCAATGTCTTAATTAAAAATAAAAGAATCTCTCTTTGCTTTTGATTTTGTATTTTTGCAGTCGCGTCCGTAAGGCGTGACTTTAGATAATAAATTTGTATATGATAGATTTTACCCAATTTCCTTCTCCTTGCTATATCATGGAAGAAGAGCTCTTGCGAAAGAACCTGTGTTTGATAAAAAGTGTGGCCGACAGGGCAGGAGTGGAGATTATTCTCGCTTTCAAGTCATTCGCCATGTGGCGCTCTTTCCCGATATTTCGCGAATATATAGACCATTCTACGGCAAGTTCCGTGTATGAGGCACGTCTGGCATTGGAAGAATTCGGCAGTAAGGCGCATACTTATTCGCCTGCATATACCGAGCAGGATTTTCCGGAGATCATGCGTTGCAGCAGCCATATCACCTTTAATTCGATGGCACAGTTCCGTCGTTTCTATCCGATGACAGTAGCCGAAGGAAGCGGAATCTCCTGCGGTATCCGTGTGAATCCCGAATATTCGGAAGTAGAAACAGAACTTTATAATCCGTGCGCCCCCGGTACCCGCTTCGGAATGACCGCCGATTTATTGCCCGATACCTTGCCCAAAGGAATCGAAGGTTTCCATTGTCATTGTCACTGCGAATCATCTTCTTTCGAGCTGGAACGTACTTTGCAGCATCTGGAAGAGAAATTCTCCCGCTGGTTTCCACAAATAAAATGGCTGAATCTGGGAGGCGGACACCTGATGACCCGGAAGGATTATGATACGGAGCATTTGATTAAATTATTGCAAGACCTGAAAGCACGATATCCTCATTTGCAGATCATTCTTGAACCCGGTTCGGCATTTACATGGCAGACAGGCGTCCTGACTTCGGAAGTAGTCGATATCGTTGAAAGCCGCGGCATCAGGACAGCCATTCTGAACGTCAGTTTCACTTGTCACATGCCCGACTGTCTGGAAATGCCTTATCAGCCTGCTGTTCGTGGTGCGGAAATGGGGAACGAAGGTGAGTTCATTTATCGTTTGGGAGGAAACTCCTGTTTGAGTGGTGACTATATGGGATGGTGGAGCTTCGATCATGAATTGCAAATCGGAGAAAGGATTGTGTTCGAAGATATGATTCATTATACCATGGTCAAGACAAATATGTTTAACGGAATACACCATCCGGCCATCGCTTTGTGGACAAAAGAAGGTAAAGCTGAAATATACAGGCAATTTTCTTACGAAGACTATCGAGACCGAATGAGTTGATTATCAAAACGATTGTTTGTTTGCGGAAGCAAAGTGTGCAGATTCTTGTGAAAAAAACAGGCAGAATGTTTGCAGAATTACGGAAAATCCCTACCTTTGCAACCGCAAACGAAAAAATGCGGAAATAGCTCA
>ERZ779658.1163-NODE-1163-length-20890-cov-3.923494_pt1 | contig 20890 bp, 18 predicted proteins | sample MGYA00511485_ERZ779658 | MGnify/ENA primary metagenome ERZ779658 (study PRJEB29588, sample SAMEA2162182) | human gut metagenome | biome: human gut; feature: human-associated habitat; material: faeces | place: Denmark | collected 2008/2010 ... | reverse complement strand
GCTTTAGCAGATGTTGATACAACAGTAAAAGTATTTAATGTAATGTTGAAAAAACTAAAAGACAAAGGAATAAATACAGTTGATGAAATAGATTCAGCAACAAAAGACCCAGAAGCTCAAAAAGAAGAATTTAAAAAGCAAAGATCATATCATGCAATAATATTAGCTAAAAATTATGTAGGATTAAGAAACCTATATAAATTAGTATCAATTTCACATTTGAACTATTTTTATAAAAATCCAAGAATATTAAAAAGTATATATAAAAAATATTCAGAAGGATTAATATTAGGAAGTGCTTGCGAAGCGGGAGAATTATATCAAGCAATAGAATTAGGAAAATCTGATGAAGAAATAGAAAATATTGCAAGAGATTATGACTATTTAGAAATTCAACCAATAGGAAATAATGAATTCTTAGTAAGAAATGGTGTTGTACCAGATAGAGAATATTTAAAAGATATAAATCGTAAGATTGTAGAATTAGGAGAAAAACTAGGAAAACTAGTAGTAGCAACATGTGATGTTCATTTTATGGATCCACAAGATGAGATTTATAGAAGAATATTAGAAGCAGGACAAGGATATAAAGATGCAGATGAGCAAGCACCTTTATATTTAAGAACAACAGAAGAAATGCTTAAAGAATTTGAATATTTAGGTGAAGAAAAAGCTTATGAAGTTGTAGTAACAAATACAAATAAAGTATCAGATATGTGTGATAGAATAGACCCAATATCACCAGAAAAATGTCCACCACATATTCCAGGATGTGAGGAAGATATCAAAAATATTGCATATAAAAAAGCACATGAATTATATGGTGATCCATTACCAGAAATAGTTCAAACAAGACTAGATAAAGAATTAAACTCTATTATAAGCAATGGATATTCAGTAATGTATATTATTGCACAAAGATTAGTATGGAAATCAAATGAAGATGGATATATAGTAGGTTCAAGAGGATCAGTAGGATCATCACTTGTAGCATTTATGACAGGTATAACAGAAGTAAACTCATTACAGCCACATTATAGATGTCCAAAATGTAAATATTCAGAATTTGATGATTATGGAGTTGGAAATGGATTTGATTTACCAGATAAAGATTGTCCAAAATGTGGCACAAAAATGGCCAAAGATGGAATGGATATACCATTTGAAACATTCCTTGGATTTAATGGGGACAAAGAACCTGATATAGACTTAAACTTCTCTGGAGAATATCAAGCAAAAGCACATAAATATACAGAAGTAATATTTGGAAAAGGAACAACATTTAAAGCAGGAACAGTTGGTACAGTAGCAGAACAAACAGCATTTGGATATGTAAAAAAATATTATGAAGAAAGAAATATACCAATAAATAAAGCAGAAATAGCAAGAATATCAGTAGGATGTCAAGGAATAAAAAGAACAACAGGACAACATCCAGGAGGAATTATAGTAGTTCCAAAAGGAAGAGAAATATACGAATTTACACCAGTACAACATCCAGCAGATGACCCAAATTCAGATATAATAACAACACATTTTGATTATCACTCAATAGATGGAAACTTGTTAAAACTTGATATACTAGGACACGATGATCCGACGGTAATACGTATGCTTCAAGATATAACAGGAGTACCACCAACAGATGTACCATTAGATGATAAAGAAACAATGTCAATCTTTTCATCAACAAAAGCATTAGGTGTAACACCAGAACAAATACATTCAGAAGTAGGAACTTATGGAATACCTGAATATGGTACAAAATTTGCTAGAGGAATGCTTTTAGATACACACCCAACAACATTTGACGAATTAATAAGAATATCTGGACTATCACATGGTACAGATGTATGGTTGGGAAATGCACAATCATTAATAGAACAAGGAATTGTAACATTACAACAAGCAATATGTTGTCGTGATGATATAATGATATATTTAATGAAAAAAGGGCTTCCACCAGATAAATCATTCAAAATAATGGAAGCTGTTCGTAAAGGTAAAGTTGCAAAAGGAAAAGAACCAAAATGGAAAGATGAATATATACCTTTAATGTTAGAACATGATGTTCCAGAATGGTATATAAAATCTTGTGAAAAAATAAAATACATGTTCCCTAAAGCACATGCTGCAGCTTATGTAACAAACGCATTTAGAATTGCATGGTTTAAAGTTCATATTCCATTAGCATATTATGCAGCATTTTTTACAATAAGAGCAAAAGCATTTGATGCAGAAGTTATGATTAATGGAAAAGAAAAAGTAAAAAACAAAATGAAAGAAATTGAAATGATGGGAAATAATGCTACTCCAAAAGATAAAGATATGTATGATGATCTAGAATTAGTATTAGAAATGTATGAAAGAGGACTTAGATTCTTACCAATTGATTTGTATAAATCACATGCTACAAAATTTCAAGTCGAAGGAGATTCATTAAGACCACCGTTAAATAGTATAGCAGGATTAGGAAATGTTGCAGCAGAAGGAATTATGAAAGCTAGACAGGAAGAAAAATTTATGTCTATAGATGATTTGAAAATTCGTTCAAAAGTTGGTGATTCTGTTACAGAATTGTTGAGACAATTTGGTTGCCTTGAGGGAATGAGTCAAAGTAATCAATTGAGTTTGTTTGGATAAAATAAAATACCTTGAAAGAAATTTCAGGGTATTTTTTGATAGATATTTTGAGTATTATTTAAACGTAATAGAAAATCCCCAGAAATCCTAGTAAGACTTCTGGGGATTTTTTCATGGAAAATAACTTATAAGTTTGTTAGATGTTACACTCAAAATCTATTTTTTTTAACTTTATCCGCTAAATTTTTTTGAATCTCATCGTGATAATCAAAATCATCAAGACGTTCGAAGATTTTGTCAGGAATGTTAGGATTATGTTCTACAGCTTCACGAACCTCATCGTAGAGATCTTCCTCATAGAGACGTATGAGGACTTCTTCAGGAGTGTTAGGATTTGAGGCAACAAAAATACGAACGTCTAAGTTTTCATCTTCACTAAGATCTGTGAGAGTTTCTCCTGATGTGTTTTGATTGGTAGCAACAGAAAGCCGAACCATCCAAAATTCATCGGTAGAAAGTTGTGCAAGAATCTCTGGAGGAGTTTTTGAATTATCTGCAATATTTTCTCGAACCTCAGAACTTTCGTCATTGCTAAGAAGTTCGAGAACACTTACAGGAACATTTGGGTGTTGAGTGACAAATTCGCGAACATACCAATATTTACTCTTACTGAGACGAGTAAGGAGTTCGGCAGAAAAACTTGGATTTTTAAGAGCCGGAGAAAAGGTTCGAATATTGTAATCTTCAATGAGACGAGTAAGAATTTTTTCAGGAGTACTAGGATTACCAGAAACAGCTTCGAGAACATAATGGTTTTTATCAGTTGCCAAAATTTCCAGTGTCTCAATTGGGGTGTTAATATCTTCTGCAAGTGCTATCCGAGTGTTAAGATCAAGAGACTCATAAGGATTATTCATTTTTTCCATAATTACCTCCAAAAAAATTTTGTATCATAATGTATTCGGTATATAAAAACACCAACAAAGGTGAAAAAAAGGAAAATGTATATAAAATAAGCTATTTAAGCTTATATCAATATTTTAACACAATTCTATAATTATGTCAAACTGAGTGTAAAAATAGCAATTTTTCGATTGATTTCGATAAATTTATTAAAAATATTCGATGATTATTAGAAAAAAGCATAAGAACATAAACAAAAGTTTGTGAAAATATTGATTTTTTAGATAGTATGTGTTATACTATCAAACATTAGAGGACAATAAACTATCTAAAGAAAAAATTTTAAAAGACAAAGACGAAAAGAAATTGAAATGATAATATATGAATTTTTATTAATTAAAAATTACTAAATTTCCTTGACATCTAGGCGATTTGAAGCTATAATGAAAGCATCAAAGAAGTGGAGGACACAATATTAATGGAAAAAAATATGTTTTCAATTAATGAAAATCAATACAAAGAAATGACAGACGAAAAATTAATAGAGAATATAAAGCAAGATGACAATATGGCTTTAAACTGCTTATTAGAAAGATATAATGATGTAGTAAATATGAAAGCAAATAAATTTTTCATGGTAGGAGCAGAAAGAGAAGACATGGTACAAGAAGGAATGATTGGATTATATAAAGCAGTAAAATCATTTGACACAGAAAAACAAAACTCATTTAAAACATTTGCAAATATGTGTATAGAAAGACAATTAATAACAGCAGTCAAAAATTCAAACAGACAAAAACACATACCATTAAACTCATCAATATCTTTAAATTCAGCAGCATATGAAGATAATGATGATATGGACAAGCTTGAAATAGTAGATTTAAAAGCAGAAGATGATCCATCAGATATAATAGCAAATCAAGAATATTCAAAAACAATAGAAAGAAAGATAAAAGAAAATTTAAGTGAATATGAATTATCAGTTTTATATGAATATGAAAAAGGACATTCATATGCAGATATAGCAGAAAAATTAAAAACAAAAGTAAAATCTGTAGATACAGCAATACAAAGAATAAAGAAAAAAGCAAATAAAATAAAAGAAAGTATAGATTCGTAACTTAATAAAATATTAAGAAAAAAGTCGAAAAACAAAGAAAAAAGTAGCAAGAAGTACTTGCTATTTTTTTGTTTTTCTTATAAAATATTATCCAAGTGTGTAATAAAAAACGGAGGAAAAATAATATATGAATTTAAGCGAAGAAGAGCTTCCAAAAGCATTGCAAAAACATGCTGAAGAAGAAAATGTAAAAAATAATTCTACTGATAATAAAAAGAAAAAATCAAAAAAAATATGGTTAAGAATATTAATAACAATAATAATATTAGGAATACTAGGAATATCAACATTGGCATTTTTATTATATGGACCATATTCAGGATTTAGAGAATGGCTAATAACAAGTGCAATGACAACAATGAGACACCAATATTTAGCAACATGGTTTTATAGTGATGAAACAATACAAGAAGTACTAAATAATAATAAAGTACATGAAACAGACGAAAGTACAGATACATCAATGATAGTTGTAGTTGATGATAAAAAAGAAGAAATACAATATGCTAATGAATATGAAAGACAGATATTAGAAAAAGATCCAGAACATGAAGATTATAAGATAATAAAAATAGAAGGAAAAGGTTATGATGGATATATGGCCGTAATATATGATCCATCAAGAATAAAAACAGTATATACAAGCAAATTAGGTACAACAGGAGAATATTTAACAAAAATGGCACAAGATAATGATGCATTAATTGCAATAAATGGAGGAGGATTCGAAGATCCAAATTATGTAGGAAATGGAGCAACACCTCTTGGGATAACATTTTCAAATGGAAAATTAATAACATCAAAAACGTATAAAGGACAAGGTGGATTGATTGGATTTACACAAGATGATAAATTAGTACTTGGAAAGATGACAGCAGATCAAGCAAAGAAACAAAAAATTCGTGATGGAGTAACATTTGGACCATTTTTAATAATAAATGGAAAAGCATCATCAGTATCTGGAAATGGTGGATGGGGGACAGCCCCAAGAACAGCAATAGGGCAAAGACAAGATGGAATTGTATTGTTTTTAGTTGTAGATGGAAGAACAGTAACAAGACCTGGTGCAACAATGAAAGATTTAATAGAAATTTTTGAAAGATATGGAGCTTATAATGCGTCAAACCTAGATGGAGGAACATCTAGCGCAATGGTGGTAAATAATAAAATAATAAATGATCCAGTTGATCAATCAGGATCACATAGAACAAGATATATTTCAACAGCATTTATATTAACAAAAGAAGATAATCAATAAGTAAAAATGGAGGATATAATGGGATTTGTAGTTGCAGTTGATGGACCTGCCGGAAGTGGAAAAGGAACAATAACAAAAAAAATAGCTAAAGAAATGAATTTAACAAGTATAGATACAGGAGCAATGTACAGAAGTGTTACACTTGCAATGTTAAATGAAAATATAGCATTAGATGATTATGAAAAAATATCAAAACTTTTAGATGAAATAAAAATAGAATTTAAAAAAATAGATGGAGTTCAAAAAGTATATTTAAATGGTAAAGATGTATCATTAGAAATCAGAACAAAACCTGTTAATGAAAATGTATCACCAGTTTCAACAATAAAAATAGTAAGAGAAAGACTAGCCAAACTTCAAAGAGAAATGGCAGAAACAATAGATGTTATAATGGAAGGTAGAGATATTGGAACAAATGTATTTCCAAATGCAAATGTAAAAATTTATTTAGATGCAACACCAGAAGAAAGAGCAAGAAGAAGATATTTACAAAATAAAGAAAATGGAATTGAAATGCCATATGAAGAAATACTTGAAAGTGTAAAAAATAGAGATTTTATTGATAGTACAAGAGAAATAGCACCATTAAAAAAAGCAGATGATGCAATATATGTTGATTCAAGTAATATGACAATTGACGAAGTTGTAGAAAGAATAAAAAAAATAATAAGTAAAAAAAGAAAATAGAATAGGAGTTATAGCATGAAAGAAGAATTTTTAAATTTATTAAGAAGTGTAAAAAGAGAAGGAATTGATGATTTAATAAGATTTATTGAAAATACAGATTTTTTTACAGCACCTGCAAGTACAAGATTTCATGGAGACCATGCTGGTGGACTTGTAGAACATAGCATGAAAGTATATGAAATATTGCAAGAAAAAGTAAAAAATGCTCCAATAGCATTAAATATACCACCAGAAACTTTGATAATAGTACCATTATTACATGATTTGTGTAAAGCTAATTTTTATAAAATTGATTATAGAAATGCCAAAAATGCTTTAGGAGTATGGGAAAAGGTACCATATTATACAGTTGAAGATACTATACCATATGGACATGGTGAAAAATCTGTTATGATGATAACAGAATACATGAAATTAACAAGTGAAGAAAAGTATGCAATTCGTTGGCATATGGGATTTACAGAACCAAAAGAACAATATGGAACAATAGGATTAGCATATACTAAATATCCTTTAGCATTGCTTATGTTTGAAGCTGATTTGGAAGCAACATATTTCTTTAATACATAATTAAAAATCGCCAGATAGGCGATTTTTTTTATAAAAAAGTCACTTTAATTTAAAGTGACTTTATATAGTAAATTATTTTGCTAAACATTTATCAAGTTCTTCGCAAATTGCTTTTTTATCCATTTTTTGACCAATGAAAACAAGTTTAACCATTCTATCTCCAACTTCTTCATCCCAGTCTCTTTCTAAATCAGAATTAGCTTTTCTAAATGCTTGTTGATCTTTTAATGGGAAAGTAGCAATCCATTCGCCAGCTTCATAAACTCCAGTTTGTTTTCCAGCTTGTTCAAAAACATATGACATTTCATCATCATTCTCAAACCAAACAATACCTTTACATCTAATTATATTTCTTGGTAATGAATTAACGAAATTATGGAATTTTGATTCAACTAAAGGTTTTCTTCTATAATATACAAAAGTTCCAATTCCATACTCTTCAGTTTCACCTTCTTCAGCTTCTTCCTCAGTTTTATCTAATTCTTGAGCCCAACCAGCTGAAAGTGAAGCTTTTTCGAAATCAAAAGCTTTTGTGTTCATAATTTCTCTAAAATCAACATCTGAATAATTTGTTTCTATTATTTTTGCACTTGGTTGTAATTTTTTTACAACAGCTTTAACTTTTTCAAGTTCATCTTTAGAAAGTTCATCAACTTTGTTTAAAATCAAAGTATTACAGAATTCAATTTGCTGAATTAATAAATTTTCAATATCTTCACCATCAATTTCATCTTTTTCAAGTTCTTCACCACAATTGAATTCATCTCTTAATCTTAAAGCATCAACAACAGAAACAACATTGTCTAATCTACAAATTTTAGGTAATCCATATTGTTTTGTAGAATCTTGTAAAACAGTTATTGTTTGAGCAATTGGAATAGGTTCACAAATTCCACTAGCTTCTATTAATATATAATCAAAATTTCCTGTTTTAACTAAATCAACAATTTGTTGCATTAAATCAACTTTTAAAGTACAACAAATACAACCATTTTGTAAAGGAACAAGGCTATCATTTGTTTCAGTAACAATACCACCTTTTCCTATTAAAGATGCATCTATATTTACTTCTCCAATATCATTAACAATTACAGCAACTTTGTAACCATCTTGATTATTTAAAATATGATTTATAAGAGTTGTTTTTCCAGCTCCTAAGTATCCTGTTAATAATGTAATTGGCACAGTTTTCATTTAAAATTCCTCCTTTTTGGCTTAAACCATTATAATTCGCTTGAATTATATCACTTTTTAGAAGTAAATGCTATACTTTTTTTAGAATTTATGGTATAATATTTACATAATTGCGTAAATACGTAAGTAGAAAGGATGAAATTCATGACGCGGAGTACAGAAAAATATTCACCACTATCTGAGGAAACAGTATTAAAACTCAAAGAAAAACACTTACAAGCAGCACAACAATCGAATGATATTTTGAGTTGGGCTCAAAAAGAATACGATTTGTTGACCGATCTGGAAGTACCTGAAGAAGATTCAAAACAGTTTTATCTTTTTCTTGATGGTTTGAGAGGCTGTATTAACTACAGAAAAATGACCATTAAGATGAAAAATGAAACGAGTTACTTGTTGAAAACAATAATGTATCTCATTTTGTGGATGAATTCTGTTGATGGGAAAACAACTTGTATTGAACTGATTGCAAGATGCAAATCATTTGAAAGCGAACTCACAAAAATTTTGCGCAAAGCAAATATGAATCTCTCAACAAGTATTCGAGATCGTTTTGGAATAAAAGGAATCATCTTTAATGATGCTTCTGAAGAAGAAATTGAAGAAATGATCGAGCATATTTTTGATACCATTAATAATGTTTTGGTTATTCGAAACATTAAAATGGCAAGAGAATTCAAAAAGTGGGTAGAAGAAAGCACTGAAATTATGGAGGCTGATAAAAAAGTTGTTGCAGAAATTATGGATACGCCATTTTTTATTGATGAGTCAAAAATAAAAGACTATATCCATCATCCCAAAGAAAATGGATATAAAGCATTGCAATTTACCTTGTCAATAACAGCATATTCTACTAATATCCCTGGTGCACAAATTGAAATTCAACTGAAATCTCAAAAAATGGAGGAAGAAGCTGAAAGCGGAAAAGCAAGCCATGAAGTTTACAAGAAAACAGGTGGTCATACAACGGAAGAATTAACAGATATTGATTTGCTGATAAATGAGGCTTTTAAAATCACAGATTTTACACAGCTTCATATCAGTGGGTTCTATGGAAATTCTGAAAAAGAAGACAGAATTGGAGCATCGCAACCTGATATTTTTGAAATTCGGCATCTTTCACAAAGCTTTGTGAATAAACAGTAATCCTTTATCCCTAGGAAATTATTTCCTAGGGATTTTTTGATTTGTAGTATTACAATTGATGTGAAACAAAAATTAAATGAGGGAACTGGTTTTATTGTAGGAGCAATAAGGGCTTTTTCAGTTCCAATAGTAAGTGGGGCTGTTAATATGGTCAAAAATACTACAAATTCTATATTAGGGAATGTTGGTATCGATTTGTCAGATGGCTTTGATGAAAAGGATGTGTATGGATTAACTGGTTGGATTGCACAAACAGCTGTAGATACAGGAGCTTTTGTTGTAAAAACTTTTGTAAGTACAACAGTTGCGTCTACACTAGGCGGAGGAATGATTGGTACTACTGGTGCATTCGTTGTAGGAAAAGTAGTTGGTCCAACAATAGATGAAGCATTTGGTGAGAAAGCTGTTGATGGTGTACATACATTTTTAACTTCAGCTTTGGGATTTTTTGGAATAAAAGCTAAACCAGATGAAAAAGAAACTGCTACAGCTGGTACAGAAGAGGTTGAAACTATTCTAACTGGAGATAAGGCGAATTTGCAAGGTAATATAACTGAAGATGGAAAGAAAGGGAATAATGGACAAGCAGAGCTTAATAATGCAAATGGTCAACAGCAAAATTCTGCAGATAAAGCTAATCAATTAGCGACATTACAAGTTCAATTGGCAGAAGCACAAAAAGATTTAGAGCGTAAAAAAACAACTTATGATGCATCTAAAACAGCAAATGATAAAGCTAAACAAAATGAAAAAACAGCAAGATGTCAATTAGAAATGGCAGAATCAACATATAATAACTCAAAAATTCGTCTTACATGAATGGAAAAAGATCAGTCTGAAAAATGGAATGAATATCAGAAGAAACTTAGTACAAATGGAAAAAATTCATATCCTGCAAATGATGCTGAAAAGGAATGGAGAGCATCAAAGGAAGCGGCAGAAAAATATAATATGAAAACAGTTTATACAGCTAAAAAGAATGTAGATAAATATCAAGAAAATTATGAACGTATGGAAAGTCGTTTAAAAACAGATAATGCAAGTCATGATAAAATTACAAAACAATATGAAGATGCACAGGCTAAATTAGATAAAATACAACAAAAAATAGATGCATTAAATAAAAAATAATGTAATAAGGAGGTAAAAAATGAGTTCACCATTGAAAATAGATTATGAAAGCATACCAAATCAAGCAAACAAAATAAGAAATACAGCATTAGAAATAAATGATAGAATATTAGACGTATATAAACAAGTTGCAGAAATGCATACACATTGGTATGGTAAAAGATATAATGAATTAGTAAGCAAATTCAATGAATTAGCACCACAATTTAATAAATTCTTAGAAGTAATAGTATCCCAAATACCATACATGTTTGATGCTATTGCTAATGACTTCTCTGGAATAGACATACAACAAAATGTTGCAACAGCAAGAAAAGAAGGATATAAAAGTATCCAAGAAATCCAAATATTTAATGATGTAGGAATGAGATACTTACAATCAGAAGTTGATCCATATCAAACAGAAATCGTATCAGATTTTCGTTCAGCAAAAGAACTTATGGATTTAATGCAAAAAACTGTAGAACAAATAATATTACAATGTGATGGTGCAGATGAATTTAGATCACAATTTAGAAATTTAGTAAGTTCATTTAAACAAGTATTAGACAATGTAGAATCTCAATTTGTAGAATTAATGAATAAAGACAGAGAACAAATTGAAAAAGCAGAAAAATTAAATACAACAAAGTAAAAAAAATTAAGAATAGACATAAGATCTATTCTTTTTTTATTTAGAAAGGCATAAAATCAAAAGAGGTGATTTTATGCCAATATCATTATCAAGCAAAAAGAAAATGAGAAATGGACTATTTGTAGTAATAGTAATAATTTTATTATTAACAACAAGATTAGGATATATTCAATTAGTATGGGGAGCAGAATTGAATAATCAAGCAACAAGTCAACAATCACAAAGTAGAAAAATAACAGCAAAAAGAGGAACAATATATGATGCAACAGGAAAATATGAATTAGCAGTGAGTTCAAGTGTAGAAGCAGTAACAATAAATCCAACAAATATATCAAAAGAAAACAAAGAGAAAGTAGCAAAAGCATTAAGTGATATATTTGAATTAGATTATGAAAAAGTTTTAAAAAGACTAAAAAAAAGAAGCTCAATAGAAACAATAGTAAAGCAAGTAGAAAAAAGTAAAACAGATGAATTAAGAAAATGGATGGAAGAAAATCAAATAACAAGAGGGATAAATATTGATGAAGATTCTAAAAGATATTATCCATATGGAGATTTAGCAGCACAAGTAATTGGATTTTGTGGAAATGATAATCAAGGATTAGATGGAATTGAAGCAAAATATAATGATGAACTAAAAGGAACAAATGGAAAGATTGAAAGACAAACAAATGCAGCAGGAGAAAGTTTAGGAGATGAAGAATATATTTCAGCAATAGATGGAAATAGTTTAATATTAACAATAGATATGACAATACAATCAATTGTAGAAAAATATTTAGAAGAAGCGTGTATAGATAATGTTTGTACAGATGGTGGAAGTATAATAGCTATGAATCCTAAAAATGGAGATATTTTAGCAATGGCAACATATCCTGCATATGACTTAAATAGCCCGTATGAACCACATACAGATGAACAAAAAGCAGAATGGAAAAATCTAGATTCACAAGACAGAACAACAGCAATGCAAAAAATGTGGAGAAATAAGGCAATATCAGATACATATGAGCCAGGTTCAGTTTTTAAAACAATAACATCATCTGCAGCATTAGAAGAAGGAATAGTAACAGATATAGATAAACAAGGACAATTTTGTTGCACAGGAGGAATAGAAGTTGCAGGAGTAAGAATAAAATGTTGGAGATATTATAGACCACATGGGTCAGAAAGTTTAAGATTAGCATTAATGAATTCTTGTAACCCAGTATTTATAGGACTAGGTCAAAAAATAGGTGTAACAAAATATTATGAATATTTAAGAAAATTTGGACTGTTTAATAAAACTGGAATAAAATTACCAGGAGAAGCAAATAGTATATTCATAAAAGAAGAAAAAGCAGGACCTGTGGAATTGGCAACAATTAGTTTTGGGCAAAGATTTGAAATAACACCATTACAAATGGTAACAGCAGTTTCAAGTATTGCCAATAAAGGGACATATATAAAGCCGAGAATAGTAAAAAGTATTATAAATAGTGAAACAGGTGAAAAAACAGATATGCCAATTGAAACAGGAGAACAAATAATTTCGAAAGAAAATGCAGAAAAAGTATTAAGCATGATGAACAGTGTTGTATCAGAAGGAACAGGAAAAAATGCAAAAGTAGAAGGATATCAAGTTGGTGGAAAAACAGGAACATCAGAAGATGGAGTTAATACTGGAAAATATGTTACGTCATTTTGTGGTGTCGCAAATACAGATGATCCCCAAATAGTACTTTTAATAACTTTATATAATCCAACAGGAGAAGGTGGACACCAAGGTGGTGGAGTTGCAGCTCCTGTTGGAGGAAAAATTTTAAGTGAAGTTTTACCATATTTAGATAGCAAGGCTGATATTGACAAAATTATGTAAATGTGTTACAATAATAATATCTTGAGTTCTTGCACAGAGTAACTTTAGAAGTTTTGTAAATTTCTGGGGGGCTGTGCAAAACCTCCAGACAATTATGGAGGTGCAACTATGATGCACAACAACGTGTCCGGCCGTAACTTCATGAACGCTGAGACCGCCAAGTTTACTGGTGCTGTCCTGCTGGTTACGGAGATCTACGCACTGCTCGCTAGCCTTGTTACAGGCCTGGAGTACATCTTCGCGATGATGTTCATGAACCAGTTCGCATACTATGCGTCTGGCAAGCTGCTGGATGGCAGCAAGTATATCCACCTGCTGACAGGTATTGTCTATGCTGATGGCGTGGCTAAGGATGTAGTCCTTGTCTCCGCTAAGCTGTTTGTCCTGGTAGCGGTCCTCGATATCTTGTACGTTTTCGTGAAGACCAAGTGGCTGAAGCACGCCAAGATCAAGGTCTTTTCTGAAAACACTGTTGTGATGGCCTTTGCAGTTATTTCTTCTGCGGCATACAGCTGGAACATGCTCCTGGAGAGTAGTACCCTGTATCTGCAGCTGAACAAGCCGGCGACTCTGTTCACTGGTTACTGCACCCTGGCTATCTACTGGGTACTCCTGTTCGTTGTGTTCGTTGGCTTCTGGAAGGCGCTGCTCTTTTTCCGTAACAAGAAGAAGGCTTCTCATTCCTAAAGCAAAGTTTGATTGGCAGAAATGCTAAGATAACTTAACGGGAAAGCGTATATCACATTTTTGTGGTATATGCTTTCTCGTTTTTTTATAAAAATTTTCTTGTTTGTTTTATTATATATGGTAAAATAAATAATATAATTGAATAAGAATATTTTAAGAAAGGAAAATTTAAATGATTAAATTAGGAATAATATATGGAGGGATTTCAACTGAACATGATGTATCTATAATGTCAGCGAAGTCTATATTAGAAAACTTAAATAAAGAAAAATATGAAATACACGAAATTTATATAAATGAATATGGAAAATGGTTTGAAATACAAAATGGAGAAAAAGAAGAAATATATAATTTAATATGGACATTAAAAGAATTAGATGTAGTATTTCCAATTTTACATGGAATTGGAGGTGAAGACGGAACAATACAGGGAATGTTAGAAATGTTAAAAGTTCCATATGTTGGTTGTGGTGTATTAGCTTCTGCAGTAGGAATGGATAAAGTTTATTCAAAAATGATATTTAAAGAGGTAGGAATTCAACAAGCTAAATATTTAGTTATTTATTATAAAAACGATAAATATTATATTAGAGAAAATGGTATAGATGAAGAATTAAAATTCGAAAAAATAATTGAAAAACTAAAGTTTCCAATGTTTGTAAAACCATCAAATTCAGGATCATCTGTAGGAGTAAAAAAGGCAAATGATGTTAATGAATTAAAACTTGCTATAGAAAATGCAAGTAAATATGATAGAAAAATTATTATAGAAGAGGGAATAAAAGGAAAAGAAGTTGAATGTGCAATTTTAGAGAAGAAAGACGAAATAATTGCATCAACAGTTGGAGAAATAAAGTCAGCAGAAGAATTTTATAGTTTTGATGCAAAATATAACATACCAAATTCTCAAACAATTATACCAGCCAAAATAGAAAAAAAACTAATTGAAGAAATTCAAAAAAATGCAATCAAAGCATTTAAATCAATAGATGGAAGAGGTTTAGCAAGAGTAGATTTCTTTATAGAAGAAGGAACTAATAATATATATATTAATGAAATTAATACAATGCCAGGATTTACAAAAATAAGTATGTATCCAAAATTATTTGAATCAGATAAAATAAGCTATAGTGAATTGTTAGATATATTAATAAATTATGCAATTAACAAATTTGACTTTACATAAAAATGATGATATAATAATAAATAGTTGGTATTTACCAAAAAAAGCAGAAAGGAGAAAATTATTTAAACTTATTAAATAATGAGGTAAAAACATATGACAAATTTGAAAGTGAGACATTTGAATGGTGAAGTCGTCGAATTAAATCTTGAAAAAGATAAGATTTATGTAGATGACCAAAACAAGATTGTATATTTTAAATTTGGCGATGATGAAAATGGTGTTATGCAATATAAAGAACTTGGTTTTAAAGATGTTTGTACAACGCCACAGTCCATAGTTACACATCTTTTTAACAATGGTTTTTATGCAGTTGTTACAGGAGTTGAGCAATCTGATGATGGCTCAGACTTAGTGCACTTTTCTAGAAAGAAATATCTTCAGGAACAGATTGATTGCATTAAAGTAGATGATGTCTATAACTGTAACATTAAATCTATTGCACCATTTGCTTTATTTGCAGAACTTGCAGATGGAGTAATCTGCATGGTACACTGTTCTGAGGCATCAAAATCTTCTATCAGAGATATGAATACTTGTTTCAAAGTAGGTGATAATATCAAAGTAAAAATTATCAGTAAAATTTTCCAAGATGGAAAGTGGAAAATTAATGCTTCCAGAAAACAAGCTGATAAAGGTATTTCTCCTATTGTTGGAACAATATTGCCGGTAATGATTACCGGTAATGCTGGATATGATGCATATTATTGTGAAGTTACGCCTTCTCAAAAAGGAATTCTTCATGTTCCTATTACAGAAAAATTTAATGTGGGCGATCAAACTTATGGATATCTTATCCAGAGCACTGATGATGGTTTTGTTCTTAGAATCTATTAAGTAGTTTTCTCATAAAGAGTCGAAATATATTTTTCGGCTCTTTCTTTATATTCATTGATTTTTTTAGAAAAATATTATATATTAATAGTATAAAAAAAGATAAAGAAGGAAAATACAAATGAAAGAAAATAAAACACTAATGCAATATTTTGAATGGTATTTAAGACCAGAAAATAAATTATGGAATAAAGCAATAGCAAATGCCCAATATCTATCAGCAATAGGAATAACAGATATATGGTTTCCACCAGCATATAAAGGTGCAGGAGGAAAATATGATGTAGGATATTCTGCATATGATTTATATGATTTAGGAGAATTTGACCAAAAAGGAAGTATAGAAACAAAATATGGAACAAAAGAGGAATATATAAATGCAATAAAAAAATTACATGAAAATGGAATAAGAGTATATGCAGATATAGTATTAAACCATAAAATAGGAGCAGATGAGCCTGAAATCGTTTATGCAAGCGAAGAAGAACAAACAAATAGAAATGTAGATACATCACTTCCAAAAAAAATAACAGCATGGACAGTATACAATTTTAAAGGAAGAAATAACAAATATTCAGACTTTAAATGGAATTATAATCATTTTAATGGAACAGACTGGGATGAAAGTGGAAGAAAAAATGGTGTGTTTCGTTTTAGTGGTAAGAAATGGGATAAAAATGTAGATGCTGAAAATGGAAATTACGATTATTTGATGGGAGCTGATATTGATTATAATAATCCAGAAGTTGTTGAAGAAATAAAAAAATGGGGAAAATGGTATGTAGAAACAACAAATATTGATGGGCTAAGACTAGATGCTGTAAAACATATAAAATCAGGATTTATGGCTGAATTTATTCATGAAATGAGAAAGATAAAAAAACTTGATTGTGTTGGAGAATATTGGAACAGAAATTTACAATCATTAGAAAATTATATAACAAAAACAAATTCAAGTATTCCATTATTTGATGTACCATTACATTACAATTTATTTGAAGCTTCAAATAGTAATGGAAATTATGACATGGCAAGAATATTTGATAATACATTAGTAAAAGAAATGCCACAATTAGCAGTGACATTTGTAGATAATCATGATACAGAACCAGGACAAGCACTATTTTCATGGATTCAAGAATGGTTTAAACCATTAGCATATTCATTAATATTATTAAGAAAAGACGGATTACCATGTGTATTTTATGGTGATTTCTATGGAATACCATCACAAAATATAAAACCAATGGGTGAAAAATTAGAGAAAATAATAAAAGCAAGGAAATATTTTGCATATGGAGAACAAATAGATTATTTTGATCATCATGATATTATAGCATGGGTAAGAACTGGTGATGATGAACATACAGACTCTGGAATGGTTACAATTTTAAGTGATGGGCCTGGTGGTTCTAAAATGATAAATGTAGGAAAAAAATTAGCACATACAGTATTTTATGATTGGCTTGGAAATGTACAAGAAACAGTGTATGTTGATCAAGACGGTAATGGAATATTTTATTGTAATGGTGGAAGTGTATCTGTTTGGGTAAAAAAAGAAAACATATATAACTAAAAAACTTGAAAAATAGGCATTTATATAGTATAATATACGACGACTATAAGGTTTATAGGTAAATCCAAAAAACCTAAATATAAAATAGCAAGGAATGTTGAAATTATGGATTATAAAGATTTAGCAGAATTAATCTTTCCAGATGTGAAAGACATATCATATTATGAAGAAAAATATCCTGAAAGAAATCTACCAGAAGGAGCTGTTGTAACAAGATTTGCACCAAGTCCTACAGGATTTGTACATATAGGAGGATTATATCAAGCATTAGTAGCAAGAACAGTTGCAAAGAAAACAGGAGGAGTATTTTTCTTAAGAGTTGAAGATACAGACCAAAAAAGAGAAGTAGAAAATGGTGTAACAGGAATAGTTAATTCATTAAAAGACTTTGATATGGCACCAGATGAAGGAATGATTTCAGATACAGAGGAAATTGGAAATTATGGACCATATAAGCAATCATTAAGAAAAGAAATATATCAAGCATATGCTAAATATTTAATAGCACAAGGAAAAGCATATCCTTGTTTCTGTACACAAGAAGAATTAGATGAAATTAGACAAAAACAAGAATCAGCCAAAATAAGACCTGGATATTATGGTGTTTGGGCAAAATGCAGAAATTTAACAGTTGAGGAATCAGCTGAAAAAATAAAAAATGGAGAACCATATATAATAAGATTTAAATCACCAGGAAGAGAAGATAGAAAAATCAAACATAAAGATGTAATAAAAGGAAATGTAGATTTCCCAGAAAACGATTTAGATATAGTAATAATAAAAGCAGATGGACTTCCAACATATCACTTTGCACATGCAGTTGATGATCATTTAATGCATACAACACATGTAATAAGAAGTGATGAATGGTTATCATCAGTACCATTACATTTACAATTATTCCATGAATTAGGATTTAAAGCACCAAAATATGCACATATTTCACCAATTATGAAAAATGATAATGGAGGAAAGAGAAAATTAAGTAAAAGAAAAGATCCAGAAGCAGCTGTTGAATATTATAAAAAAGAAGGAATTCCTTCAGAAGCAGTTAAAGAATATTTATTAAATATTGCAAACTCAACATTCGAAAATTGGAGAAAAGCAAATCCAGATAAATCAATAGATGAATTTGATTTCCAATTAAATAAAATGAGTGTAAGTGGAGCATTATTTGATATGATAAAATTACTTGATATTGGAAAAACAGTAATATCAAAAATGACAGCTGAAGAAGTATATAATTATTCATTAATTTGGGCAAAAGAATATGATGAAGAATTAGCTAAAATGTTAGAAGATAAAGAATATGCTTTAAAAGTATTTGGAATTGAAAGAGGAAATAAAAAGCCAAGAAAAGATATTTCAAAATGGTCTGATGTAATGTATAATATTGGATATATGTATGATGATGAATTTTATGGAAAAGTTAATGAATATCCATATCAAGTTATTTCTGATAAAGAAGATATTGCGAAAATATTAGATTTATATATTTCAAAATATTATAATGAATCAGATGATAAACAAACATGGTTTGATAAAATTAAAGAATTAGCAGTAGAGATGGGATATGCAGGTGAAGTTAAAGAATTTAAAGCAAATCCAGGAATGTATAAAGCACATGTTGGAGATGTAAGTACAGTATTAAGAGTTGCTTTAACTGCTAGAACAAATACACCAGATATGTATGAAATTATGCAAGTATTAGGAAAAAATAGAATTGCAAAGCGTTTAGAAGTTGCTAAGGAGAACTTAAAATAAGTGAAAGTAATTTTTGTTGATGTTGATGGAGTTCTAAATTCAGATGATTTTATAGATAGTGTAAAAGGAAAACAAGATATTGATATAAAAACAGTTTTATTATTAAAAAGAGCAATTGAGGAAACAGGTGCGAAAATTGTAATGGATACATCTTTTAGATATACACAATCATTTTTAAAAGTTCAAGAAATGTTGTTACAAAATGGAATTATGTTTGATAAAACACCTTTTATTGATAATGAAAGAGGAAAAGAAATAAAACAATATTTATCTGAACATAGAAACATTGAAGATTATATTTTGTTAGATGATGTTGTGTTTTCGGATTTTGATGATGAATTATTAAGTCATTTAATAAAAATGGATGATACAAATACACGAGGAATAGGAAAAGGCCTTCAAAAAAAAGATATAGAAGAGATTATTAGAAGGTTTGGAAGAAAAAAAGATTTTAAGGAAATTGAAAGATAGGAGGAACAATATGGAATATAACATAGGAGATATAGTTAGAACCAAAAAAACACATCCATGCGGAAGTAAACTTTGGGAGATAACCAGAGTTGGTGTTGATTTTAAATTAAAATGCCTAGGGTGTGGCCATATTATTGTTCTTGAAAGACCCAAAGCCTTAAAAGCAATAACAAAATTAGAGAAAAAAGCAGAATAAAAAGAAATAGAGCTGATTGGTAAAGTTGGCTCTATTTCTTTTTAGAATAAATAAGAAAAAATGAAAATTTTTCTTTGATTTGTTCTCGCCCAATTTGAGTTTTCGACTAAAAGGAGAAAATCTCAAAGGGCTAGTGATTGTAGCTATTATATAAAAAACTCTCGTCCTGTAATGGGACGAGAGAAAGATATATTCTTTTTTAGTGAATGTTATATTTAGACAGTGAATACACCAAGTTGTTCATTGTTCTGCGATACCATCCACTGATCACCACGTTCGGCATTATTGGTGCCACACCAAGTAATGGTGGCATTGTGATCACTTGCAATTTTGGCAACGATCTTAAACTGACTGTCAAAGTTAGCTTGCCATTCAGCTTTAGACTTTGCCATTTTTTCTTTTTCTTCAGGATGTTCCTCCAACCATCTTTCAGTGAACTTTTTGTATTCAGCATCAAATGAGCTATTAAAAGGAATATTAGCCTTGAAGTTGAAGTCTAAAATGGTAGGGATATTAGCTTCATAGCACCCTTTGTAAGGGTGAAGCCAGCCGAGCCAAATTGCTTCGCAAGTTTTGTACAGCTTGAGAGAATCTTTTCCAAAAATTGACTCAAGGCTGACAGATTTGCGATGGTTTTTCAGATTGTCAATAAAAACATTCATTTTTGTACCTCCTAGGCAATTGCCTATTATAAAATGTGTTTTTCCATGTTGAAAAGGAGTTCCAACATTCGAACTATTCTTTATTATAACAAAATTTACAGAAAATGTCAAACAAAAAACGGAAAAAGAGCTATAAATCAGCTCTTTTTTCTTTTATAATTCGACAAAATATTTTATAAAAAATATAAATTTGACATTTTTAAATATATTGTTCAATTATATTCCAAACATCTTCACAATAAATTTTCTTTTCAGAAGAAAATGGTAGTGTAGTAATATCACCAATAGGGTTTAATTGATTTTGAATATTTTTAGAAGCATCAAGAACTTTAGTTTTAGCAATTTTATCAGCTTTATTTGTAAGAATCATACAAGGAAGACCACTTCTAATAACATAATCATACATTAAAAAATCATTTGAAGTAGGGTC
>ERZ779658.1146-NODE-1146-length-21049-cov-4.972516_pt1 | contig 21049 bp, 18 predicted proteins | sample MGYA00511485_ERZ779658 | MGnify/ENA primary metagenome ERZ779658 (study PRJEB29588, sample SAMEA2162182) | human gut metagenome | biome: human gut; feature: human-associated habitat; material: faeces | place: Denmark | collected 2008/2010 ... | reverse complement strand
CAAAGCTCTCGGTCGAAGAGCTCAAGGACCTCGCCGAAGCGGGCGCGCCCGCCATGCCCATCGGCAAGGATGCCGCCGCCTACGCTGTGGAGCAGTATGCCGGGACAACGGCGCTCGACTCCGTCACGGCGGAGGTCGATTCCGAGCTCGACGAATCTACCGCCCACTATGAGGTGGAGCTGCACACGGCATGGGGCGAGTTTGAGTATCTGGTGGACGCCTACACGGGGAAAGTGCTCAGCGGGCAAAAGGACTTGCTGGCCACAGCCCCCGCAGGGGATGCGACGGCAAAGCCCTCTGCGCCGTCCGGAACGGTGCAGGATATCGGCTACGCCAAGGCAAAGTCCATCGCCCTGAACCATGCGGGCTTGAGTGAAAATGAAGCGTATGACATGGAGATCGAGCTGGACGACGAGGACGGCACGCTCGTCTATGAGGTCGCGTTCAAGTCCGGCGGTATGGAGTACAGCTACGAGATCAACGCCGCCACCGGCGCGATCCTCAAGCACGAGACGGAAATAGACGACTGAGAGAAAAGGCTGTGCGATAAATGAAGCCTGCGGCGCGGCTCCGCAACAGCGCGTTGCTTGCCCCGTCGACCGAGCCTGCGTTATAATGGGTTCGAGGTGATGATCGTATGGATACCAAAAATGTGATTTTAGAACTTAGGACAAAGATGGGACTGTCACAGGACGAGCTTGCGGAAAAGGTATTTGTGACCCGTCAAGCGGTCTCCCGTTGGGAAAACGGCGAGACGACGCCGAATACGGAAACGCTGAAGCTGCTTTCAAAGCTCTTTGATGTCTCCATCAATACGCTGCTTGGCTCACCGAGACAGCTTATCTGCCAATGCTGCGGGATGCCGCTTGCGGACGGCGACATCAGTAGGGAGACGGATGGCTTTTTCAATGAGGAATACTGTAAATGGTGCTATGCCGACGGCGAATATATGTACCACGATTTAGACGACCTGATCGAGGTCTGCGTGCGGAACATGGCCAGCGAGGAGTTTTCCGCCGAGCAGGCGCGGGCCTATTTGCAGGACACGCTGCCCAAACTCAATTATTGGAAACGATATGAAAACCTCGGCGGCGCGGAGGCGTTTGAGAAATACAAGCAAGCGCTGATGGACGAATTCAACGATCTGCACATTGACGGGATGCCCAAGGTGGAAAAGCTCAACGCGCTTGTAGGCAAGTACATCAACCTTGCATACCGCCTTCCCAACGGGGAAACCGTCAAATTCCTTGACGACCGGGCAACCTATCTTGGCAACCAGCTGGAATGTGAATTTGGCGGAGATCGATGCTTCGGCATTGCCGCAAATATGGATTTTCTGCTGGTCTGCACCTATGAGGAAAACGGCAAAAACCCGGAGCTGGTCGTTTACAAGAAGAGATAAGGCGCTCACAAGCAAACCAAAGTCCTCGGATCGCTGCACCGCAGCGGTCTGAGGACTTTTGCTGTCTGCACAGCCATGTGTGCAGGATCGGAAAGCGCTTAAGGCGACACATTGAAAATGATCAAAAACCTGTTTTCTCTCTTGTGATTTTGGGCACACTTCGTTATACTGATACTTGTTGATACTAATTGCAATCAGCAACGGAGGTGCTTTCATGGATGCCGCGCTGTTTACCAAGATGCTGTCCGATAAAAATGTTCTGGATTTGAGAGGACTCGGTTATCAATTCCCGCAGGCCGACATCAAAGAGTTCACGGAGCTGCTGAAAAACGGCTTCTATCATTCACTGCCGCTCAAGGATTTCTCCGGGCAGAACATCGTCTATCTGAGCAGCATTGCGCAGGTGCGCCTTTCCGCCGCCAAGGTGCTTTTGATGCCGCAGAACAGCACCCAGCTTTACGGGGTCAAGGCGATGGAGGAGGAGATTGTTTCCACCTTCACCATTGAGCAGGTGGACTTCACCCGCGACAGCGTCCGCAAGATCCTCTCCGGCCTTGCTCCCACAGACGAAAACGAAAACCGCATTTTCGGCATGAAAAAGGGACTGGAGTTCATCAGCGACCCGGCGAATCAAATCACTGAGGAGACCATTCACCAGCTCTATGAAATGACTATCGGGGCCTATCTCTCCGAGGAGGATCGGTTGCTGCCCGGTCATTTCTACCGGCATGACAGCGTGTATGTGGTCGGCGCAAAGGTGGAGCATACGGACTTTCCCTGGCAGGCGCTGCCGGAACGCATGGGCGAATTGGTCACCTTTATCCATGAAGAATCCGAGATCAACGATCTTCTGAAAGCGGCGCTGATCCACTTCTACATGGCGTATCTGCATCCGTACTTTGACGGCAACGGCAGAATGGCGCGGTTGATGCATTTATGGTATCTGGTGCAGCAGGGGTATTCCTCAGCCCTGTTTGTGCCGCTCTCCGAGTATATCAACAAAAGCCGCAAGGGGTATTATGACGCCTATACGCTGGTGGAAGAGAACGCGACCATCAGTGGTGTGGTGGACGCAACACCGTTTTTGGCTTATCTTATCGAAAATGTATATCATAAACTGAACGGGGCGCTTCCGACTACTCAGACGACCGCGGCATTCCAAGAAGCCCTGTCCCACGGACAAGTCACAGAGAAAGAAAAATCGCTGTGGGAGTTTGTCCTGTCGGCTTACGGCGACACGGAATTTTCCACCAAGCAGTTGGAAAAGGATTTTGGAAACGCCGCCTATGCGACGATCCGCAGCTTTGTCCTGAAATTTGAAAAGCTGGGTCTTCTCAAATCAACGCAGTACGGAAATCGCGTGAAGTATGCGGTTCGGATATAACGAAAGAAGGCAGCGGGGGCGTGTTTCGGTGCGCTCCCGCTGTCTTCTTCTGAAATTGCTGTCGTTAAAGCGGGAAAGCTCCCGCAATCAAGCGAAACGGAACATATCGCGATATTTTTTCATCAAAGCTTGGCGGCTTTTAGTTCCATCTCTGTCCCGGCATCTGTCGGATGGTCTGCTGAGAGGAGCCGGAGGCGGCCTGCTTCAATTCCGTGTTCTGGGTCATAAGTTCAAGGATCAGGTCTGCCGCGTCGGAGATGGGGATGGCGTAGCCCATGCCCTCCACGTCGGTATCAGACAGCTTGGCGGTGTTGATACCCACAAGCTCTCCATCCAGATTGAGCAACGCACCGCCGCTGTTGCCGGGGTTGATGGCGGCGTCGGTCTGGATATAGGTTGAGGTCGTTCCGTTTTCATTGGTCAGGCTGCGATCCAGCGCGCTGACGATGCCGGTGGTGACGGACTGACCATAGCCCAGTGCGTTGCCGATGGCAACCACCTGTTCGCCGACCTCAAGCGCATCCGAATCGCCGACTTCGATCACCTTGATCTGCTCCAGCGTGTTCGAAGAGAGGTCGGACTTCTCCACCTTGATGACCGCCAGATCCATCTCTTCGTCCGTGCCGCACAGCTTCGCCTCGCAGACGGCGTTGTCCACAAAGCTCACCGAGAGGGTGGTGGCGTCCTCCACCACATGGGCGTTGGTGACCATGTAGAGGTGGGTGTCATCCTCGGCAATGATAACGCCGGAGCCGCAGCTGGTGGTTTCTCTCAGCTGCGCCGCCGTTGGGACCGAAGCGGTTGAAATAGCTCTGGACCTCCTGCACGGAGATGTTGGTGATGGCCACCACACTGGGCAGGGCTTCGGCGGCGATGTCTGAAACATCCATGCCGGAGCGGGTGCCGGAACGGGAGGTGCTGGCAACGGTAGTAACGGCGCTTCCAGCGGAGGTTCCGCCGGAAGTGTTATCCCCTTGTAGCAGCTGATCAACACCGTAAAATGTTCCCGCAGACACTGTGCCGAGGAGAACGGCGCTGAGGGTCAGCGCACAAGTTTTCTTTGCAAAGCGGCCTTTTTTATGCTGCACCGGTTTTTGGCGGGACGATTCGGGTATATTCGTTTCCTGCGTCCCATCTGGTAATGTGTTCATTTCATTCATGGTACAGACTCCTTTCTGCTGCATTTTTTGCTGCGGTATGCTCTTACGCGGAGACCTTTGTCACCACCTCGTCCGTATCCTTGCGGGTCGTTGCGGCGCTCACGGCGTCGGCATCCGAAGAGGTGTCCGCTTTGCCGATGAGAAGGACGGCAACGGCGCTCTGATCGTCCGGGATGCCGAGCAGCTCGCGGAAGGCTTCCTGTTCCTCTCCGTTGAGGGCGATCGTGGGAGAGGAGATGATCTTTGTTCCGTAGCCCAGCAGCTGCGCCTCCGCCGACATATTCTGGCAGGCAAGACCGGCGTCAAATTCGCTGCCCTCCTTGCAGGAGATCTCAATGGCCAGCGGCGCGTCTGTGATACCGGCCTTCGCTGTTCCGGTGGAACTTTCCGCCGGTGCTGCATCGCCGCTGTCCGTTTCTTCTCCGGCTGTATCCTCGGCGGACGCCGTGTTATCCGGCTGCTCGCCGCTCTCGCTGCCGCTTGTGGGATCGGCCGGTTTTCCGCCGCCCATGCTGTCAGCGATCTGCTGCAATACGTCATCATCGGTCACGGCGGTGAAGTGCCAGTTCTGCCCGTTTATGGCGCTGGGGGCGTTGATCCCGGCAGAGAGGATCTTGTCAATGTCCTCATCGGGAACCTCATCGTCGGTGAACGCCTGAGTTGTTGGAATATCCGCGATCAGCTCCGCGGCGGCGGTCATGCCGTCATCGGGATCGGATGCGGGCTCTTCCGAGTCGTCGGACGATGTTTCCTGTCTGCAGCCGACCAGAACCAGGGCGAGCAGTGCGGACGAGAGTGCAATGGTGATGATTCGCTTCTTCCAAGTCATTTTAATATCCTCCTTATTCGTGAAATGGTGTGTATTCCCTCGGGGAAAATGCGATCGAACTTGCGAACCGGGGAGGAAAAACACGGTTTTGCGGAATATATTTGAAAACCATTCTTAATGGTTGCCTTTATCATAACGGCGTGACTTAAAAAGAACTTTAAAGAAGAATTTTTTGCCGCAAAAATTTTTGAGGAGTCTTGAAAACCGCACGTTTTCAAGACTCCTCAAGGTCATTCCAGCTCAAAGGCGCCGGTGTAGAGCTGATAATAGGTGCCCTTTTCGGCCATCAGCTTTTCGTGGCTGCCGCGCTCGATGATGCGTCCGTGATCCAGCACCATAATAACATCCGCGTTCTGTACGGTAGACAGACGGTGGGCGATCACAAAGACTGTCCGCCCCTTCATCAATCGGTCCATGCCATCCTGCACCAGCGCCTCGGTGCGGGTGTCGATGGATGAGGTTGCCTCGTCCAGAATCATCACCGGCGGGTCGGACACCGCGGCGCGGGCAATGGAAATGAGCTGCCGCTGCCCTTGGCTGAGGCCGCTGCCGTCGCCCTTGAGCACGGTGTTGTAGCCCTGCGGCAGCATACGGATAAAGCCGTTCGCATTGGCAAGCTTTGCTGCGGCGATGCAGTCCTCGTCGCTGGCATTGGGATTGCCGTAGCGCAGGTTTTCCATGACCGTTCCGGTAAAGAGATTGACCTCCTGCAGGACAACGCCCAAGCTGCGGCGCAGGTCGGCTTTTTTGATTTTGTTGATGTTGATCCCGTCGTAGCGGATCTTTCCGTCGTCAATGTCGTAAAAGCGGTTGATGAGGTTGGTGATGGTCGTCTTGCCTGCGCCTGTTGCGCCGACGAAGGCGATCTTCTGCCCCGGCTGCGCGTGCAGGGAAATATCGTGCAAAACGGTCTTATCCGGGGTGTAACCAAAGTCCACGTGGTCAAATACCACCTGTCCCTCCAGCTTGGTATAGCTCAATGTGCCGTCGTGGTGCGGATGCTTCCACGCCCAGAGGCCGGTTCGCTTCTCGGTTTCCCGCAGCTCGCCGTTTTCTTCCTCTGCGTTCACTAAGGACACATAACCCTCGTCCGTCTCCGGCTCTTCGTCCATGAAGGCAAAGATGCGGGAAGCGCCTGCCAGCGCCGTTACAATGGAATTGAACTGGTTGGAGATCTGGGAGACCGGGTTATTAAAATTACGGGAAAGCGTCAGGAATGAGGCAATGGCTCCAAGCGTCAGCGTGCCGCTTCCTTGCAAACCGATGTTGGTAAAGCCGGAGATCGCCATATATCCGCCTAAAATGGCAATGATGACATACTGCACATAGCCAAGGGCGTTCATCATAGGCATCATGGAGTTGGCGTATCCGTTGGCGCTTGCTGCGGCAGACGCCCAGGCACTGTTCTTTTCCTGAAGCGCCGACTTGGCGCTTTCCTCGTGGCAGAATACCTTGATGACCTTCTGGCCGTTCACCATTTCCTCCACATAAGCGTTAACATCCGCAAGCGTCTTTTGCTGCATCACGAAGAAAACACCGATCTTCCCGGTGATCTTCTTGACGAGCTGCAAGATGAGCAGCATCACCAGTACGGCGACCAGCGTCAGATAGAAACTGACATAGAGCATACACACCAAGACCGCCACAATGGTAAACACCGAAGAAATGAGCTGTGCCATGGACTGTGCGATCATCTGACGGAGGGTATCGGTATCGTTGGTGTAAAGGCTCATAATATCGCCGTCGGTGCGGGTATCAAAGGCGCGGATAGGGAGGCGCTGCATTTTTTCAAACATTTCGTCCCGAATCTTTTTCAGCGTTCCCTGCGCGATGGTTACCATGACACGGTTGTAAAAAAGCGTGGCAAGAACACCGATCAGATAGACTGCGCCGATTACGACCAGCACGTTCAAAAGCTGTGTGAATACCGGGGCAGAGCTTGTGAGCAGCGGCGCGATATAATCGTCGATCAGGGATTGCAGAAACAGCGCCGAAACAGCGGACGCAATGGCGCTGAGCAAAATGCAAACCACCACAAAAATGAGCTGTCCCTTATAGTCCTTCATATAAGAAAGCAGCCGCCGAAGTGTCTTCGTATCAAATTGCTGCTTCTGCATCATATCTCCCGAAACCAGTCCATTTTTCTTATTCATGGTCGCTGTCTCCTTTCTGCTGGGATTCATAAACCTGACGGTAGATTTCACAGGTTTTCAGCAGATCTTCATGCCTGCCGGTGGCCACAATTTTTCCTTCATCCATGACAATGATCAAGTCGGCGTGCTGCACAGAGCTGACGCGCTGGGCAATGATGAGCTTGGTGGTGTCAGGGAGGAAGGTCGAAAGAGATTTTTGGATGGCGGCGTCGGTTTTTGTGTCGACCGCAGAGGTGGAATCATCCAGGATCAGCACCTTCGGTTTCTTCAAGAGCGTGCGGGCAATGCATAGCCGCTGCTTCTGACCGCCGGAGACGTTGCTTCCGCCCTGCTCGATATAGGTATCATATTTGTCCGGGAAGCCTTGAATAAACTCATCCGCGCAGGCCAGGCGGCAGGCTTCTTCCATTTCTTCGTCGCCGGCCGCTTCATTGCCCCAGCGCAGGTTCTCCTTGATGGTGCCGGAAAACAATTCATTCTTTTGCAGCACCATGGCAACCGCGCTGCGCAGTGTTTCCAAATCGTATTTGCGGACATCTACGCCGCCCAGCAGAAGCCTTCCGCTGCTTACATCATAGAGCCGCGGAATGAGCTGTACGAGGCTCGACTTGGAAGATCCCGTACCGCCGATGATGCCAACGGTCTGCCCGGAGGCGATGGAGAGGTCAATGTCGCTCAGCACCTTCTTGTCCGCCTTTGCCGCATACGAAAAGTTCACATGCTCAAAGCGGATGGAGCCGTCCCTGACGGTCATTTCCGCGCCGGTCGGGTTGGCAATATCCGTTTTTTCCTCCAGCACCTCCGCAATGCGGTGGGCAGAGGCAAGGGAAATGGTGATCATGGCAAAAACCATGGAGAGCATCATCAGCGCCATCAAAATCTGCGTGGCGTAGGAGAACAGCGCCGTCAGATCGCCGGTGGTCATGCCAAGTGCTGCACTGTTTCCGCTTGCGACAACGGCTTTTGCACCAATCCACGAAATCAAAATCATGCAGGCGTACATGAAGAACTGCATAATGGGTGAGTTGAAGGCCAGCAGTCGTTCTCCGGCGGCAAAATCCTCATAGATACTTTGAGAAATGCCTTTGAACTTTTTAATCGCGTGATCCTCCTGATTGAAGGATTTTACCACACGGATGCCCCGGACATTTTCCTGCACTACATTGTTGAGCGTGTCGTAGGTGCGAAAAACGCGGCCAAACAGCGGCCCGACCTTGCGGATGATCAGAAGCAGCAGCACCGCCATGATGGGAATGACCGCAAGGAAGATGAGCGCAAGGGTCGTGTTGATGCGGAAGGACACGATCATGGAGAAGATCAGCATGACCGGGCCGCGAACTGCCATGCGGATGAGCATTTGATAGGCATTCTGCAAGTTGGTCACATCGGTGGTGAGGCGGGTCACGATGGACGCTGTGGAGAACTTATCAATGTTGGAAAAGGCAAAGGTCTGCACATTGTCGTACATATCCTGCCGCAGATTGGCGGAAAAGCCCACCGAGGTTTTTGCGGCAACGTGGGCGGAAAGCACGCCGGTCAGCAGCTGTAGGGCAGCAAAGACCAGAATTATGGTGCCGAACTTCCAGACCGCCGCCATCTCTCCCGGCTCGATCCCCTGATCGATCAAGTCCGCCATGCGAAGCGGGATGAGAATTTCGAAGGCGGCCTCCAGAACGGAGAGCAGAATGGTGAGTATGGAGCCTTTCTTGTATTCTCGCAGGCTCCCCAGCAAGGTTTTTGTCATGGTGTTCCTCCTTTATACCAGTGTGTAGCAAGCTACACATTAGAGCGACAGAAAAGCCGATCGGCTATCGGCTTTTACGCTAAATGTTCCGCAACGGTGATCAGAAGCTTTCGCAGCTGCTCGCGCTCCTCGGGAGAAAGGGGGGATAAAAGCATTTGCTCGCTTTCCAGCCGGTTCCGCTGCATATCCTTGTCAAGAGCCTCTGCCTGCGCGGTCAGCTTGACATTCTTGTTGCGCCCGTCCTCGCAGGGCCAGCATGTCACATAGCCGCTTTGCTCCATGCGCGAAACAAGACCGACGACGGTGGGGTGAGCGACACCCAAAAAGGTTTCGATCTCCTTTTGTGTGGCCTGTCCACCCCGGCTGCTGAGGTATAGAAACACTCTGCCCTGGGACATGGTTAAATGGTACTGCTTCAGCTCAGCATCGGCTCTCACCGCCAGCTTATCATGGATGCGCTTGATGAGGTAGCCGACATCGTTCTTCATCACTGGGATTCACCTCTATGTGTAGTATGCTACACATGGTAACAAAAAAGCATCAGAATGTCAAGCGCTTCTGCAAAAAACGTTTTTTCGCGTGCACTCGGCGCTTTTTACTTCCTGCCGCTTTGCGGCAGCGTGACCTGAAAGGTGATGATGCCGCTTTCGTAGCGAGCGCCGATGCGCCCGTGATGGCGGGTCACGATGGCCTTGGCGGTGGACAGTCCGATGCCGCTCCCGCCGGTCGCGCGGGCACGGGAGGAGTCCGCACGGTAAAAGCGGTCAAAATAGCGCGGCAGCTGCGCGGCATCCACCCCGGCGCAGGGGTTGGAGAGCGCCAGCTCTACACTTTTTCTCCGCGAAAAGAGTGCAAGGTGGATCGTTCCGCCCGCGTCACAGTATTTCACAGCATTGTCCAGCAGGATCGTCAGCAGGCGGGAGATATCGTCCGGCATGCCGCTGACACACAGACCGGGGGCGATCTCCGCCGTCAGTTCTTTTCCGGAGGACTCGGCAAGGGGACGAAAATTTTCGATGCAGCCATCCGCCAGTTCGCTGAACGGTACGGCTGCGATGGCCGAAGGCGGCAGAGCCTCCTCGCTGCGTGCCAGCTCCACGAGATTTTTGATAAGGCTGTCCATGCGCTGGATCTGCTCCTGCCCGCTTTCCAGCCATGTGCAGTTGTCTTCCGTTTCTTCGATTAATCCCAGATCAGCAGACAAAATTGCAAGAGGTGTTTTCAACTCATGGGAGGCGTCTGTCACGAATTGCCGCTGCCGCTCCCAGTTTTCCGCAAAGGGGCGCGTGGCGCGCTTGGAGAGTACCAGCAGCAGAAGGAATACGATCCCCGCGCAGAGCACAAAAACCGCCGCCATTACGCGGAACACCGCATAGGCGGATTGCAGCTGCATGAAGCAGTCAACAACGATCAGCGTATATCCGCTGGTTTTATTTTCAAATCTTCCGAAGCGATACTGCCCGACATAGCCCTTGGCCGTCCCTTTGGAAACGATCTGTTCGATCGTGGAAACAACGGTCTGCCGGTCCAGCGCGGCAATGTGCTCAAGATCGACCGCGCTGACGGCATCCTCCGCCGTCAGGCGCGCAATGAAATAGCGGGTCTCAAACGGCGTTTCCGGCGTGACCTGAAAGCCTGCGTGGGCGGAGGGGCTTGCGTTGCCGTCCGGCACCGGAAATTCGCCATCATTCTGATAGAGGATGTCGATGGCCTTGTCTGCCCGGCTTGCGGCAACGCAGTAATTCCCGATGCCGATGGTTGCGCAGAGAACCGTCATGGTCCCCAGCAGCGACAGCATGGCGATGGCGATGAATTTTTTCCGCAGCGTTCGGATCATGCAATCTCCTCCAATAAGTATCCCTGCCCCCGGCGGGCGGCAATGCGGACATTGGACCCTACCATTTCCAGCTTTCGGCGCAGATAGGAGATATAGGCCCAGACGACATTCAGCTCCGCGTCGCTGTCATAGCCCCAGATGCGCTCCATGAATTGCTCCGTGGAGATCAACCGTCCCTTTTGCCGCATTAGCAGCTCCAGCATTTGAAATTCTTTGCTGCTCAGGCGCACGGAAGCACTTTCGCCGACCAGCTCAAAGGTAGAACGGTTTAATGTTGTGTTGCCGACGGTGAGAAGGCTTGGGGTATAGGCTCCGCCACGGCGGGTCAGCGCCCCCACCCGCGCTACGAATTCTCTGGGGTCAAAGGGCTTGGGAAGATAATCGTCCGCACCGCCGGTCAATCCCGCTACGCGGTCTTCGATCTGGCTTTTAGCCGTCAGCAGGAGAACGGGAGTCGCAACGCCCTGCTCCCGCAGAGCGGTCAGAACCTGAAGCCCGTCCAGCTTCGGCATCATGATGTCCAGTACCAGCGCATCATAATTTTCCGCAAGGCCATAGTCCAGCGCGTCCTGCCCGTTGTTGACCACGTCCACGGAATAATGCTCCCGCTTGAGCAGCGCCTCCAGCGCGCGGGTCATGGCAGCTTCGTCATCGGCCACTAAAACTCTCATATCGGTTCCTCCTCATGGTGTTCGATCAGATCGCGGATGGTTTGCAGGGAAAGGTCGGTGGAGGTGATCTCATCGGCGCATCGCTTCAACTCCTGTAGCAGCAGTGCCTGATCCGGAATGTTCTGCTTATATTTCAGCTGATGTTCGATATTGGCCCAGCAGTCCATGGCGATGGTGCGCAGCTGGACCTCCAGCCATACGGTTTTTTGGGAATTTCCCAGAAAGCGCAGCGGCATCGAAAGGATCATGTGATAGCTTCGATAGCCGTTGGGCTTCGGGCTGCGGATATAATCCTTTTCCGTTTGGATCTGCACGCCGGGGATGGCGCGGATCAGCTCCGCCGTGCGGTCGATATCCTGAATGAACGGACAGACCAGACGGACGCCCGCAGCGTCAAAGACGTTTTTCATCGCGCTTTCCGCCGTGACGGGAAAAGCGAGCCTTTGCAGCTTTTGCCGCATACTCTCCGCGCTCTTGATGCGCGTTTGAGACGACGCGACCGGGTCACGGTTTCCCAGCTGCACCTCGTAGCGGCGGATCATATCCATGCAGGAGAGAAACTCGGAGATCGCGCCTTCCAGCAGGATCAGGTTCTCTCCGTAGAATTCCCGCTCTGCCGATGTTACTTCCGGTACTGAATAGTCCATGATCGACCTCCTTGCTGTCATTGTAAGTCATTCAGGTACAGGCCGCAGTGCAGGCGGTCACTCTCGTCCAGCGTCAGCAGCAGTGTCAGCTGCTCTGTTTCGGCTTTGACGGAGATGTGCCCGACGCCGTTTTCATCTGTGGAGGCATCTGTCACCGCAGCGGCGGTAAAATGCAGTGCGATGCGGCTGATCTCCCGGCCGTCGCTTCCTGTAAGGATCAAGGTTGCCTCGTTATCTTTCGGCACTTGAAAGGGGGATGCTTCTCCGCAATCGTTCAGCGCGGCGGACTGTTCTGTTTGCCGGCAGCGGATACGAACGCTGCCTCTGCGTATCGCCATTCCGTTTTCATATCGAAAAACCGTCGTAAGTTCCAAATTTTCTTCCTGTTCTGATTCTATCGCGGATTTGTGAAATAAGTTTGAATATGCACAAAAAACAAGAAATAAGCAGACGAGCAAACAGGCGGGGATCGAGGCCCTGCGGATGAACTTCATGGAAAAGCACCTCCCTTCAAGCTGGCTCCATCATACGCGGCGGACTCAAAAACAACTTAAAAAACGGAGAAAATGGATTTTTAACTTGCTTTTAAGTTGGGCATCTACAATGGGGGCATCCGAAAAAGAAGGAGGGTGTGTTCCTTTGATCGAAATTGAACACCTGAGCAAGCGATACGGCGAGCATCCGGCGGTTTCCGATCTGAGCGTTACCATCGAAAGCGGTCAGATCTACGGCTTCCTCGGCCCCAATGGAGCGGGGAAGGCCACCACCATGAATATCATGGCCGGCTGCCTTTCCGCAACGGAGGGGCATGTGCGCATCGGCGGCTACGATATTTTTGATGAGCCGGAAAAGGCCAAAAGGCTCATCGGCTATCTCCCCGAGCAGCCGCCGCTTTATCTGAATGAAACACCAATGGAATACCTGCGCTTTGTAGGGGAGGCTAAGGGGGTGCGCGGAGCGGAGTTGACGGTACAGATCGCCGATGCCGTGGCGCGCACGGGCATTGAGCCGGTTCGAAACCGCAGAATTTCCACGCTTTCCAAGGGCTACCGGCAGCGCGTGGGCATTGCGCAGGCGCTGCTCGGCAGGCCGGAGGTCATCATTCTGGATGAGCCGACCGTCGGCCTTGACCCCATTCAGATCATCGAGATCCGAAATCTGGTCAAGGAGCTTGGAAAGCGCCACACTGTCATTTTCAGCTCCCATATCCTCTCCGAGGTGCAGACCATCTGCGACAAGATCCTCATCATTTCCAAAGGGACGCTGACCGCCCTCGGCACTCCGGCGGAACTGGAGCGGCAGCTGCGCTCGGCGGGCGAGATCGTGCTCACCACAGACGCCCCCGTGGGAAAGGCACAGGCGCTGTTGGCGGCGCTGCCCCATATCACAGCGGTCGATCAGCCGGAGCTTGCGGCGGACGGCGCGGTGACCCTGCGTCTGAAAACGGACAGCGACGATATGCACAAGGTTTCCCGCAGTATTTTCTTTGCATTTGAAAAGGAGGATCAGGCGCTTTTGGAACTGTCTGTGCATAAGGCAAGTCTGGAGGATGTATTCCTTGAGCTGACGGAAAGCGGTCAAGCGGAAGAATCTAAGCAATACACCGAAGAACCAAACGAAACGGAGGTGGACGCTTAATGGGCGCAATTTTTCGCCATGAGCTGCGAAACTATTTCCACTCACTGACTGCCTATGTATTCGGCGCGTTTCTGCTGGCAGTGGTGGGACTTGGTTCCGTGCTCTACAATTTGCAGGCGGCGGTGAGCAACTTTGAGTTTGTGCTCAGCTTTGCAAGCATCATTTTCGTGGTCATCGTTCCGATCCTGACCATGCGCACTCTGGCGGAGGAACGGCGGCAGCGGACAGACCAACTGCTCTATTCTCTGCCTATCACCACCACGCAGGTGGTATTGGGCAAGTATTTCGCCCTTCTTGTGGTGTACCTCATCCCGCTGGCGGTCGTTTCTCTCTACCCGCTGCTGTTTTCCCAGTTCGGCGAGGTGTATCTGCCCACCTCCTACGGGTCTCTGTTTGCCTTTTTCATGATGGGGGCGGCGCTGCTGGCGGTGGGGATGTTCCTCTCCTCCTTGACGGATAATCAGGGCTTCGCCGCCGGTATCGGCATCGCGGCGATCTTGCTGAACTATTACAGCGTGAGTCTTGCAGAGTACACCTCCTCCACGGCCATGGGCTCATTGATCGCACTGTATGTCATTGCTTTGCTGCTGGGCGTGGTGATCCACAATCTGACCCGGAACGAGAATCTGGCTTACGGTGTGACCCTTGTGCTGATCGCAGCACTCTCGGTCGCCTACTTTGTGAACAGCAGTGCCTTCGAGGGGCTGCTGCCGGATATTATGACAAAGCTCTCGTTGTTCCGGCAGTTCAATAGCTTTGTCAACGGCGCATTTGATCTCACGGCCATCGTCTACTATGTCAGCGTGATGGGATTCTTCCTGTTTTTGTCGGTGCAGTCGATGGAGAAACGGAGGTATAACTGATGAAAAAGTTTTCTCTCAAAAGGGCCTCCGTTCCCTCTGACCAGAACCGGAACGCCCTGCGGGGCGGCTCCTATTCACTGGTCGTCACGGCCATCGTGCTGGCGATTCTGATTGCGGTGAATGTGTTCGCCTCGGCGCTGCCGAAGTCCATGACCAACTATGATATCAGCTCCAGCAAGCTCTATTCCATCACCAGCAACACAAAGGTCGTGGTCAACAATCTTCAGCAGGATGTGACCATCTATTGGGTTGTGCAATCCGGCGAAGAAAACGATGTGATCGAAAACCTGCTGAGCAAGTACGAAAGCCTGTCCGACCACATTGAGGTGGCGAAAAAGAACCCAGATGTCTATCCCACCTTTACCCAGCAGTACACCAGCGAGAGCGTCCCCAACAACAGCCTGATCGTTGAGAGTGGCGAACGCAGCCGCTATATCAGCTACAATGACATTTACGTTCAGACTACAGATATGTACTCCTATTCCTACTCCACCTCCTTCGACGGTGAAGGCGCCATCACCTCGGCTATCGACTATGTGGTGAACGAGGAGCAGCCCAAGCTCTATCTCGTGGAGGGCCACGGCGAGGCCGACCTCCCCAGCACCTTTGCCGAGCAGGTGGAAAAGGACAACATCGAAACGGAGAGCCTGTCCCTTCTCCATACGGAAACCATTCCGGAGGACGCGGACTGCCTGATGATCTACGCGCCGGAGAGCGACATTTCGGAGGACGAGCGGGATCTGCTGGCGGAGTATGTATCTGGTGGCGGCAAGCTGCTGGTGATCGCCGGCCCAACCCGTGAGGACGGGATCCTGGAAAACCTGTACAGCCTGCTCTCTGACTACGGCGTGGAGCCGGCGGAGGGGATCGTGGTCGAGAGCGACTCCAACTACTATTCGGCGTTCAGCGGCCCGGCGGCCCTTCTGCCGCAGCTACAAAGCGACGACATCACCGATTCGCTGATCGGCTCCAATTATTCTGTTATCATGCCCATTGCACTGGGCTTGATCGTGGACGATTCCGCCAGCGGAACAGTGACGGAGCTGCTGACCACCTCAGGAACCTCCTTCAGCAAGGTGACGGGCTACGCCATGACCACCTACGATTATGAGGACGGCGACATCGACGGCCCCTTTGCTACGGGCGTTTCTGTGCGCCCCGGCGACGGAGAAATGGTGTGGTTCACCTCGTCCTATTTCCTCGAGGACGCCTATAATGCCTCGTCCTCCGGTGCCAACGGCGACCTTGTTATGAACGCGCTGGCGGATATGATCGGCGAGAGCGAGGCCATGGCGATTCGCAGCAAGTCGCTGAACTATGACTACCTGTCCATCAGCAGCTCGACGGCTTCGCTGCTGAAGGTGCTGATGATCGGCGCGTTCCCGCTGGCTTACCTCGGCATCGGCGTGGGCGTTGTGCTGACAAGAAGGAGGAAGCAAAATGAAGCGGTCTAAAAAACTTTGTATCCTCTTGGGCATTCTCATTGCAGTCTACCTCGCAGCGCTGGCTGCAATGCTCTCGGAGGAGAAGAAGGAGGAGATCAAAACCAGCGGTGAAACGGTTTTATCCGTTGAATCGGCAAAAGTGACGGCACTGTGCTGGGAGCAGGACGGAACAACATGGAGCTTCCACCGCGGCGATGACGGTTGGCAGTACGATGACGATGCAGAATTTCCCGTCAGCGACAGTGCCATGGACGCACTTTTGGAGCCGTTTCGCTCGTTGAGCGCGGCGTTCACCATTGAAAATGCCGAAGATCTCGGCCGGTATGGCTTGGATGAGCCGACCTGCACCATCACCCTGACTACGGATGATGAGACCTACACGGTGAAGCTGGGAGATCACAGCACAATGGATTCCCAGCGCTATATGGACATCGGTGACGGCAATGTGTATCTCGCCGTCAGCGATCCGCTGGACGCATACGATGTAGAACTGAAAGATCTGATCGCCAACGACTATGTGCCGTATTTCGACGAGGTCAGCCAGATCCGCTTTGCGGGAAGCGAGGACTACAGCGTGATTTATGACGAAGACGGCAAGAGCATCTGCGCCGATGACATCTACTTTACCGTGGACGGAAAGCCGCTGGATACCAGCCGGGTCAACTCCTATATCAGCGTCCTGCGCTATCTGGATCTCACCGACTATGTGACCTACAAGGTCACGGACGAAGAACTGTCCCCCTACGGGCTGGACGATCCCGAGCTGAGCGTCAGCGTGGATTACACGGACGACGGAACCTCCGACACCCTTGTGTTGCACATCAGCAGAGATCCCGCGGAGAAGAAATCCGCCGCGGACGCGGAGGATGAGGAAGCCTCGGACATTACCGCCTATGCGCGTGTGGGCGATTCCAAAATCATTTACCAGATCTCCGGCAGCAGCTATCGCTCGCTCATGGCTGCCGGCTACAATGACCTGCGGCATCAGGAGATCTTCTCCGGCGACTTTGATGATGTGACCGGCATTGACATCACGCTGGACGGCGAGACCTATACGCTCACCTCTCAGAAGGACGGCAAGGAGCGGACATGGCTCTGCGAGGAAGCGGAAATCGAGATCGGTGATTTACAGGACGCACTGGAGGCGCTGACCGCGGAGGAGTTTACCTCTGAAAAGGCCGCCGGCCAACAGGAGATCAGCCTGACGCTGCACTTGGATCGTGAGGACGAACCGGAACTCACGATCACGCTGTACCGCTGCGACGGCAGCAAATGTCTGGCCGTCGTTGACGGAAAGAGCGTCGCCTATGTCCCGCGCGGCGAGATGGTGACACTGGCGGAAGCCGTCCGTGTCATTGCCCTGAACTGAATCATAAAACAAAGCAGCACAAGCTCGCCTGAGTAGATCGGGCGGGCTTGTGTTGCATCTGCAAGACGCCCAACGAGGCCCGCTGCCTTCCCGGAACGCTGGAAGCGCTGAGGGCGGATGGGGTGCAGATCGTTATTCTGGATTCTCCCGAAATCTATTCTGAGTACGCGCCATACACCTACATCGAGGATATGAAAGAGTTCATCGATAAGGTTGCTCAATTGAATCGAGCTACGTGACCCGTAATCTGCGCAGACCACTATTTGACTACTATCGCAAAAAGCCGAAAATTTGTGCGATACCAATCAAACCGTTGCACTGCAAGGCTTTCCGGCTTGACGGCCTGATAACTCCGACTCTGTAGGCCGCTGGTTCGAATCCAGTCGGGCGTACCAAAAAAGCCACCTTAAACGACAAGTTTAAGGTGGCTTTTTGCTGAAAAGATATTTTCAAAGCGGTACTACTTTCTGCATAGAATGCTGAGAACAATACGATTGGTGTAGTATAAGGTGTGACGACAAATGATCGATCCCCTGGCTGAGCCGGGGGATCGATTGGATCTGGTCTTGCAGATCCCGGGCCTTAAAGAGAACGTATGGAAAAAAGTAATCAGTGTTAAGCGGCGGTGTGCTTCTCGCTGTACTCGTCGTGGATCATGCCTTCGCTTCTTGCGACGGCGATAGTGCTGACAACGTCACCGGTGCAGTTGATGGTGGTGTGCGCGATGTCGATGATTTTATAGATGCCAGCAATCATACCCATGATGTCGACGGGGAGACCCATGGTGGTGAGCAGCATGATGGTCATTACGATACCGCCGCCCGGGATGCCGGGAGAGCCGACGGAGATAAGCGTCGCGAGAATGACGATGGTGATCTCCTGCGTGAGCGTCAGGGGCACGCCGTAGATCTGAGCCGCGAAGACGACAGCCGCGGAGTAGTATGCGCCGCCGGCGTTCATGTTGATGGTCGCGCCAAGGGGAAGAGAGAAGCCGTAGAGCTCTTCTTCGACCTTGAAGTCATCGCGCGTGATGCGCATGGTGACGGGCAGAGAGCCGGAGGAGCTGGTGGTCGCCGCGGTCATGGCCCACAGAGGCAGGATCTTGCGCATAAAATACGGGAACTTGACCTTGCCCATGAACTTTAGTATCAGGAAGTACATGACAAAGACGATGACGGCGCAGTTGAGATAGTCGCAGAGGATGAACTTGCCAAGGGGCCCAAAGATCTTTGTGCCGTACTGGCCAATCGCACAGGCCATCAAGGCGCAGACGCCGAACGGGGAGGTCTCCATGATGATGGCGGTCATTTTGTACATGATATCCGTGGTCTGAACGATGAAATCCTTGACGACAGAGACTTTGGTGCCCAGCATGACCATAGCGCAGCCGAAGATCGCACAGAAGATGATGATGCCCATCATGTTGGTGTTGGCCATTGCATTGATGATGTTATCCGGAACCATGGCCAGCAGCGTGTCGGAAACGCTGTTCATTGCGGTGGCTTCATAGGAGCCGATCGCGGAAGAATCGATCTGGAAACCGATGCCGGGATTGATCAGGTGTGCAATGCCAAGGCCGATGAAACCAGCCAGCAGTGTGGTGACGACGTACATGCCAAGGATCTTCGCGCCCACGCGCTTGAGTTTATTGACGTCCGTGAGGTTGGTAATGCCGCTGATGATGGAGAAGAATACCAGGGGAACCGTCAGCATCTTGATGAGCTTGAGGAAGATATCGCCGATGATCTTAATGACAAGGACCTTTTCGCCGAAGATAACGCCGAGCAAAATACCTAAGCCGAAGCCGATAAACACTCGCATGGATAAGCCTAGCTTTTTCACAATGTTTCCCTCCTGTTGTGAAGTCTGATTAGAATTCAAGATCGCGGTAAACGACCTGTCCGTCCTTGATCGTAGCGACTGGCTTGAGCAGCTGGTGACCGGTGTAAAATGCTCCGCCGCGGTCGCGGTAGATAAAGTCTTTATCTTTCAGGTCAAAAATTGCAACATCTGCAAAAGAACCGACGCTTAAGCATCCGATCTGATTTTCCATGCCGATCCATTTGGCGGGCTTCTCGGTCGTGGCCGAGATCGCATCCGTCAGGCTCAGACCCAGACTGAGCATCTTGGACAGGATAAACGGCATGGAGAACATCAGGTGCTCACGGAATGCGCCTTCTTCGCAGGCGTCGGTGCCGATCATATCGGGAAGGAATCCCTGCTCGATGGCCGCTTTAGCGACGGATACGTCACAGTGTCCCTGTGCGTGGCCTACATCGAACAGAACGCCGCGCTTTCTCGCCTCCCATGCCTCGGGACGGACCTTGCCGTCAGGACCGAGCAGGATCGAGTCGTTGCGCTTATTGTACATGTGCGTCAGGATGTCGTCCTTACGCAAAAGATCGCACAGTCGCCCGAACGGGATCGCCGTTTCTGAAGAGTGGATGACGAGGCGCGTGTGGCAGCGCTCTGCCAGCTCCAGCGCCCGCAGCAGCGGCTTTTCACCCATGCCCTTGATGACGCCGGTGTTGACGCGCAGCTTGATACCGATCAGCTCGCCGCGGTAGCGGTCAAACAGCTGCTCGATTTCTCGCTCGTATACGCCGCCGAGATAATCCGGGTCAACATTTTCAAGGTATCCGTTGCACGGCAGGCCCATAGGGCTGACGTTGACCAGCGTTTTTACACGTACCTTGCAGGTGTTGATGAAGCCGCGGCTCGTCTCGTAGGGCGCCCAGCCGGCGCTGCCAGCGTCGATCGCCGTTGTGACGGCACTGGGGATACAGGTGCATTCTGTGGAAATGCCCATTTTGGTCAGCGGCCACAGATGCGCGTGGGCGTCGATCAGGCCGGGGGTAACAATGTGCCCTGCGGCATCAAGAACGCGGTCGCTTTCTGCGTTCTGATAATCACCGACGCCGACGATTTTTCCGTTGTAGATGGCTACGTCCGCTTTGGCGTCGAATTTATTCTGCGGGTCGATCACACGGCCATTGCGGATGATGATGTCATACATGATGAATCGTTCTCCTCCTTTTGCGCTTTTACACAGTACACGCGGTTTTTCATGGGGTAAGTGAACCATACCACGCACAGCGCCCAATGAAAAGCGCCGATTTGTGGACGAAAATATTGCGCACGAGAATATTTTGACAAATCCATGAAAATAACGGAAGACGTTCTTGCGAAAAACTGCACGATCTGTCATAATATTGCGTATAGGAATATTTAATGATAAGATTATTCTCTTTTGTTCCGCGCGTGCGGATGGTATACTCCAGACATAACGCAGCGCATGCTGCATGGGGTATCCTTCGTTATACCAATGTTTACCGGAGGAAATATGATCGACTATCGTTATATTGAAGCATTTTTGGCAGTGGTCAATACCAACAGCCTATCAAAGGCGGCGGAATCCTTGTATGTCTCGCAGTCGAGCATCAGCAAATGGATCTGCCAGCTGGAAGAGGAGATCGGTGTTGAGCTGATCGTGCGCCACAAAGGTCAGCGCTCGATAGAGCTGACTGCCAGCGGCAAGGAGCTTGTCCCGCTGGCGGAGGAGTGGATGAATCTGCACGGCCAGATCATCGGGATGAAGGAGCACAACCGCACGAGCATCCGCATCGTCAGCGTGGATTCGCTGAACAATACGCTGATGCCGCCGATCTATCAGGAGCTTCTGCGTACGGATCCGGAGCTGGAGCTTTCGGTTCTCACCGGGCAGTCTCCCGATATCTATTCGATGGTGGAACGCAAGCAGTACGATGTAGGCATCGTGACCGTGGAACTTCATTCTCCCAGCCTGATCGTAACGCCGCTACTGACGGAACCGTTCGAGCTGCTGCTCTACTCAAGAGATGAGCAAAACAGGCAGAAGGAGCAGCCCGCAAACAGGCAAATGGGAATC
>ERZ779658.1143-NODE-1143-length-21179-cov-2.430837_pt1 | contig 21179 bp, 19 predicted proteins | sample MGYA00511485_ERZ779658 | MGnify/ENA primary metagenome ERZ779658 (study PRJEB29588, sample SAMEA2162182) | human gut metagenome | biome: human gut; feature: human-associated habitat; material: faeces | place: Denmark | collected 2008/2010 ... | reverse complement strand
GAGCACCGGCACCGGCGAGATGCGCAGCCGCCGGGCGATGGCAAGCCCCACCGGGGCCACCATCAGGACAGTGGCCACATTGTCCACGAACGCGCTGATGAACCCCGCCAGCAGGGCCAGCACCGACACGGCCCACCGGACATCCGGCACATGGGCGATCAGCTCCTCGGCCAGCCGGGCGGGCATTTTGCTCTGGATAAAAAGAAAGACCGTGCCCATCATCCCTGCCATCATCAGCAGAACATTGAAGTCCACGGCCCGGGCGGCGTCCGCCAGCGTGAAATCGTACACGCCCAGCTTCCCCAGCAGCAGGAACGTCCCCGCGCCGCCCAGCGCGACCCAAGGACGGTACTGCTGCACCGCCAGCATCAAAATATAAAACAGGACGAACAGGATCAGCGCCAGTGTCATTTCGTCTCCTCCGCAGGCTCCAGCGGCTTGGCGTCTTCCTCGATCATCCGATAGCCCACGCCCAGCTCGTTGAGGATGTAGGTATTGCTGCCCGGGCGGCTGCCCAGCTTTTTGCGGATATTGGCCATATTCACCTGCAGCTTCTTGGTGCTGCTGGCGTCCGTGTCGCCCCAGATGGCCCGGACGATGGCCGCATAGGTCATCACACGCCCGGCGTGTTCGGACAGGAAGGCCACGATGTTGTATTCCGTCTGGGTCAGGCGCACCTCCTGCCCGTCCACGAACACCTTGCGGCGCTCGTAGTTGATGGTGAGGCCCTGTGCGCTGAACACCCCGCCGGGCAGACTGCCGCCGCCATAGCGGTTCACCCGCAGCGCAGCCCGCACCCGGGCCAGCAGCTCACCGGTGCCGAAGGGCTTGGTGATGTAGTCGTTGGCGCCGAGGTCGAGGGCCTCGATCTTATCCCGCTCGGTGGTGCGGGCCGACAGCACGATGATGGGGGTCAGGTACTTCTGACGGATGGAGCGGATGGCATCCAGACCATCCCGGTCGGGCAGGCCAAGGTCAAGGATGACGAGGTCGGGGTTGTAGGAGATGAACATGGTCATGCCCATCATGCAGGTCTGGGCCACCAGCGCCTGATAGCCGTTGGTCTCCAGCAGGGTCTGGATGAAGCTGCAGATGTTCGCCTCATCCTCGATGATAAGTACCTTGAATTTATTATTGCTCATCCTCTGTTTCCTCCGTATCCACTTCTTCCGTTTCCAGCCAGAACCGGATGGTCGTGCCCTCACCGGGCGTGCTCTCGGCTTTGATCTCGCCGCCATGGGCCTTGATGATGGCCGCACACACCGACAGCCCGATGCCCATGCCGTGCTTGCCGCTCGACGAGGTATCCTGCGCCAGCGTCGTACCGCTGAAAAGCCTCTTCAGCTGTTCTTTCGGGATGCCGCAGCCGTTGTCGATGACCTCGAACACCGCCCGCCGCCCCAGCGTGAACACCCGCAGCGTCAGGTGGGTCATCCCCTCTGCGTGGAGCACGGCATTTTCCAGCAGATTGGTCAGCACCTGCTGGATGAGCATGGAATCCATCGGGATGACGATGAAGTCATCCGGCAGCTTCACCTCCACCGGCACGCCGGGGTGGAGCTTCTGGAACCGCACCAGCACGGTATCCACCAGCTCTTCCAGCACCGTGGGAGTCTTCTGGATGGCGACGCCGTCGGCGTCGATGCGGGTGACGGAGAGCAAATTCTCCACCATCCGGTTGAGCCACTGGGCGTCGGCGCAGGCCTCGGAGAGGAGCTTGACCTTCTGCTCCCGGCCCAGCGAGTCGTAGTTGTCGATGACGGTCGAGCAGGCCCCGTAGATGGACGTCAGCGGGGTGCGCAGGTCGTGGGAGACTGCCCGCAGGAGGTTGGCCCGCATCTTTTCGGTCTCGCTCTCCATCCGCAGCTGCTCCTGCTTTTTGATGCGGGTGGTGAGGGTGCTGGTCATGAAGGACACCACCAGCATCACCACGCCCGAAAAGATGTTCTCCGGGATGGTGAAGTTGAAGGCAAAATAGGGCGTGCGGAACGCAAAGTTGACCGCCAGCACGCTGATGATGGAGGCTGCAACGCCCCACCAGTAGCCATCGGTGTACATCGAGACGAAGAACACCGCCAGCAGGAACACCATCGAGGCCACGCCGTCGATGCGTCCGCTGATGAACTGGATGAGCGTCATGCAGGCGAATGCACCGATGAGCGCCGCCAGAAACACCCAAATATCCCGCTTGCGGAGCATCTGCTTCATCGTTGTCCCCTCCCGATCTATATTCGGTCTTACTATAAAATTATACCACAAATATATTAAAGATACAGCAAAGGGTGGCTGTTTTCTGCCCCCGGAATTGACAAACTCCGGGCCGGGGTACATAATGAAGTCATCCGCTGCAGAAAAGGAGTAGAACGTATATGCTGTATTTTGAAAATGATTACTGCGAGGGCGCGCATCCGGCCATCCTCCAAAAGCTGACCGAGACCAACTTCGAGAAAGTGTCCGGCTACGGCACCGACCCCTACTGTGCCAGCGCAAAGGAGAAGATCCGCGCCGCCTGCGCCTGCCCCGAGGCAGATGTGTCCTTCATCTCGGGCGGCACCCAGACCAACGCCATCGTCATTGCCTCCCTGCTCCACCGCTGGGAGGGCGTGCTCGCCGCCGCCACCGGCCATGTGGCCGGGCATGAGGCCGGTGCCATTGAGTTCACCGGCCACAAGGTCATCGGCCTGCCCCAGAAGAACGGCAAGCTGGACGCCGCCGATGTAGAGGACTTCTGCAAGACCTTCTACGCCGACGCGAACCACGACCACATGGTCTTCCCCGGCATGGTCTACATCTCTCACCCCTCTGAGTACGGCACGCTGTACACGAAGGCCGAGCTGGAAGTCCTGTCCGCCGTCTGCCATGCCTACCATATGCCCCTCTTCGTGGACGGCGCACGTCTGGGCTACGCACTGGCCAGCGAGGGCACCGATGTGACGCTGGCCGACCTCGCCAAGCTGACCGATGTGTTCTACATCGGCGGCACCAAGGTGGGCGCACTCTGCGGCGAGGCCGTGGTCTTCCCCCACGGCGCACCGGCCCACTTCATGACGATGGTAAAGCAGCAGGGCGCTCTGCTGGCCAAGGGCCGCCTCATGGGCATCCAGTTCGACGTCCTCTTCACCGACGACCTCTACACCCGCATCAGCCGCAACGCCATCGAGACGGCCAACGCCCTCAAGAAGGGCCTCGCCGCAAAGGGCTACCGCTTCTTCATGGACTCCCCCACCAACCAGATCTTCCTTGTGCTGGAAAATGCCCAGCTGGCTGCGCTGGAAGGCAAGGCAAAGTTCGGCTTCTGGGAGAAGTTCGACGACAGCCACACCGTCGTCCGCATCGCCACCAGCTGGGCCACCCGGATGGAAGAAGTCGAGGAGCTTATCGCTCTGATGTAAGGAAGGAACACTCTATGGGCTTTTTTGACAGGCTCTTCGGCAGCAGGGCGGAGGCGGCGGAAGAGACGCGGTTCTCCGGCGAAAAGATGGTCGTCAAAGCGCCCATCGACGGCATCGTCCTCCCGCTGGAGCAGCTGCCCGACGAGACCTTCGCTGCGGCCATCCTCGGCCCCGGCTGCGGCATCGAGCCGACCGGTGACACGGTCTTTGCTCCCTTCGACGGCAGAGTCGTCTCAGTGGCCTCCACCCTCCATGCCATCGGGCTGGAAAGCGATGAGGGCATCGAGCTGCTCATCCACATCGGGATGGACACCATCACCCTCCGGGGCAACGGCTTCACCCTCCTCGTCCAAGAGGGTCAGACCGTCAGGGCGGGCACGCCCCTGCTGCGGGTAGACCTCGACGTCATCCGCGCCGCCGGGCTTTCCACCGAGAGCGCCGTCATCGTGACCAACGCCGACGACCTGCCGGCACTCCATCTCACCGCAGGCGGCATCGTCTCCACCGGCACGCCGCTGTTCAAATTCGAGTAAGATACAAAAAAGACATCTGCCGCCGGCGGATGTCTTTTTCGTTATGCTCATGCTTTTTCGGGCTTATACTGCAGGACCCGCTCGGAGACGAGGCCGTTGAAGAACTGGATGAAGGGTCCGAGGCAGAACGCGCAGATGAGGGTGCCCAGACCCACAAGACCGCCCAGGAGCCAGCAGAGCAGGGCGCAGAAGGCGTCGGTGAAGACGCGGCAGCCGAAGTACTGGAAGTGCGTGTAGTCCCGCAGACCCAGCGAGAGGTAATCGTAGGGCGCGATGCCGAGGTCAGCCGTCTGGTAGAGAGACGCACCCAGCGCCGTCACAAGGACGGCCAGCACTACCCACACCAGCTGTTCCGGCAGGGACGCTGCCGGGCCGAAGGCCGCGGCAATGGGGTCGTAGAAGAAGGTTATGATGAACCCCATACCGATGCCGTTGACGAAGGTGCCAAGGCCGATGTACTTGCGCCCGAACCAGAATTCCAGCGCAAAGAAGAGGATGTTGGTGGCGACGTTCTGCACGCCCAGCGAGATGCCCAGCAGCTCGGCGAGGCGCATATTCAGCGCGCTGATGGAGTCGTTGCCGAGATGGGACTGCTTGAAGAGGGCGATGCCCAGACCAATAATGACAATGCCCACCACCATGCCCACGATGCGGCGGGTGGTCGGCTTTTGGGTGGTCGAAATGCTCATGAAACGGCCTCCTGATTTATTTTTCTCTATTATAACGCTGCAGGAGGGTCGGCGCAATCAATATTGCACAATTATCTGCTTCATTGTGGAAAACTCATTGTCTCAAGTCTTCTTCCAGCCGGGCCTTGTCCAGCCCCTCGCCGATGACGATGAGCACCTGCTGTCCCTGCGGGATGGGTGCAGCCGTCAGACCGGCTGCGGTGGCGTTCAGCTCATACCACTGGCCGCCGTCCTCCACGAAGCCCTTCACCCGGAGGACCCTGCCGCAGGCGGCATCGCCGAAGAGGGACGGGATATTCCGTTCCAGACGGGCACGGGACAGGCCCAGCTCGAGGAAATAGGCCGAGGTGAAAGCATCGTGCTCGTCGAAGTGGAGCTTTTCGCAGCTGGCCTGCCGGTAGCCGCACTTTGCGATGCGGGCCATGTCGTCAGTCGTCAAATCGGCCCAGTCCTTTGCAAGGATCTCCTCCGGGCCGAACTTCCGGGAGCACTTGCAGGCCTCCAGCGCACGGGCCAGATGGGCCTTTGCTCCCTCCTTCTGCCCGTCCGTGGCCAGCTGGCAGCGGCTCAGCAGGATCTTGCCCGCCCATGCGCTCTCGGAGGCGAGGATATATTCCGCCTGTGGCGAGAGGGTCTCAGGCAGCAGAGCGTCCACGATGGCGATGACATTCCCCAGCTGATACCAGCGATCCAGCGGCTCGTCTCGCAGCACGTCGAAGAACTCGTCCACGTCGAAGATGCCGCTGGGTTCCACGACGACCCGTTCAAAGCCCCGCATGGCCATCGAGATGAGCTTCGTCCGCATCCGGCGCTGATGAGTGTCGCAGTCGCAGCCGCCGCTGATGGTCTCGACCTCGACCCCCACCGCCTCCAGATCCTGAAGCAGCATGGCGTCCACATTCACCGCGCCGAAGTCGTTTTCCAGCACGCAGACCCGGACGCCCTGCCCGGCCCACCACGCTGCATATCTGCGCAGGAAGGTGGTCTTTCCTGCCCCGAGAAATCCTGTGATCAGATCTACCTGTACCATATTCCGTCCCTCCGTCGGTTTCTTTTTCCGCTGTCAGTATAAGCGAACGAGGCCGGATTGTCAAACAGAGGAAAAGGCCCTTTCCCGCCGTGGAAAAGGGCCTTTTTTGCCGCAATGCTCCGATGTTACAGAAATTCGACGCTGCCGTCCTCGATGTGATACATCGCACCGACGACCCGCAGGCCTGTTTCCTCCTCGATGTTATGGATGCACAGGCTCTTTTCGATCTCCTGCACACTGTGCCGGACGTTGAGGCAGCTGGCCTTGTAGGGGTCGGTCTCCTCTCCGATGGCCTTCTTGATCTCGTCCGTGATGTAGCGGATATAGCCGGACGACTCGTGATGGATGGCCGCATCCACCGCGCCGCAGTGGGTATGGCCCAGCACCACCACCAGCCGACAGCCCAGATGACCTGCCGCGTACTCGATGCTGCCCAGCTGGTGGTCGTCGATGACATTGCCCGCCAGCCGGATGACGAACAGCTCCCCGATGCCCGCCGAGAAAATGTTCTCCGGGATGACCCGGGAGTCCGAGCAGGTGACGATGATGGCGTAGGGCGACTGGCCCTTGGCCCATGTGGACATCCGGATGCGGCGGGAAATATCGCCGCTCCCGTTCTCCGCGTTCAGGTATTTCAGGTTGCCCGCTGCCAGCTTGTAGATGGCATCGGCCGCGGTGCAGACAAAGTTCTCACGCATTGCAGCAGCCTCCTTGGGAAAAAGTGGTAAAAAGTATCCTGCAAAAATGCCCGGCCGTCCAACGAAGGGCAGCCGGGCGGGAGCTCAGTTTATCAGAAGTGGATGACGCCGAGGATCAGACCAGCGACGAGGCAGACGATGGAAACACCCCACTGCCAGCCGAAGCAGTACTTGATGTGGTCCTTGATCTCGACACCGGCCAGACCGATGCCCAGATAGGTAGCGGGAGCCACCGGGCTGATGAAGGTAGCACAGTTGCGGCAGACGACCATTGCGATGGCGATGTGAGCCGGGTTGACGCCGAACTGGTTGCCGACGCTGACCAGAACGGGCAGCAGGCCGTAGAAGTAGGAGTCGGTATCGAACAGCAGAGCCAGAGGCACGCTCAGGACGCCGATGATGATGGGCAGGAAACGGCCCAGAGAGGTCGGGATGAAGCTTGCCATGACGACTGCCATCTTCTCCATGATGCCGCTCTTGCTCAGGACACCGAGGAAGACACCGGCGCACAGGATGGTGGAAGCCATGCTCAGACCAGCGGAAGCGTGGCTCTTGATGATGGAGTTGTGCAGCTTCTTGCCGCGGTAGTTGACCAGAATGCCCAGAGCGCAGCCGACCATGAAGACGTAGTAAGAGGGGAAGATGTCCAGAACCAGCACGATGATGACGGCCAGAGTCAGGATGACGTTGAAGATGAAGTTCTGAGGACGAGCCAGAGTCTCGTCCTTCTTGCCGTCGTCGGAGTCGTCGTACTTGCCGGCGTCCTCAGCAGCGATGGCATCGCCGAGCTTTGCGATGCGCTTCTTCTCCTGCAGGCCCCAGAAGATGGCAGTGCCGATGGCCAGCACCAAGCCGACGATCTGCATGGGCATGAGCTGGAACCACAGGTCATTCGGCTCCATCTCGATGACGCTTGCGGCGCGCATGGTGGGGCCGCCCCAGGGCATCAGGTTCATGACGCCCATTGCGGTGACGCAGATGAGCAGCAGGGTCTCACGGCGCATATGCAGGCGCTTGTAGACGGGCAGCATGGCGGGGATGGTGATGAGGAAGGTGGAAGCGCCGCCGCCGTCCAGATGGCCGATGATGGCGATGAGGCAGGTCATCAGGGCAACGCCGACGACGTTGTTGCCGACCTTCTTCATCAGAGCACCGATGATCTTGTCGAACATGCCCGCATCGGTCATGACGCCGAAGAACAGGACGGAGAAGATGAACAGGACGGCAGTGCCGTGGACGCCCTTGACGCCCTCCTTGATAAAGCCGGCCATCTCATCCAGCGTGAAAGCACCGGTCGCCACCAGAATGGCTGCGGTGATGGTCGAGACACTGACGAATGCCAGTGCAGGGACCGTGACATTGCGCAGCAGCAGGACGATGACCGCAATCACCGTTGCAAAGCCGAGCAGAGCGAGGATCGTATCACTCATGGGTTTGTACTTCCTTTCCTTTTTCGTATACTGGGGATGCATTCTGTTTTGTCATCCAGAACCATTCCCGTTCGTTATGATTTCAGTATACCGGCCCAAACTTAAACGCCAAAGCGCCTTGCGTTACGGTTTGTTAAGGAATCTCTTAATATCCTGTAAGATTCCGTATGGAAGGTTGGATACAATAAAGCCGGTGCTGCGCAAAAAAACAAAAAACAACAGGCCCCGGGGTGTTTCCACTCCGGAGCCTGCTGTCATCTTTATTTATGGGGCCTATATCGCCTTGCGGCAGTCCTCACATGGGGAAGCGGGAATTAGGCGTTAGTCTTTGCGACCACATCGTTGACGATGACGACCAGGATGTACTTGCCGTCGCTAGTCTTGGCAGAGCCCAGCTTGCTGGGCTCAACATACTTCCGGTTGCTGGAAGGGACAACATTATTAGCAGGGACCAGACTGTCCCTCACAAGGGCAGCCTGCAGGCTTGCGTCCTTCTTGGCATTCTCGATATTGACCAGAGCAACCTGGACCTTCTTGGTAGCGTTTGCCGTCTCGGCAGGAGTGCCGGTAGCCATCATTCCCAGAGCCTTCCTGACTACACTGTTGGGGTCGTTGATGATGTTGTTTGTCTTGATGATCTTGCCATCACCAACCTCAACAGCATTGTCCAGAGTGATCTTGTCAGCCCCGGTGTTGGTCTCAGAATTGATGAGAGTCTCGATAGCCTTCAGGGTCTCCTTAGCAGTCTTATCCACGCCATCATCCTGCTCGACCTTGACGCCTATCTTGGTCAGAGAGTCAGCGATGTCCTTGCTCTTGACGCTATCGCCGCAGCCAGTCAGAACGGACAGTGCCAGAACGCCGGCGAGGGCGACAGCCAGAAACTTCTTTGCCATTTTCATGATTTTTGCCTCCATAATTATGAATGATCTTGCAGGCAGGCTGTCCAGTTCCGGTCGTCGGCCTGTTGGCTTTATTTTTCCCTCCCCCATTAGATTTGTCAATATATTTCTTGCATTTTTATCATATTGTCGAATTATGAAGGATGTCTCTGTGCATATTTCACAAATTTACGAAAAACAGCTGCTGTTTACTCTTTCCGGCTGCTCCGTATCTGGGCCAGCAGGGTAGACGCCGACACGGGCTTGACGATATAGCCGTCGATGACGCCGTGGCTGCGGGCGTCCACGATCTCCCGGGTAGGCGAGTTGGTCATGACGATGCGGGTCATGCCGGGGTAGCGGCCCCGGATGGCCATGCAGAAGTCCACGCCGCTGCTGCCGGCAAGGCTCTCGTCGATGGCGAGGACGTCGAAAGGCTGCTGCTCCAGCAGCTGGCGCAGCTCGCCCCGGCGGGAACAGGTGGACACACTCAGGCCCAGCGCGCTGAGGTCTTTGTCCAGCAGGTCGAGGACCTTGTTGTTGTCGTCCGCCGCAAGGATGCGCAGCTTGCTGTCCACGCCCCACTGCAGCTGTTCCCGCTCCTGCTGCTGCTCCAGCACCGGCAGATAGACATAGAAGGTCGTGCCTCTGCCGATGGTGCTCTCCGCCCGGATGCGGCCCCGGTGGGTGCGGATGATCTGGTCCGCCAGAGCAAGGCCGAGGCCGGTGCCTTCGCCGGTCTTTTTGGTGGTGAAGAAGGGCTCAAAGATGTGCTGCATCGTCTCCTTGTCCATGCCGCAGCCGGTGTCGGTGACGCTCAGGCAGACGTAGCTCGACCATTCTTCGGAAATTTTCTCTTCCGGGAAAAGGGCCTCAAGCTCCCTGCGGGGCACGACACTGCCCCGGATGGTCAGCTTTCCGCCCGCAGCGCCGATGGCGTGGATGGCGTTGATGCTGATGTTCAGCAGCACCTGCTGCAGCTGTGTCGCGTTGCCCAGCACACACTCGCCGCTCAGCTCATTTTCCTCCTTCAACTCCACGTTCTTCGGGCAGTTCGTCTCTACCAGCTTCCTCGTCCGGTGCAGCAGTCCCTCCACCGACACGGCGTCGTAGACCGTCTCCACGTTTTTCCGGCTCATGGAGGAGATCTGCTTCACGACCTCCTGCGCCTTCTGGGCCGCCTCGCTGATCTCCATCGCGTTGTCATAGATCTCGCTGCCCGGGTCGGCGTCGGCCATGATGAGGTCGGCATAACCGGTGATGGGGGTGAGGAAGTTGTTGAACTCGTGGGCGATGCCGCCGGTAAGGGTGCCCATCATCTGCAGCCGCTGCCCATGGGCCAGCGATTCCTCGCTGCGGTGCAGCTCCTCGAGGGTCTGGTTCAGGGTCTTCAGGTCGCTGATCTCGGTGGCGCTCCGGCGGTCGCGCTCCTGCAGACGGAACATCTGGAACATGAAGAGCACCAGCACCAGTGCCACGCCGCCAAAGATGAACACCACCTTCACGAAGCTCTGCTGTACCGGCTCGTAGAGGTCGTCATAATCCACCACGGCGCTGACGATCCAGAAGCTGTCCCCCACCTTCAGATGGCGGAAGGCGCTTATTTTATGCACCCGGGGCAGGCTCGGGTCGGTCCACCAGTAGGAGTAGTAATCCAGCGTGCCGGCTTCCTCCTCCTGCTGGGCGCGCAGCAGCTCGCTCAGGCTGCTCAGGTCCAGCGTCCGGTCCTTATTATAGATGCGCTGGCGGCCCTCCACGACCTTGATGCCCCACTGAACGGCTTCGGGGTGCATGACCACAAGGTTATCGTCATTCTTTATCATGATGTAGCCGTTCCTGCCGACATGGATCTCCGAGATGAGCTGCTGGTACATGACCGTAGCGTCCACCACGAGGCAGACGGTCTTCTCCCCCGCCTGTTTTTTCATCACAAGATAGTGTTCATCCCCGCTGTGGTACTGCCAGTAGGAGATCTTCTCTGTCCGGGTGATAAGGACATCACAGACCGCGCTGAGTTCATAGCAGCTGTAGACGACCTCGCCGTTGCTGTTTTCCAGCCAGACGTCCCGGATGGTGTCGCTCCGGGCCACGGTGGGGCGGAGACCTGCATCCGCCGCCACCTTTTCGGCGATGGAGTCCAGTCGGTCAGCGTATTCCTCCAGCAGGACGCGGATGCTGTCGGCGGTGCTCTGCACCACCAGCTCCATCTGCCGCGTCTGGCTGGTCATCAGGGCGGTGCGGTAGTCCTGCCACACCGCCCCCACCACAAGGGCCAGCGCGGCCACCGTCACGATGCCGATGGCTAGCGGCACCACAGGGCGCGCAGGGTCTGGAGCCATGTCTTTTTCGGGGCAGTTTTCTCCTTCATTTCATATCCTCCTTTGGGGCGGTCTTGCTCTTCCTGTCTAAAAATGTTATAATTTTATCTATATAAGCAGAATCAACCGTTCCGGTCAGAAAAGTACAGGGAGTTATCATGTCGTATCATGTTCTTATTGTAGACGATGATCCAGCAATTTGCAAACTTTTATCGAAAGTTATGATCAGCAACGAGATGGACCCTCTCGTCGTCAACAGCGGCGCGGCGGCGCTGGACATCATTGCGCGGCAGAGCGGCACGCTGGATATGATCCTGATGGACATCACGCTGGGAGACATGGAGGGCTTCGACGTCATTCAGACCATCCGGCGCAACGGCGTCACCACGCCGGTCATCATCATCAGCGGCCGCAACGAGGATTATGATTTCATGTACGGCCTGTCTCTGGGCGCAGACGACTATGTGACCAAGCCCTTCCGCCCCCAGATCTTAGGCGCGAAGGTCAAAGCCCTTATCCGCCGCAGCAAGAGCTTCTCGCAGGAGAACAGCCAGCAGATCAGCTGCGGCCCCTTCCTCTGCGACACCACCACCATGCGCTTTTATAAAAACAATGTGGAGCTGAACCTCTCCGAGAAAGAGCGCAGCCTGCTGCTGCTCTTTGTGCGCCACCCGCAGCAGGTGTTCACCAAGGATATGATCTACGAGCAGATCTGGGGCAACCTCATCGCTGTGGACGACAACGCCATCATGGTCTACATCAACCGCCTGCGCAGCAAGATCGAGGACAACGCCCGCACGCCCCAGCACATCATCACCATCCGGGGCGTGGGCTACCGGTTCGTGCCGTAAGAGCATCCTTTTTTCAAAAAACAAAAAGAAGAGCAGCCAGCTGCGCGCGGTGCAGTCGGCTGCTCTCTGGTTTTATGCCGGTATAAAACACAAAACCTTGAAAAAGGAGAATCGCATGAAGCTTGTGTGCGTATCCAGACACAAAAACGGGGGTGAGAAGAGCGAAGGAATATCCGTGAATCCATTCCGAAGCGTGGTTGGCAAGCCACAAACCCGTTTTTACGCTATATCACTCAATCTTCGCGGAAAGAGAAAGGCTTGACTTCGCGGACGACATCCATGACGGTGCCGTCGCGGGCTTCGATGATGCCCACGATGCGGTCGCCGAACTGGACCTTCTCCGGCTCGCCGACGATGGAGTAGGCGATATCGCGCAGCTCCTCGATGGTCTTCAGAGGCACGCAGTCAGCGGCCTTCAGAGCCTCCAGCAGGTCAGGACGGCGGGGGTTGACGGCCACGCCGTAGTCGGTGACGACAATGTCAACGCTCTCGCCCGGGGTAGTGACGGTGGTCACGTCGGTGCAGATGGCCGGGATGCGGCCCTGCAGCAGAGGAGCGATGACGATGGTGCACTTTGCACCCTGTGCGGTATCGGGATGGCCGCCCTGTGCGCCGGTGATGATGCCATCCGAACCGACGACGACGTTGCAGTTGAAGTGGGTATCAACTTCCAGAGAGGCCAGAATGACGTAATCCAGCTTGTTGACGAACGCGCCCTTGTTCATCGGGCTTGCGTACTCGCCAGCAGAGATGGGGAAGTGGTTGGGGTTGGTGCGGACATTGTTGACCGCGTCGAGGTCAAAGTCCTGCGTATCCACCAGCTTGCGGGCCAGACCGCGGTCCAGCAGCTCGCACATGGGCTTGGTCAGGCCGCCGACACCCAGACCCATATGGATGTTCTTCTCCTCCATGATCTTGGACAGAGAGATGGTGGAGGCGATGGATGCGCCGCCCACGCCGGTCTGATAGGAGAAGCCGTCCTTGAAGTAGGGGGTGTTTGCAACGACCTGAGTGCAGTACTCGGCCATCAGGATCTTGCGCTGGTCGGTGGTGGGCTTTGCAGCGCCGGTAGCGATCTTCTCGGGGATGCCGATCTGGTCCACAACGCAGACGTAATCCACCTTGGTCTGGTTGATCTCTGCGGGGTAGTTGGGGTAATCCACGAGGCAATCGGTGACAGCGACGACATAGTCAGCCATCTCAGCGTCCACGTAAGCATAGCTCAGGACGCCGCAGTTGGTCTTGCCGCCCATGCCGGAGCAGTTGCCGTACTCATCGCAGGAGGGTGCGCCGATGAAGGCGATGTCCACATGGGTCTCGCCGGTCTCAATGGCGCGGACGCGACCGCCGTGGCTGCGCATGGTGGCCAGCCCCTTCAGCTTGCCGTGGGAGATGGCATCGCCGATCTTGCCGCGGACGCCGGAGGACTCGATGTTGACGATGGTGCCGTCCTCGATCATGGGGACGAGGGCGTCATGGGCCTTGCCCAGAGAGCTTGCGCTCAGGGTGATGTTCTTGAAGCCCATCTTGTGGATCTCTTCCATGACCATGCAGACCACGAGGTCGCCCTCGCGGAAGTGGTGGTGGAAGGAGACGGTCATGCCGTCGTGGGCATTGCACTTGACCAGAGCCTCGTGGATGTCCTTGACCATCTTGTCGTGGTCATTGCGCATCACGGGGGTCACCTTGGGGCTTGCCTTTTGGAAAGCCTTGCCGTCCTTATAATTGTTGCCCTGAAAGACCTCTTTGCCGGTGCGTGCAAGGATCTCTTCGGGAATTTCTCTGCCTACTGCGTTCAACATCATTACAAATCCCCCTTATACACGCCGGATGCCTTTGCCAGATCGATGGTGCGCTTTGCACCGTCGTAGAAGGCGATGTCGATCATCTTGCCGTCAACGGTGAAGACGCCGATACCCAGTGCCTTCTTGCTGTCGATCTCCTTGACGACCTTCTCAGCGAAGATGATGTCCTTCTGGGTGGGAGTAAAGATCTCGTGGACGATGGGGATCTGACGGGGGTTGATGATGGATTTGCCATCGAAGCCCATCAGGTGGATGTTCTCCACGTCCTTGCGGAAGCCATCCATATCCTTCAGGTCGGTGTAGACGGTGTCGAAGCACTGCACACCGGCTGCGCGGGCGGCAATGATCATCTGCTGGCGGGCACCCATCAGCTCAATGCCGGTGCCGGTGATGTGGGTCTGCAGGTCCTTGGTGTAGTCGCCGCCGGACAGTGCGATGCCGAACAGGCGCTCATCGCTCTCGCAGATCTCCAGAGCATTCATGACGCCGCGGGCAGACTCCAGAGCGGCGATGATGAGGACTTCGCCCTCGGGACGGCCATAGGTCTTCTCGTCCTCGGCGATGGCAGCAGCCACGCGGCGGACATCCTCGGCGTGCTCGGTCTTGGGGATGCGGATGGAATCGCAGCCGCCGGCCACGCAGGCGCGGATGTCTTCCCGCCAGTAGGGGGTGTCCAGACCGTTGATGCGGACGACCCGCTCTGCACCGCGGTAATCCACGGTCTTCAGGGCGTGGTACAGGCTGAAGCGGGCCACGTCCTTCTGGTTCTCGGCCACAGCATCCTCGAGATCCAGCATCAGGGAGTCGGCCTTATAGATGTACGGGTCCTTGATGAGGCCGGGCTTCTGCGCATTGAGGAACATCATCGTGCGGCGCAGGCGCTTTTTGTTCGGATTATTCATCGAATGGCACCTCCCCAAGGCAGATTCTCATACTGGTCAACAGAGCGGAACACCGCGCCCTCGATGCGGGCCTTCAGGGTGCAGTCCAGTGCGCCCTTGTCCACGATGGTGATGCGGACGTTATCGATGTCCAGATTCTTCAGGGTCTCCAGCGCGACCTTGCGCAGCTGGTTGCCGTACTGGTGGATGACGGAGCTTTCGAGGGAGAAATCGATCTTGCCCTCGCCCGGCTCCACGGTCACCATGCAGTCGCTGGATTCCAGAGTACCAGCCGTGGCTGCTTTCTTGATCTCCATGCTTTTTTCCTCCTTGGCAGGTGGTTTCTTCATTCATTATACCGTTCTTGCGGGGCGGCGCTCTTCCGCACCGCTCCTGATGGTTCTATCATAATCGGACAATCTTACAAAAGGCATAGCTTCCGTCTTAATATTCGTTAAGAATCGCCAAAAATTTCTCTTGTACACAAGATTTATTCCATTTGGTCATGGAAGCCTTGCATTTTCTCTTCCGCTTCACCCGTTTTCCTGTACGGAATGTCATCTGGTCGGGTAGTGCAAAACAGGCAAAACCACTGGCTGTGCGTTTTGCCTGCTGCGGAAAAATCCTTTTTTACACGGGGCTGAAGCCCTTACCGATGATCTCGCTGGAATTTTCTATCATGATAAAGGCCGTCGGCTCCTGCTGGCGGATGAAGTTGCGCAGGCGGATGGCCTGACTGCGCCGCATGGTGGTCATGATGACCGTCTTGTGGGCGTCAGAGTACGCGCCGCGCGCTTCAAAGGTGGTCGCGCTCCGGTTCAAATCGTGGATGATAAAGTCGCAGATGGCCTGTGGGTGCTCACACACGATGTTGAAGCACTTGCAGAGGTTCATATTCTCGATGACGTTATCCACCACCATCGACTTGGCCACCAGACCCATGATGGAGAACAGACCGGTGGAGGGGCCGTACATTGCAAACGAGAGGCCCACAGCCGCCACATCCGCTGCCATCAGGGCAGAACCGATGTTCATGCTGGTGTACTTTTTCAGAATCATGGCGATGACATCCGTGCCGCCCGAGGATGCGTCAATGTTGAACAGGATCGCCGAACCGATAGCCGGGAGCATAATGGCAAATACCAGCTCCAGCATAGGCTGGTCGGTCAGAGTACCGTGCATCGGCACCAGAGCGTCCAGTGCCTGCAAGCTCACCGACATAACGATGGTCGCATAAACGGTGCGGATGCCGACGCTCTTGCCCAGAAAGATGAAGCCCAGCACCAGCAGCGCGTAGTTGGCAACGGTGGTGAAGGTACTTGCCGAGCAGTGGAGCAGCTGGCTGAACACGGTGGAAAAGCCGGTCACGCCGCCGAAGGCAAAGTGGTTTGGGAATTTGAAAAAGTAGATGCCGATGACCATGATCCAGATGCTGACCGTGATGAGACCATACTCAGCCAGCGTCCGAATCCAGGGATTTTTGATTTCTTTGATCGTTGACGCCATAGTCTGATTTTTTGCCGCCTTCCAGTTCACATGGGGCCGAGGTGGATCGCCTGTGCGATCATCAGCAGCACAGAACCGACGGCCAGCCAGATGAGGAACAGCTTCCACATGAACTTCATCCAACGGTCATAGGGAATGTTCACAGCGCTGATAATACCCATCAGAGCGGTGGAAGTGGGCAGGACGTAGTTGCAGAAGCCGTCGCCGAAGTTGAAGGAAAGAATTGCGGTCTGACGGGTAACGCCCACGAGGTCGGCCAGAGGTGCCAGAATGGGAATGACAGCTGCGGCCTGACCGCTGCCGGAAGTCAGGAAGACGTTGATAATGGTGTTTGCCAGCAGCATGGCGGGTCCGAGCAGGATGGTGGGGACGAAGTTCAGGCCGTTTGCCAGTGCGTGGACAACGGTATCGGTGATGTGACCGGCGTTCATGATGCTGCTGATCGCCTGTGCCATGCCGATGATGAAGGCAGCGCCCAGCATCTTCTTGCAGCCCTCAAGGAACTCTTTGGAAATCGCGGAGGGGCCAAAGCCGCCCAGCACGCCTTCGATGACAGCCAGTGCGAGGAAGACAGATGCAGTCTCAGACATATCCCAGTCGAGCTTGATGCCGCCGTAGACGATGAGGATAAGGGATGCGAAGAAGACCAGCATGATGAGGATCTTGCGGGCGTCCAGCTTGCCGAAGGAGTCGAGGTCAGCAGCATTGCGGAACTCGCTGGTCTTGTCGATCTCGTACATGGGGCTGAGTTCGGGATGCTTCTGGATCTTCAGTGCGTAGCGGATGAGGTAGATGTTCGTGATAACATAGAACACAGCAAAGCAGATAAAGCGGTATCCCACGCCGGAATACAGCGGCAGACCGGCAATTTTCTGAGCCACGATGGTGGTGTTGATGTTCAGAGGGCCAGTGGAGAAACCGATGGCGCCGCCCAGCAGGATGATGGATGCACCGGTGATGGAGTCCAGACCCATCGCAAAAGCCATCATGACCATGATCGGTGCAAAGGCAATGAACAGGTTGACGCCCTGCGTGGTGCAGATGAGGCCGAACACCAGCGTCAGGATAGGCAGGAACAGATAGACGCGGGTGGAGAAGATCTTTGCCATCTTGGCAACCACGGCGTGGAGTGCGCCGGTCTTGGTCAGGATGTGGAAGGCACCGCCTGCGAACATGATGACCAGCATCAGATCAATGCGCTTGATGAAGGCTTTGACGATGTACAGCGGAATTTCGAGCGGGTTGACGGGAGTCTTATCAATGTAGTTGAAATCGTTGGGGTCGATGACCTTAATGCCTGCTTCGTTCTCGAAGCGGGTGTAGGAGCCTGCCGGGATGATCCAGGTCAGCAGGACCGCAAACAGGATGATGATGCCGATGATGACGAAGGTATGCGGCATCTTGAATTGCTTCTTTTTCGTTTCCATAATTTTCTCCTCTCTTTTGACGCGCCAAAGCGTCAGCTCTGGCCGTGCAGTTCTTTGGCCAGATTCTCATGGAACTCCTTCTTGATGGCTTCCAGCTTTTCCGGGTTCTCAATGAGCTGTGCGCCCGTCAAAGCCAGAATCTTTGCGCCGTAGACCACCGCATTGTGGGCCGCTTCGGTCTTGCCGGCATCCAGATACTCCTGCGAGTGAGCTGCTGCCCCCTCCGGGACAAAGGCCACGCGGATGCAGGTGCCGGGCACATGGCGCATCACGTTGCCGAAGTCGGTGGAGCCGGTCTTCTGGCGGGCCGGACGGATGCAGGGAGCCTTGACCTTCTCGGCCTGCTCCATCACCAGTTCGTTGAGGGACAGCACCGGGATCTTGTTGTCGAGGCTCTTTTCCTCGATGATCTCCACTTCCGTCTCTGTCATCATGGCCGCACCCTGCAATACCTTCTTGACGCGGGCCACCACGCCGTCCAGCTCCGTGCGGTTGTAGGAGCGGACATACATACTCGCTTCTGCATAGCCGGGCACCACATTTGCCGCCGTGCCGCCGCAGTTGACGATGGTGTAGTGCATCCGAACGTCCGAGGGAACATGCTCCCGTAGGAACTCGACGCCCTGACAAGCCAGAATCAGGCCGTCCAGTGCGCTGCGACCTTTTTCGGGCTTGAGCGCTGCGTGAGAGCAGACACCGTGGTAGATGATTTTGAGCTTGTTGAGTGCCAGCGACTTGACATCCACCTGCGTAGCCGGGCCGCCGTGCATCATGAGCGCCACATCCAGCTCCTCAAAGGTGCAGCCGTTTTCCAGCATCACGACCTTGCCGCTGATGGTCTCTTCAGCAGGTGTGCCGTAGACCGTGACGGTATACGGTGCGTCGATGGCTGCATCTTTCAGCGCCTTGGCTGCGCCCAGAATGGCCGGCCCCTGCATATGGTGGCCGCAGGCGTGGCCCAGACCGGCCAGAGCGTCGTACTCGCAGAGCAGGCCGATGTTCGGGCCGCCCTCGCCGTGCTTCCAGACGGCACGGAACGCCGTCTTCATACCAGCAATACCGCGCTCCACAGTGAAGCCTTCTTTTTCCAGCCAGCCGGTCAGGGTCTCAAATGCATGAAACTCCTGCTGACCCACTTCCGGGTGGTCGAAGAAGTCGTCTGCCATTGCAGTCAGAGCAGCTGCGCTCTGCTCAACGCTTCGCTCTAGTTTTTCCTCCAACATAATAAGCACCTCCATTTTTGGTACTTTCAGTTTACCAAATCGGAGGTGCTTTGTACATTTTGAAAAAATTATATCTTCATTTTGGAATTCTTATGTTTAGTTTATCGAACTCCAAATACTCCTCTGCCGCATCCTTCATCTGCATGATCATAGCTCGCATGGGTTTGGTCAGCTCCACATCCTGACGGTAGGCCACCACAACATTCTGTCCGTACTTGGAACTATCGATGGTGTAGTATTTCACCGGCTTCGGATAGTGGATGTTCTTCTGATAGCCCTGCCGGATAAAGCCCACACCCAGACCCTCGGCCACCAGCTGTGCGCCAAGCTCCATATTGCGTACTACCCGGATGCGTCCCGGCTTGACCTTGTAATCTTTCAGGATCTTCTCTTCCACCCGCCGGGCGCTCTGCATCTCGGTGTTCAGAAATATCGTCTCACCGCTCAGAAGGTGCGGGTCAAGGAAGTCGAGCTTTGAGCCTTCGACGGGAACCGCCTTTTCGTTCAGCGGATGGTCTCCGGACACCATCAGCAGAAAATCTTCCATGCCCAGTGGGATAGTCTCCATCTCGGACGTTACATCGCTCTGGCTCAGCACCACAAGGTCAAGCTCCCGGTTTTTCAGCATGATGGTCAAATCGGCCAGATTTCCTTCCCGGATGACCACATCCACCTGCGGCCACTCCCGCTCGTACACCGACAGCACCGCAGGCAGAAACCAGATGGCGCGCCGCTGTGCGATACCGATACGCACTTGCCCGGCACTCTCCTGCTCCGTCTGCCGCATCACCGCCTCGAACTGCCGCTCCAGCTCCAGCATCTGAGAAGCCTTTTCCACATACTGCTTGCCCAGCCACGTCAGCTCAAATTTCCGGCCATTCCGCTCGAACAGCGGCGCACCCAGATTCTTTTCCACATTGTTGATGTACAGGCTCAGTGCGGGCTGCGAGATATACAGCCGCTCCGAGGCGCGGGTCAGGCTCTTGCACTCCGCAAGGGTGCAGACGTACTTTTGCTCCTTTAAGTCCATTCGATTCCAGCCTCCTCACCAAATAATGACACTTTTCTTATTATAGCACATTTGAGCGCAAACAAAAAAGCCCTCCTTTGCAGACAATGCCGTTAAGACAACAGGATATCCTCAGCGGCAAGGACACCAAGCTGCTGCGGGTGGAGCCGAATAAGCAGAACAAAGAAAAAGCACACCTGCATCATTCCTCTCCGAGGAATGACACAGATGTGCTTATCCTGCTGATTATTTTTTATGCGTGATTGAAGCCCTTGCCGAATACTTCGGTGGTGCTGAGCATCGAGATGAAGGCGTTGAGGTTCTCTTTGTGGATAAAGGCCTGTAGCTGCAGGGCCTCGCGGTGGGTAAGGGTGGTATAGATCATGTAGTGGGGGCGGTCGGTGTAGGCACCGTAGCAGGGGGTGTAGGTGGCACCGCGCACCAGCTTGCGCATGACGAAGTCACAGATGGGGTCCTTGTCGTCACAGATGATGAGGATGGCCTTGCACATCTTCATCTGCTCCAGCACCGCATCGACGACAAGGCTCTTCACCGTCAGACCCACGAAGGAGTAAAGGGCGGTGTAGAGGTCGAACACGAAGCAGGCTGCCAGCACCATGGCAAGGTCGGTGATGAAGAGGGCCTCGCCGGTGTTCTGCATATGGGTATATTTTTTCAGGATAAGGGCGATGACATCGGTGCCGCCGGAGGAGGCGCCCACATTGAAGAGCAGTGCCGACGCGATGGCAGGCAGGGCGATGGCGAAGACCAGATCCAGCATGGGCTGGTCGGACAGGGGGCCGCTGAGGGGGACATATTTTTCGAACACAGCCAGCTCCACGTTCATAACGACGGTGGCCCAGCCGGTGCTGATGGCAAAATCCCTGCCGAGAAAGATCCAGCCCAGAACGAGCAGGATGACGTTTGCCCACGACGAGAAGGCCGAGGCCGACAGGGGGGTGAGCTTTGCCACAAGGGCTGCGCCGCCGGTCACGCCGCCGAAGACGAAATTGTTGGGGAATTTGAAGAAGTATACGCCGATGGTCATGATGCTGATGCTCAGGGTGATGATGATGTACCTGCTGATGGTCTGCAAGAGTTTCTCCCGCGTGCTGATCTCCATTTGACTGTTTCCTTTCGCCGTCCGCACGGCTTCCTTTTTCTTACACCAAAGGGCCGAAAATGTACCCGTTGCTTGTGCTATTGTAACACCACCCACCGCCCTGTTCAAGAGGTAAAGCACCGCAACGCAAAAACCGCCCGCTCTGGTCTTCCCCAAAGCGGGCGGTGGTCGGAATTTCCGGGAGCCTTACAGCTTCTTGCCAGTCAGCATCTCGTAGGCTTCCTCATATTTGGCGATGGTCTTGTCGATGACGTCCTGCGGCAGGTCGTAATCGCTGTCGGGGTTGGCCTTGAGCCAGTTGCGGACGAACTGCTTGTCGAAGGAGGGCTGGCTGTGACCCGGCTCGTAGCCCTCCAGCGGCCAGAAGCGGGAGGAGTCCGGGG
>ERZ779658.1136-NODE-1136-length-21368-cov-3.068644_pt1 | contig 21368 bp, 10 predicted proteins | sample MGYA00511485_ERZ779658 | MGnify/ENA primary metagenome ERZ779658 (study PRJEB29588, sample SAMEA2162182) | human gut metagenome | biome: human gut; feature: human-associated habitat; material: faeces | place: Denmark | collected 2008/2010 ... | reverse complement strand
CATCATGGATATGACAGACGCAGGAAAGAATAATGAGCTTTTGGAACGGCTCTTAAATATTCTTGAAAAATAAAAGAGGGGAACTTAAATGGATAAGCACGATAAGTATGAAGTTGTAAAGCAAGCATGGTTTGAAATCAATGAGCATCTCAGAAACAATAAGCAGGATTACATTGAGTATCTCAAATTTTCCGCAAAAATGTATAAGCAGCCGTATTCAGACGCTGTGTTGGTATTCCAGCAGGATAGGAATGCAACAAAGATCGCTGAGTATAAAAAATGGGGACGTCTAGGGCGATATGTAAGACGTGGCTCTCACGGCGTTGCTGTTTTTGGCAAAAATCACACTTGCAGATATTTATATGACGTCACTCAGACAGGCGGCAAAGAGTTGCCTGAGATGTGGACACTTACTGACCGCAATACGCCTGAGCTACTCAATACGCTTAATAACCGATACAATATAAACGCAGGATCGGTCAAAGAATGTATCGAAGCAATGACAGCAAACAGTATTAATTCTGCGCCTATTGCTGAGTCAGTACAAAATGCAATATCTCAAATGGGACTTGACATAAAACAGGCTGAGGTATACCGCCATTCACTGGATTCTGTGGTGCAGTTCGTTGTTTCTCAAAGATGTAATCTTTCAGGTAAAATAGATCTGCATACCGATGTTGATGTAAGCGCTCTTGACCTTATCAAAAATGCAAGAGATATGATTCTTTTCAGCAGAGCTGTTCAGCACGCTGCCAAAGACACTCTGTTTGAAATTGAAAAAGAAGTTATCGCCATTGACCGCAAAAACGAAGCTCTTGACAATGCCAAAACCGCAAAGCAAGAAAGCACGTCTGATAGGGTTGACGATATACTCCAAGACCTTATAAAGCTTAAGTTTTCGCAAGAACAGATACTTGCATTAAAACAGGCTGTGGTGGCAGCTGCACAAAATGGTGAACATAACATACGGCATTGGGTAAGCGTCCGATATTCGCCCGACGAACTGCGGCATATATCATCTTTATTATCTGATTACTATGCTCAGAGTGTCATTGAGCAAACACTCGATCCAAAGGGCATACTCAATGATTACTATACATATGTAAATGAGCTCAATGGTCGGCTGAAACTGTCAGATATGTTCTCTCACCATGAATATAGTGATGAACAAAAAGCCATGCTGCAGCAGGGCTTTTCTGAGGGAATTTCCATTACTGTTCTTAACGAGGTCGATGAACGGCTAACGGTAGACGAGATAAAAACATTCTTTGAGATGTTTCATCAGGCAGTTGACGGACAGATAGATCCACATGATGTTCAGATATATCTTGATAAAGCTGTAATAGAGCATTCAAAGCAGAACGTTCAAGCGGTTGAAGTCCATGACAACTCTGCCGACACAATCTCAGCAGATGTTACTCAACAGGACAAAAAAATAGAACCATCAAGAATTATAGGTTTGGCTGAAAACCAGCTACGCCCTGCTGTTCCTAATAGCTCTACAAGCAGTATAACAGACTCCTCTGGAGTTGTCAAGAGTGAAAAAACATTTGCTGAACAGATAAATGATGTTTTAAATGGCGTATTCCCAAAATACTCAAATCTAAAGGTTTGTGATACACCACAAATTCTTGTGGATATCGGCTGTGATCGGCTTCCTATGTTGTATACGCAAAGGCATTTAAAAGACGCTCTACATGAAAAATCCCCGAACAATGCACATTGGCACGGCTTAACACTGGAACAGATATGTAATATCCCACATCTTTTAGAAAGCCCTGCCATAATAATGGACTCACTTTCTCCAAACAAAAGTGCTGATAAAAGTATAGTAATTTGTTTAAATAACGTTGATAATGATAATGCACCGATAATCGTAAGTGTTAAACCAAATGGGCAAGGCATTTATGAAATGGAAAATGTATCATCAAACTTTATCACAAGTATTTATGGAAAAGAAAATGGGTTTGCAAACTATGTTGAACGTGCTGCAAAATCAAATAATATTCTGTTTTGGGACAAAGAAAAAAGCCAAGCACTGTTCTCGTGTCAAAGGCTCCAATTGCCTGAGGCGATAAACAATCTTGACTCTAATATTATTATACACCAAAGTCGCAATATTGTCAAGGGTAAGCAACAGGAAAATAGTGCCGATATAAGTTCAAATGATGTTAAATCATTCACTACTTTATCCGAGCCTACGATAACCTGTGAATGGAGCGAAAGCAACTACTTTGAGGACGGCAAGACCTACAGTGTTGCAGAATTTGACACGCTCATGGAACAGGCTGACAGTGAAATGGTGGCAGGAGCAAAGGCTGCAATAGAGAAGTACGGTTCAGCAAAAGCATGGTATGAAGCAGACGCTGATGACGAATTCTCACAGTTTATGGGCTATGATAAGGTCAAGTTTACTATCAATATGCCTGACGGACAAACGATCACTGAACGCCAGGACGCAGGTGACGGATACGGCGGCGTTATTGATTTTCTGAAAAGATACTCAATTTACAGCTCGATCATACCTGAGCTTGAAGCTGCAAAAGCCGCACATATGGCAGACCTGGTCAATGAAGTGCCTACACCTACAAATGAAACACAGCCTGAAATAGACAAGCTTTTGGGCAGGCTTAAGCTTGATTGTGATTACTATCTGAAAACAGGTGCAGAAAAGCACTTGTGGGCAGAAACAGTTGAAAAACAGATAGCTAAGATCAATGAGCTGTATGAGAAAATGCCTGAAAACGCCTACTTCACCAGAGAACAGATTGATGATTATGAAAAGAAAATGCTGGCAATCAAAAATGGCGAGGTCGAAAAACCTATACCATATGAAACGCCTACAATTGCTAATAATGTTCTGTCTGAAGAAAAAAAGACAACACCGCCTGTTTCTGAAAGCGTTCCTATATCTCCTACATCTGATGAACAGATTTCACTCTTTGAAACACCCCCTGCTTCTGAAACCGTCACTATACCTGATAAAGATGTCAAAACCGAAAAGGTAGAAAAGCCAAAGAAAAATGTCAAGGCAAGCACATACCACTTTGACCCTGACAATGTTGTTGTGGGCGGAGCTGCTGCTCGATGTGACGCAAATATAGCTGCGATTGAAACTTTACTGAAATTAGAGAGTGAAAAGCGGCTTGCGACACCTGAAGAACAGAAGATAATGGCTAGATACTCAGGTTGGGGCGGAACTGCTCAGGCTTTTGTTGCAGATAATGAGAATGTTTCTGCTGACAGTTGGGGAGCAAGGCAGACTCGTTTAAGAGAACTTCTGACCGCAGATGAATATACCGCAGCACGATCATCTACACTTACAAGCTTCTATACACCGCCAGAAGTCATAGACAGCGTATATCTTGCTTTGGAAAGATTTCAATTTGAGGGTGGAAACATCCTAGAGCCTAGCATGGGCGTTGGAAACTTTTTTGCAAAAATGCCTGATGAAATGAGGGCAGATTCAAAACTTTACGGAGTTGAGCTTGACAGCATTTCAGGACGAATAGCCAAGCAGCTCTATCCAGAGGATAATATCCAGATAAAAGGGTTTGAAAAAACAACATTCAAGAATAACAGCTTTGACGTGGTCATAGGTAATATACCGTTTGGAGATTATGGCATTGCAGACAAAGCCTATGACAAATTCCACTTCAAAATTCATGACTATTTCGCCGCAAAAGCAGTAGATAAGGTAAAGCCTGGAGGAATTGTTGCCATTGTGACTTCAAAATTCACAATGGATAAGAAAAATGATAAAGCAAGAAAGTATCTTGCCGAACGCTGTGACCTTTTAGGCGCAGTAAGACTTCCCTCTGGAACGTTTAAAGACGCAGACAGCGTTACAACAGATATTATCTTTCTGAAAAAAAGAACAACAATGACCTCTGTTATTCCAAACTGGGTACACATTTCAGAAATAGCCAACGGCATTCCTTGCAATCAATATTTTGTAGACAATCCCGATATGGTACTTGGTACTATGGCATGGGACGAACGTATGCGAGGAAAATATGGTGCAGACAGCAAGGTAACGACCTGCTATGCAAACAGTGACGCTCCCCTTGCACAGCAGCTCATAAATGCCATTTCAAAAATAGACGGCGTTATTGATACTGTGGAAACTGAGCTTGACAATGGGACAGCTGAGATACTCCCTGCTGATCCAACTGTCAGGAACTTCACTCATACCATTGTTGACGGAGATCTTTATTTCCGTGAAAATGAAATAATGGTCAAGGTCACAGAAACAGGCAAATCGCTTGAACGCATGAAAGGGCTTCATACTCTAAGGCAAGCAACTATGGAGCTTATCAATGCCCAGGCTGACGGCTGCTCTGATGAACAGCTTGCAGAGCTTCAGAAGAAGCTCAACAGCACATATGACAATTTCAGAACAAAGTTCGGAAATATTACTGACAGCGCCAATTCACGCTGCTTTTCTAATGATGATGACTACAACACTTTAGCAGCACTTGAAGTTGTCAACGTGAAAAATAAGACAGTTGAAAAGGCTGCAATATTCACAAAGAGAACGATACTTCCAGATATTCCAGTTTCAAAAGTTGATACAGCACTAGAAGCACTTCAAGTGTCAATGGACAGATTGGGAAAGGTCGATATTCTCTATATGTCACAGCTCACAGACACTACGCCTGAAAAGGTTATTGCTGACCTTGGTGATGAACTATTCAGAGATCCTGCCAAAGTTAAAGACAATGAACCATATTCAGGCTATACGGAGTCATCTGAATATCTGTCAGGCAATATCCGTGATAAGCTGAGAATAGCCAGAGATCATGCGGAACATATCGACAGCAGCTACAACAAAAACGTAGAAGCTCTGATGAAAGTTGTGCCAAAAGACCTTGAAGCCAGCGAGATATCCGTAAGGATCGGCGCTAACTGGATCGATGTCGCAGATTACAACAATTTTTTAAACGAGTATGCACACGCAAACTCCTATTACTACCCTGTCACAAGAACAAAGCTTGGAGAATACAAAATAGAGGGTAAAACATCCGACCGCTCAGTTGCTGCCACTGAAACATTCGGAACATCAAGAATGAACAGCTATCAGATATTTGAAAATCTTCTTAATCAGCGTGATATTTTAGTTCGTGACAGACGAGAGGAGGGCGATAAGGTATGGTACGAGATAAACACTAAAGAAACACAGCTTGCGAAAGAAAAAGCTCGTTTGATGAAAGAAGCGTTTAGAAATTGGCTGTGGGAAGATATGGGCAGGCGTGAAAAATACGTTGCAAAGTATAACTATCTGTTCAATTCCATAAGGGGCAGAGAGTATGACGGCTCACATCAAACCTTTCCAGGCATGAACACATCAATAACGCTGCGGAAACATCAATCAAACGCCATAATGCGTGCAAAACTTGGCGGAAACACACTCTTTGCACATGAAGTTGGTGCAGGAAAAAGTTTTGAAATGGTCGCAACTGTAATGGAAAAGAAACGTCTTGGTCTTATAAACAAAGCCTGCGTAGTTGTACCAAAGCACCTTACGCTGCAAATGGCAAGTGAGTGGCTGCGGCTTTATCCAAATGCAAAACTGCTTGTGGCAAAGCCAGAGGACTTTACCAAAGCCAATAGAAAGCGTTTTATTGCAAGATGTATTACTGGTGACTACGACGCCGTGATAATGTCATTTACACAGTTTGAAAGAATACCTATGTCAGACGAGTATAAAGAGCAGTTCATGCAAAAAGAACTTCACGATATCATGAGTGCAATATCCGAAGCAGGAAGAAAAGATAAATCATCAGTAAAAGCCCTTGAACGTCAGAAGAAAAACATAGAGGAAAGGCTAGAAAAGCTGCTTTCTTCTCCAAAAGACTCATCATTGTGTTTTGAAAAGCTCGGCTTTGACTATCTTGTATGTGATGAAGCACATAACTATAAAAACTGCTTTGTTTCTACAAAAATGTCAAATGTGGCAGGCGTGCAAACAACAGCAGCACAAAAATCAGAGGATATGCTGATGAAAACTCAGTATCTCAACAACAAGTACGGCTGCAACAATATACTTTTTGCCACAGGTACACCTATAAGCAATTCCATGGTGGAATTTTACGTTATGCAGCGTTATCTCAGACCAGATCTTCTCGAAAAAGCAGGATTGCAGAACTTTGACGATTGGGCAAGCACATTTGGCGAAGTCGTATCACAATTAGAGATAAAGCCTGCAGGAAACGGCTTTCAAATGAAAAATCGTTTCAGCAAATTCGTAAACATACCTGAGCTTATGCAGATGTATAAGGAATTCGCTGATATTCAAACAGCGGATATGCTGAAACTTCCTGTGCCAAAGCTTGAAACAGGAAAGCCGATAGTGGTGACATCAAAGCCTGACGAACGCCAAAAAGCATATATGAAAGAGCTTGCTGTACGTTCTGAGACAATACATAGTGGCACAGTTGACCCACGACAGGACAATATGCTGAAGATAACCCACGAAGCACGGTTACTTGGACTTGACAGCAGATGTATTTTCAAAAACGCTCAGCCTGCACCTGACAGCAAAGTGATGAAGCTTATCGATAACCTCGAAAAGAACTACAAAAACACTATGACAGAAAAAGGCGTTCAAATAGTATTCTGTGATATCGCTATCAACGAGGACGAAACACACTTCTCTGTGTATAAAGCTATAAAACAGGCACTTATGGAGCGTGGAATACCAGAAAAAGAGATCTGCTTTGCAGGCGACGCAAAGACAGACAAGGCTAGGGACGAAATGTTCAAAAGCCTGCGCAAAGGCGAAAAACGTTTTATCATCGCAAGCACTTCAAAGCTTGGAACTGGCGCAAATATTCAGGATAGGATCTGCGCAATTCATCACCTTGACATACCATGGAAGCCCTCTGACCTCACTCAGCAGGACGGACGTGGAATACGGCAAGGCAACAGATTTTCGCAAGTCGGAATATATCACTATCTTACAGAGGAAACCTTTGACGCATACATGATGGGCATTATAACAAACAAGGCGAAATTCATAAATCAGATCTTGACCTCAAAAAGCCCTGCAAGAGTTTCAGAAGATGTTGACGAAATGGTACTTACATACTCCGAAATGCAGGCTATAGCAAGCGGTAATCCTATGATAAAAGAGAAAATACAGCTTGACAATGATGTTGCAATGCTGAAAACCCTTGAAGCAGAACACAAAAAATCAATTTACAAAATGCAGGAGTTGGCAGAGAAAATTTTGCCGAAACAGATAACACAATACTCTGAACTTCTCACAAAAGCTAGGAACGATATGTCTAAATATCAAAAAAATCAGGCGTTGAACAAGGAGTTTGAAATGACAATAGGCGGCGTCAGATACGATAAGAGAGAAAATGCAGGAGAACAAATTGCCGTGGCAATGGCAAAATGTACTGCCACAGGTGAGCCTATAGAGCTTGGAACGTATCATGGCTTTAAAGTCACAATAGAACGAAATCCGTCAGCAAATACATTTTTTGAGCTTGATAATAAACCTTGTATCGCTGTTCTCCACGGAGAACTCACCTATTCATGTGACATTGCCACAGATAATGGCGTGGGAAATGTCAGAAGAATTGAAAATCTTGCAGGAATACAGATAAATCAGAAGCTGTGTTCTCTTGAAGAACAGCTTGAAAAAGCAAACAAGGATCTTTCAGAAGCTCAGCAAAATATGCTCAAACCATTTGAGCATGGTCAAGAATTAGCCGAAAAGACAAAACGTCTTGAATATGTCAATGCACAGCTCAGTGGAAATTCGCAGAATAAAAACCACACTCCTGAAAGTGCTATAGAATTTAGGTTTCACAACAATAAATATCAGGCATTGATCGGCACTAATGAAAAATCAGAATGGTGTGATGTAGTATCAAAGTGTGGCAAGCTCATCGCTTCATCAGATACAAAGATCTATAATCTGTCTGAAAAAGAAAGCGATCAATTCCGCAGCTATGTGTTTAATGGCGGCAAAACTGACACAAGCAAGAATAATTCCTTACTGGAAAAGCTTAAGCCAAAGGCGCTTAAATTATAAAACATTGAGAGGAGGTGAGGATATATGATAGACAGAAGATACGAATCAGGCAAAAGCTTTGTCATGTACTCTAAAGAGGAGCTTGAAGCCGCACAGCGAACAGATATGGTCACATTTCTCGAAAGCCACGAGGGTTTCAACTTTAAATCGTCAGGCGGTTGGTATGTAGGGATAGAGCATGACAGTCTTAAGATCAATCCAGACCGCTATACCTGGCACTGGTATTCAAGAGATCTTTACGGAAAAGGTGCTATTGATTGGCTTTGCAAGGTCGATGGATACGATTTTAAAGAAGCCGTATCACGTCTTATAGGCAACACCAGTATACGAGCTTCTCCTGAAATGAGAAAAGCAGTACTCAGCGAACAGCATTATCAGAAAAAAACTAAAAAGGCAGAATTTAAAGCTCCGCCGCCCATGCAGGGCAAATGGCGAGAGCTTTACGCTTATCTTAACATAACGAGAAAGCTTCCAGCTGACATAATAAATTATTGTGTCAGCAATAAGCTCATATACCTCGATGTTAAAAAGCGAGCTATTTTCTGCGGCTACGATAAGTTTGGCTCAATGAAGTTTGCAGAAGCAAAGATCACAAACACATACAACAAATACTATCCTCAGAACATTGAGGGAAGTATGAAAGAGTACAGCTTTTATATCCCTGCTAAACCAAATGCGTATGGTTATGACCCTACAAAGCTTTATGTGTTTGAAGCACCAATAGACCTTTTATCTCACGGAGCTTTAATGCAGCTTTCAATGAAAAAACAGTGTGTAGCAGTTGGAATGTCTGAAATGTATCGTTCTGATTGTTGGCTTGGAATAAACAGAGTATCACTATCAGGCTGCTCTGATATAGCACTTAAACAAAGACTATCTGATGATCCTCGGATCAAACAGATAGTCTTTTGTCTTGATAATGATGAAAGAGGACGTCAAGCAACAGAAAAGCTAATGTCTGACTATTCTGCAAATTTCACTGTAAAAGTGAGCATACCGCCTTATGGCAAGGATTGGAACGATACACTCAAGGCTGTGGTGTCAGCACATTCAAAACAAACAGATAAAACAAAAACGGAGGAATGAATTATGAAACTGAAAGAAAAAATCAAAGAAAAGAGCATAAAGCTTAGTGCTCGTATATTCGGAATTATGACAGCTTGTCTGTCATCAGCCATTGCAGCCTTTGCCGATGTTGAAACAGACGCAACCTCAGGTGTATGGGCTTCGGTCGCCACCTGGATCACCAAAAACAAAAATGGGCTTTCCATTGCAGCCAAAGCACTGCTTGGACTGTGTCTTGTCGGCGTTGTTATATGCCTCGGTGCAAGCGGCAAAAACGGCATATCCTCAGTCAAGGGCTGGCTTATCGCTATTGGCGTGGCTGCTGCCCTGCTGGTTTTCGGTGACGCTTTCCTTGACTCAATATATGTAGCTTGATCTGCACGGACACATATTTGTGTGTGTCCGTAAAAGCGTTATCCCTAGCGTTCTTACGGGCATACACAGATAGACAGAAAGGAGTATTATTTTGAAGTACATGAAAAGCAAAAAGGTATGGTATCAGCTTATATTCATCACCGCCATTGTTATGAGCGGCTGCGGCAGTATACAGGCTTGTGCAGCAGAACTGGGATATACAGGGTGTTCCTCAGAGATTTTGAAAATGGTAACAATAAAGAACCATTTTCGTGATCTGTTGATAAATATAGAATTTAACATACTGAGTTTTCTTTGTGATGTGATAGATTACTTTGATAAGGCTGTCAAAACATTACTCAAACTCAATTTCTTCGACTACCTGTCGGACGAATTCAGCTTAAGTCAAATGCAAACAATTATTCTGTCTATCATGAGCCTTGCACTTGTTTTTGGAGCGTGTGCTCTCGTGCTATTCAGAAATAAGATCAAAGTGTCTGATTTTTTGATGAGTATTTTGGTCTCAACTATACTGCTTGTAGCATTTCCGGCGTTCATATCTTCTTGCAACTCACTTCGCAGCAAGGGTATAACAACAGCGCAGAACATAAAGATCAATGATCAATCTGAACAGACAACGGTCGACAAAGACGGCACAGTCACTGTCGGAACATTGGGCAAGGATCTTCTGGCGTCGGGAATATATGACGTTGAAAACAGCGTTGATAATAAGAAGATGATGACTTACCTCGATACTGTGGGCAGTTCAGGAAATGTAAAGGACATTCAGATAACAGGTGGAATTGAGCCTGACGATAGCAAGCCTTGGACTACCCGTTATCTTACAGATATACATGACGTATATCCTAAGCAGAAAAAGTACAATAGTCTAACCACAGAGAATATGATGTCCCTTTTAGGACTTGAAAATGAATATAATGTTCTAAAGAATGCAAATGGAGAGCTTATACTCAGTGCAGATTATGGTGCAAATATGCAGGTATACTGTTCAGTATACAGCACATCAGGTTCGATATATGGCAGTGTTCTGTCTGAAAAAGACTATGATAAATTTTTATCAGCCTCTATCGGCGACGCCTGCCCTTATGGCGTGACCTTAGGCGATCTCCATTACCCTGACGGCAGCCGAATAACTAATGTAAGCAACTTCAACACATATATCCGTGACCTCATAGCCAATCACCCTGCAGTAGCTGCGGCTGGAAAAACGCAGGAGGTAGGAGCAAACGCACATACTGTTGAGGAAGCACTTGACATTATCAAGGATGATGTTATAAGGGAGCTTAACATAGCGGCAAATACAAATACCGCCAAAGATGCAGAACCAGTAAATGCAGAATATCAATCTTTTCCTCTTTTTGACGAGGAAGATTATGATGATCTTAATTCGGTAGAGCAGATCATACGCAGAAATATAACCAGCGGCTACACGGTTGACTGTTTATATTATTATCATATCGACTTCTGGTCAACCTTTGTGCTTATGCTTGCAGTGGCTATCTGCCTTATTTTCAGCGGAATAAAAATAGCAACTACGCTATTTGAAATAATGTTTGCACAGCTCATTACACCCTTTATCATAGCAACAGACCTTAACGGCTCAGGCAGAGCTAAAAAAGCTATCCAGAATATGCTGCTTTCAAACATAATTCTTATGATAGTTGTAATTCTTTTAAGAATATACATAGCCGTTATATGGGGCATAAAAGGTTCGGAATACGGCAGCAATTTTGCGGTAATGCTCATAGTTATAATAGCAGGCGCAAAGTTTGTGATAGACGGTCCAGAGGTGTTGACAAAGCTGTTCGGCATTGATGCAGGCGTTAAGTCAGGTGCAGCCACAATGATGGCTATCAACCAATCAATGCAAATGGGCAGTTATGCCACAATGGGACTTGCTCGTGCAGGAAGCAGCGTTGTACATGGGGCAGGAAGTGTTGCAAAGCATACCGCAAGCAGCGCAGCAGGAGCAGTAAAAGGCTTTGCAGGCGGCGTATATGGTGGTATACACGGCGGTGATACTACCCCTGGCAAGATAGGAAAAGCTATAGGCGGCGCAGCAGCAGGAACTGTAACAGGCGCTGTCGGTGGAGCTTTCGGTCATACTAATGCAGGCGCAAAGGCAGCTTATGCAGTAACAAATCCAGGCTCAATAAAAGATACATTCTCAAATGCAAAAGACAACATTGCCAATAACGTAAAAGAGTCTGTAGGAGAGGGCTTTTCATCAGGCGGCGCAGGCAGCGCTTCAAAGGGTGCTGACGGAAAGGACGGCTTAAATGGCACTAACGGCATGAATGGAGCTAAAGGTGACAGAGGTGCGCAAGGTGCAGCAGGGAAAGACGGCACAAATGGAACTGATACAAGAGCCAACAACAATGAAAACAGCAGCAATAACAGAAATAATAACGGCACATCTCAGCCTGCCCGTGGCAGCGGCTTTAACGTTCCGACATCATCAGGCGAAAATAGCAACAATGCCACAAGCAAGAACGGCAGCGGTTTTAATGCTCAAAATCCTACAAGCAACAATACCACCAGTGCAGGAAACGGTGGCAGTAGTTCTGACGCTCCAAAACCGACAAACAGCAGCAACAGCAGTAAGCCGAATAATAACAGCGGCAGCGGCTTCAATAAGGAAGGAGAAAACTAAGCTATGGGAGTAGTACCGAAAAAAACTAAAACGGAGCAGCGTATATTTAGACACATAAACCTTACCAAAATAGTTGGCTTTATAGTTACTCTTTTGGTAGCCTCGCAGTTATCGGGAATGTTGGTCAGCTCTAAGCTTGGCATTCCTTTTATCATATTCTGTGGCGCAGTGTTTATTATTATGAGCGGCAAAAGCCCCTCTGACCCCTGCAAATGCTTTGCAGAGGCTTGGCTTGAGTGGCTCAGCTATCTTATGACAAATAAAACGCTGCATAAGCACAAGGAAGGAGAACAAAATAATGAAAAAGAAGTCATCGACATTGAAAAGTAAAATCGAAACTTCCAAAGGCTTTGCGAGAGAAAAAAAGACCAAAAAGCTGAAAGATGATCCGTCAAGCATAATGTCACGTCTGTCATTTGAAAGCATACATAACGGAATAGTCGAGCTGAAAGTAAAAGGCAAGCCGCTCAAAATGGGCGTGCTTGCGGTATCGGGAATGGATATATTTGACCTTAATGACTATGACCGCAACACTGTTTTCAATAATTTTGCGAAAGCAACATTATCCATAGGCACAGGTCACAAGTATGTTTTCACATCAAAAACGCCATATCTTGCTAACCAAAAAGCTTTTATAAAATACAAAAGTCAGCAAAGCATAAACAGATATTCCGAATATCTGCTCAACGAACAGTACGAGCTGTTTGACAGCTTTGAGAGCAGCCATTTTGACAGAATGGCGTATCTTTTCATATACTCCGATGACGAGAAGAAAATCTATAACGGTGCACAACGTTTTATCAGCCATATGCGAGATATAGACGTATCGTGGTGTTCCGATGATGAAATAATCGTCACGCTTAACAAGCTTATCTGTCTGAATACAGAAAATCAGCAGCTATCTGAAAAAGGCAGCCTGAATGAGATTATTTTACCTGAGAAGATAACTTTTCGACCTAATTACTACAAAGTAAATGATGTATATGCACAGACGATAGTTGTTTATGATTATGCAGCGGAAATCGATGACCTCAAGCTGGCTCAAATGGTAATACAATCTGATGATACCATAGTATGGGATATAAGCATATCTGAAAAGGATAAAGTCATAGATGAGATAAGTGCATCCCTGCGTGAGTTAGAGTCACGAGGAGGAATTATTCAAGATGCTGCCGATAAGATAGATACAAATACCGAGTATCAAAAGCTTGAGATCATTTATCAGAACATAAAAAACGGCAATGAGCAGATATATTATGTTACGCTCAGGTACATTCTGAAAGACGCCTCACTTAGCTCCTTGAGCAAGCGTTCAAAAGAGCTAATCCATGAGCTGCAGCTCAGTGGTCTGTCTGCGTATATACCGACAAATACCACACAGCATGAGTTTCTTTCTGTTATCGATGATAAAAGCAACACTATTCAGACACCGTTTCCTGTTTTTGATACACTGTCAAGGCAGTTTCCTTTCTATTATCAGTCACATATCGATGATACAGGACTTTTCTTTGGATTCACGGAAACAGGCGGTTTGAATATTCTAAACACGTTTAAAAGGACAAAGACCCGTAACTCATTCGATCTGCTTGCGTTTGGTCTGAAGGGCGGCGGAAAATCAGTTACTTTCAAATCAATGCTTGAGGATCAGCTGCTTTTGGGCAATAAAGTAATGGTACTTGATATCGAAAGTGAATATCAGCCTATGGCTAAAGTTTACGGCGGACAGACAATAAAAATCAACAGCAGCTCAAAAATAAATCCCCTTCAAATATGCAAGGTAGTCGATGCAAAAGTTGATGATGAAATCTCACCTGAGGACGAGGCAAGAGAGAATTTTGCCACAGAGATGTCACGAATACGCACATTTATGTCTATGTATATACCTGAAATAGATATGTATACTATGGAAATCTTCATGGATCTTGTGACAGAATGTCTATCTGACAAGGGCATTTTCCCCGAAACAGATATAACACTTTTTGAGCCTGATAAGTTTCCCTGCTTTACCGATGTGAACAACAAAGTCACTGAAAAGCTGTCACAAACGGATTCACTGCCTAAAAGAAAATATGACGCATACTGCAATATACAAGTATACATAAAGCAGCTTTGTGGCAAGGGTGCATACGCTGGTATGTTTGACGGAGTAACGAACATTGATGTAAAAAGCAACGATCTTATCATCTTCGATGTTAAGAGCATCAGTGAAATGGCTGACAATGTTTATAACGCACAGTTGTTCAACATACTCACTATAATGTGGGCTACCATATGCAAAAACATAGGATATAATCAAAACGTTATCAATCCATGGGATATGCGAAACGTTGTGTGCCTTATCGATGAAGCACACCGTTTCATTTCCGTAAAATACCCTCAGGTAACGGAATTTATAGAAAAACTATGCCGCCGTACACGAAAATATTTTGCAGGTTTATGGTTCGCAACACAGTCGATACTTGACTTTATTCCAGACGGAAATCTTGCGGCAGCTGGCTCGATCAAGGTTATTTTCTCACTTGTCCAGTACAAAATGATACTCAAACAATCACCGGAAAGCATTGAAATTCTTCATCAAGCCTTTCCACGTTTTTCATATGCAGAGCTCAGAGAAAGCACAGCATTTGAACCGGGACAAATGCTTTTGTCGTTGGACTCAGACAGAGATAAGCTCCATTGCAGAAGAATAGTCGGAGCAAGACAGCTATTGTATATGGGCAATGCTCAGGACAGGATTGAGATCATACACAACTGCTTTTCGCTCTATTACAATGAGCACACTAAGCAGGAATACGGTCTTATGCTGAGAAAAATGGACGCTGATTATTTCAGAAAATGCTTTCTTGCAGAAACATATTCTTACCTAAAAATCGAACAGCACATAAGCCAATATATCGACACTGTGATCATTCAAATGGTTGATAATCTTATAAAAGAACTTCTTCAGGCAGCTGGAACGGAGGCGACAAAATGAAAGTAGTAAGTCCAAAAGCGAGCAGTAAGATATATAAGATATTCACTATTGTTACTGCTGTTCTGGCTGTTTTGTTTCTCACATCCAACAGTTGGATAGCCTCACTTACATACAAAAGCAAAAGCAACGGCTATAACAAAACAATGTCACTTAACGGCTATAATATCAAGGTGACAGACGCAGCGTATTACGACAATGTATGCGAATTTGTCATAAAGTGCCGCCTTTCAGGGTCTGACACTGGAGCTACATATCCTGAGGTTACGGCTGTAAATTTTGACGACGACCTTACAGATCATAAGTTCACAGCAGGCAATAAGTATGACGATTATTCAAGAAAAATCACAGTAAAAAATCCGCCGTCGAATTTCAAAATAATGCGTGTGGTTATTAAAACTTCTATGCCTGACACAAAATATGATGACGCATATGACGAGTTTGGTGAGAAGATACCGGCGCACACCGAAAAAGGGAAAACTATCACACTTAGAGTAACTATAGACAGAAAAGATATGCAGACCCACGCCGTGAAAATAGTTCCGGGGTACTCTGAGGAAAGCTCAAATGCAAACACAACAAGCGGTTTATACAACTCTGAAACATCTAAAATCACGAGCCAACAAGCTGTAGCAGTGACAACACAAGCTACAGCACCAACCACACATGATCTGAGTGAAAAGGCTGCCGAAGCATCTCAAACGAGCAGGACTACCACGGAGAAACGACAGCCTGCAACAGCAGAAATGAACACGAAGCCTGCCGAAACAAGGGATTACAACGAGCCTGCATATGCGCCGCCGCAGACCACCGATGCGACACATAATGAGCCTGCATATGCACCACCGCAAACCACAGCAGCAACACATAATGAGCCTGCACAAGCTGAAACCACCACAACACAGGCAAGGGTATATTCCATAAAACTCGCAACAGAATTTGAGTACAATGACGTTCAGATCAAGGTAGGTGAGCACACTCAGCTTCGTGCAGAAGTCAAGCCCGATAACGCCGTAAATAAAAACGTAAAATGGGAAAGCAACCGTCCGGAAATAGCAACAGTTGACAGCAATGGAAGGGTCACAGCAGTTGCAAAAGGCAAAGCTATCATATCCGCAGTAACAGAAGATAAGGGCTTGCAGGCAAGCTGTATGGTGACCGTCGAGGAATAGAAAAGAGGTAATAAAAATGCTATTTAACAACTCGTCAAACAAAATAAGAATCATAGGATTTTTGGTTTCAGAAGTAAAAATTCTCAATGCCTATGCAATAGAATTTCTTATAGCCGTACCGAGAAAAGTAAAAAAAGGAGAGCAAGGTTTTAATGATGTGTTCACTGTATATGCCAACGAGGCAAGCACGATCTCCTTTGCAAAAAATCATTTGCACAAAGGCTGTGTAGTAGTTGTAAAGGGAGAACTGAGGACCTTTACGGACAAATCAGTGAAGATATGCAGCAGTGATATAACCATTTCGTCACAGAACAAGTGAGGTGAAAACGTTGGAGAATATTCTTTTTGAATACCCGGTACGAGAAGATAACGGTTCATTAGATGAAGAATTTCAGGTATTAAAAAAGCAGCTAACAAAGCTTAAATATGCCGTGATGATATCATCTTTTTGTGCATTGGCGATGTATTTTTTATCTGCATTTTTTGCAAAAGCAGAACTGATTTTTTATTTTCTGACAGCACTTTTTGTGTGTATCGCAATGATAACAGGCAAAATTTTTGTGCGGTATCCTAAACATTTTTTACACATAAAAGCTACAGAAAATGAACTGGAGATCACATACTATAAAGACAAAAAAAGTACACACACTTTTGCGTATGGTGAAATAGAAGAAATACGTTTTGCAGATAAAAGTTATACAGCTGTCTGTATTAAACGTGAGGGCAGAAAACCGATATTGTTCGAGCTGAATAAGGATACACCTGAGCAGGGCTTTTTCCTTTTTACCATTCAGAAAATACTGCCTGCTGTTTGCAAAACAAACAGCAAAGCGATAGCTAAAGAATTTGGAAATGAAGATGATTATTACAACAGAATTTACGAGGGGAATAATAAAAAATGGATATAATCATACGCAATATCCCTGAGAATATGATAGATAAAATAGACAATATAGCAAAAGCTGAGGACTTATCACGGAACGCATTACTTTCAAAACTAATATCAGATTTTGTGAAAAGCAATGACGATTTTGTTGTAAATATTCTTCCGCCTATCGTTCGTGCGTTAGTAAATCAGGAGCTTGACCGCCTTTCAGAGGGTGCAAATTCCACTATAAATAATGTGTATATTGCAGCGCAAAAAATGATAAATACAACAGAAAAAATCGAAAATCTTCTTACAGAAACGATAACAAATTCTGAAGAAAACTCAATTACAAATGAAGAAATTCTCAGGATGCTTGAAATTTCGGACAAAGAAAGTTCATAAATAAGCCTGTTTTGTTTAAACAACAGAAATATATACAGATTATTACAGCATGAAAATTATATAATTCGTATATAAAGAGGTAAATAGAGGAAGTTTTCGTATATAAATCATATATAAATTTTGATTTGCAATATATATAAAATATATAAATTACATATATATACAGAAAATCGTATATAAATCGTATATAGAAAAAGACCTGATGATATCACAGTACCCCACCTGAAACCTCGGTTCTACCGAGGTTTCCAGCAGGCACGATATCGTGCCTTTATGCTCTTGACCCACACCTCTAACTTAGATATCACAAAATAAAATCAAACTACACGGAAAGGTTGGATGAAAAAATGAAAAGCAAACCTATCAATAAGCTACTGTCTTTTTCAGAACTACATTATCAAAGGTTTTTAAAGATAATGGAGCTGAACGGAATTAAAACATACAGCAATTGTCTTGCGTTTCTGATAGACAGTGCCTACAATAACATCAAACAAACACCAAACGATGAATGTTTGAAAAACATTCAAGATAACATTGAAAAGCTGCTGACGATTGCAAAAGAAAATAACAGCATGATATATCAGGAACGTGACGGAATTAATACGCTCCTGCACTTCTACGAAGTGCAGGAATTCCACTCAGCCGACAAGCGTCTGAGTGACAGCGAACCGCATGACGTCATGTCACGATCAAATGACAACTACAAGAGCATCGTACATCAGCGCTCAGTTGATAAGGGTGCAGACTCCCTGCAAGACGAACAGAGTGACTAATAATGACACCAGGAATATTTCACAAATGCAAATTCGTATACAAGTGGCGAATAAGCGGTGACGGTGGCAACAAGATATTCGATTTTCTGGACTATATGCTCCGCCCTGAAGCTTTTGAGCCGAACAAACACGCCAACGAAATGGAGTATGTATATTCAGAATTTGTGCCAAACGAGAAAAGTCAGGCTCAAAACATAAAAGCTGAACGCTCATTAGGTGCTTTCACAAGTACACAAGACAGTCTGACTCCTGCCGATATAGACAAGATACGTCAACAAGAAGCTGTCAGCCGTTCTGAGGGATGTCCAAAATATGCAGGTGTTATCTCATTTGATAACGCATATCTGCGGCAGAATAATTTCATAGTCGGCAATCAGCTCAACCGCCAGGCACTTATTGAAGCCGCACGAAAAGGCATTAACAAAATGATAGACAAATCAGAAAAGCTGGATGCAAGTAACTGCTACTGGGTCGGCAGCATTCACGTCAATACAGGTAATGTACATATCCATTATCAGCTTCTTGAATATCACCGACTTGAAGATAGGCGCATTACATACAAAAACAAAGGTCAAGACGATATCGAGCAGAAAGCTTTCAACGCTTTGAAAACTGAAATGACGCACTTCATTGACAAAAGTGCCGCCGCTGCTAACCTTACTGAATTTCAAAGAAACGTGCTTGCACCTCATATCAAGTCCGAATTTGCAGGCAGTATTCAAAAAATAAACGCACTTATCGACAAGCTTCCTGATGACCTAAAAAACAGTGGCAAGCAGTGGTGGTATGCAAAACAAAATGATGTGACAAAAAACGAGATAGACAGTTGTATCAGATCTGTCATATCAGAAAATCAAACTTTGCAAATAATGTTTGACACATATCTTCATAAGCTCGACAGCACACAAGCAATGTTCCGAAACAGATACGGACAAAATTCAAGGTGGGCTGAGTATAAAGAACATCAGCTTCACGATCCGTCAGGTTTTTACTCCAGAGTAGGAAACTCATTTCTTTCTATCTGCCGTGAATACTACAACACAAAGAATGTCAATTATGAACCACCTGAGGATCTGCATTCCCATATAGATCTTGATAATACTTCTTACTTTCCAAAAACGAAAACGTATCTGTCTGAAAAAGAAAGCGAAGGCTTTTCTGAGAAAAATGATTCTGACTACAACAACGGTATTTCCTCGCAGAAATCAAAAGTGTATCTGTCTGAAAATAAAAAAGATGATTTTGAGGATGCTATGCCTTATGACTCTTTAGAAAACTCTGATATCCCTGATGATTTGGAAATGTACCTATCTTCAAGAAATTATGATGAGTTGTATGAACCAAATGCTCCTGACTACAGCACGGATATTTTTCCGCAAGAGCCTGAAGCGTATCTGTCTGAAAATGATAAAAGCGATCAGACAGTGGAATGTCTACGCATAGATTGGAGCAAGAACTATAAGCTTGCCCTCGACTATATGTACGGAAATGAACAGAACAAATCAGCAGTCATAAAGAAAGACCCCGAAAAAGCTTTTGAAACACTCTCAATAGAAAGCAAAAGCGGAAATATTCTCGCAACATATGACATAGGCAAGCTTTATGACAGCCAAATGCTAAAATCCAATGACGGCGATACATTAAGTCAGCAATATTACAGCAAAGCCTTTGAGGATTTTCACAAGCTGCTGTCCATAGTAAGCATGAGTGATGATAAACGTGATAATTGGACAAAGTCCTATCTCAACTATCGTATAGGTAAAATGTACGAATATGGGCTTGGAGTTACCCAGAACTATAACTCAGCCATAGAGCATTATAAGCTGTCTGAAAATAAATATGCTTATTTTGCTCTCGGAAACATATACAAATACGGCTCTGGTGTTGAAACAGACTATGCCAAAGCATTTGACTATTATATGCGCTCACTAAGCAGCAAAGGCGGAATGCCCTTCGCAAGTTATGCCGTAGGACAAGCTTATGAACTGGGTCAAGGAGTAGAAAAAGACCTAACGAGTGCGCATAATTTTTACGCTGAAGCTTTAACAGGTTTAGAGAAAGTATTCACTAAAAACCATGACGATAATATCAGCTACAAGATAGGTATGATGTATCTGAATGGCAAAGGAACGGATATAGACCTTGAATGTGCTGAAAAATATCTGCTGCTCTCGGCGGACTCCAATAACTATAAAGCACAATATATGCTCGGTAAGCTCTATCAGAGCGACAGCAAAAAAGATCTTCAAAAGGCTGAAAAAAATCTGATAAAGGGTGCTGAAAACGCACAGGATAAAACAGGATTGTGTGAATATAGTCTTGGCAAGCTGTATCTTTCACAAGAGAGATACGACAAGGCGGTATCATACTTAGAACGTTCCGCAGCAAAAGATAATTACTATGCGGCATACACTCTCGGAAAACTCTATCAGGAGCAATTCAATGACAATGCTCTGGCAGAAAAGCACCTTATGCACGCTGCTGAGCATAAAGATGATGTTATGGGAACAGCAGCATACCGCCTTGGTAAATTGTATCTTTCATTTCAGGACAAAAGAAAAGCATTGCAGTATTTCATCAAAGCAGCAGACAAGGATAATGTTTACGGAATGTATGCTGCAGGGAAAATTCTTCTTGATAGCAGAAAATCAACAGAAGTTTCAAAAGGAATACGCTACCTTTCATCAGCCGCCGATAAGGACTTTGAGCCTGCGATATACACTCTGGGCAAATATTATAGCTCATTCAATAATACAAAAGCTAAAGAATACCTTAAGCGTTCTGCGTTTGAATACAACGATCCAAATGCACAGTATATTCTTGGAAAAGTGTATCTGTCTGAAAATAAAAACGAAATGGCTGAAAAGTGCTTCCGTCAGTGCGCTTTAAATGGCAACAACAGTGGACAGCTCGCTTATGGTTTAATGCTGCTTCGTGATGGTCAAAAGAAAGCAGCATATCAATGGCTGAGAAAGTCAGCACGCTCAGGCAATGACATTGCTAAAAAGATAATAAGCGGTAAAAAAGCGGATATACCATTTG
>ERZ779658.1124-NODE-1124-length-21673-cov-2.061292_pt1 | contig 21673 bp, 16 predicted proteins | sample MGYA00511485_ERZ779658 | MGnify/ENA primary metagenome ERZ779658 (study PRJEB29588, sample SAMEA2162182) | human gut metagenome | biome: human gut; feature: human-associated habitat; material: faeces | place: Denmark | collected 2008/2010 ... | reverse complement strand
CATTTTCATATTCCTCTTTCGTGAGTCCTGAAGCCTTATTTAAAATAGTATCCGGCGTAGACACCTTACCAATGTCGTGTAGAAGCGCAATATAATAAAGTGCTTCTTTTTCTTTATCCGAATAACCGAGTTTTGCAGCAATGCCCCTGCAGTAGAGCGCAACACGCAGCGAATGTCTCCTTGCATAACGGTCTTTGGCATCCACCGTGTGAGCAATCGTAACCATCGACTGCAAAAACAGCCGGTCAATCTGCTCTTTTTGTTTCGCGATCAAATGCGCCTGCTGTTTTCGGAGTACGGAAAGTTCGACAATATGCGCAATCCTTGCCTTTAAAACCTGCGGTTCAAAGGGAAGCGAAATAAAGTCAATCGCACCTTCTTCTAATCCCCTAAGTTCACTCTGTATATCTTTCACATTCATCATTAAAATGACAGGAATTTCTTTTGTTTCTTTATCCTCTTTTATCCGGCGGAGAACTTCGTAGCCATCCATTCCAAACATATTCGCATTCATAAGAATCAAATCCGGAATTTCCGACTTCAGGCAATCCAGCACACTCATTCCTGTCTGAACCAATGTTACATCATAAATGTCACCTAAAATAGTTTCCATATATCGCAACGCCACCTTCGTATTATCGGCAGCTAAAATCTTCGGTTTTTGCATCATACCGTCATCCCCTCATGTTCCTGCAAACGAGCAAGCGTCGTCGAAATGCCAAACTCATCGCAGACTTTTTTATATGCATCCATATTCCCTTGTTTTTTATCTGTCTTTACAGCCCGTATCAACAGATTTTTCGGTGTATGCTCTAATTCAATAAATTCCAATATTTGTGTTTCATATCCTGCCTGCTCCAGCAGATTTGCCCGCAGTGCATCCGTCATCAAAGCAGCCATCCGCTCTTTGATAATCCCATATTTAAATATCGGCTGCATTCGGTCATTTTTTAACTGTGCATTTACCTCATGCTGGCAGCACGGAACCGATAAAATCACTTTTGCACCCCAGCGGATCGCCTTGTCTAACGCAAAATCTGTCGCTGTATCACAAGCATGAAGCGTCACGACCATATCGACCTGATTCACTCCCTCAAAAGAGCTGATGTCGCCCTCTAAAAAGGTAAGTTCCTCATAGTCAAACCGCTTGGCAAGCTCATTGCAGTGTTGTATCACATCGGATTTTAAATCCAGTCCTATCATGCGGACACGATATCCATTCATGATTTTCAGATAATAATACATAGCAAACGTAAGATAAGATTTTCCACATCCGAAATCAACAATCGTTAATTCTTTATCCTTTGGCAGTTTATCGGATACATCTCTGATAAATTCCAGAAAGCGGTTAATCTGTCGGAATTTTTTCTGTTTTTTATCCCGGATTCTGCCATCTTCTGCCTGAACTCCAAGTTCAATCAGAAAAGGAATTGGTTCATTTTCCGGCAAAATATATTTCTTTTTGCGGTTATGTGATAAAACAAGTGGTTTTTCACTTTTTTTGTTTTTTCCCTTTATTGTTATTTTCCCTTTTTTGCTTATCAATATTGTATACTGTTTTTCCGTTGTAAAGAACTGCATCTGACGGTAAATGGGCACGAGTTCGGAAAGAATATAGTTTTTCGCCTCTTCTTTTGCATAGTTAAGATGAAATACCTGATTATTCTGGTATCTGGCAAACTGAAACATAAGCGTTCCTTTATCCTCATAGCAGCGTACATCCACTTTTCCGGCAAAATCTCCCTTCTTGGGATTACTGATTATCATATGCACGAAATTCTGTCCAAGACACTGCTCCAATACTTCTTCTAATTCCATCACCATGGTACCTCCTTGTATACATTCTGATAGCAAAAATAGCCCTCGGACTCAAAATCCGAGGGCTCATCTTATCCTTTTATACCGGGTAAGTCTGATTCTCTTTATCTGCTAATGTAGCATCTACTTTCGTCCGCTGTGCTTCACGATATTTGAAGAAATCAACTGCAACCTGTGGGAACAGAGCATAGGATAATACATCTTCATCCTGCTCTTTATACTGTGCCATCTCGCCTTCAAGTTTGCCCAGCTCATTCTCAAGAAGATCTGCCGGACGGCATGTGATCGGCTGTGTGTCACCGATACATTTCTTCTGAACTTCCGGATTAAATGGTTTAACTGTCTGTCCAAATTCACCGGACAAAAGTTTTTTGGATTCTTTCGTTACCATCTTGTAACGCTCACCGGAAACTACATTTAATACTGCCTGAGTACCAACAATCTGGGACGATGGTGTAACCAATGGTGGCTCACCAAAGTCTTTTCTTACGCGTGGCACTTCCTCAAGCACCTGCTCATACTTATCTTCCTGTCCCATTTCTTTCAGCTGGGAAACAAGGTTCGAAAGCATACCGCCGGGAACCTGATAACGAAGAGTATTGATATTTACACCAAGCACTTTCGTATTCATAAGACCGCTTTCCAATGCTTCCTCACGCATTGGACGGAAATATTCAGCGATTTCAGATAAAAGATTCTGGTCAAGTCCGGTATCGTATGGTGTTCCACGGAATGTCTCAACCATAACTTCGGTAGCCGGCTGGCTTGTACCAAGAGCAAATGGACTCATCGCTGTATCAATAATATCACATCCTGCTTCTACTGCTTTCAAATAAGTCATAGAAGCAACACCGGATGTATAGTGGGTATGAAGGTCAATCGGAATTTCAACGGATTCTTTCAATGCCGTTACAAGTTCCGTTGCTTTATATGGTGTCAAAAGACCGGCCATATCTTTGATACAGAGTGATTTCGCACCCATATCTTCAATTTTCTTTGCAATATCTTTCCAGTAATCCAGTGTATAAGCATCACCAAGTGTATAAGAAAGGGCAATCTGTGCATGTCCGCCTTCTTTGTTTGCTGCTTTTACCGCTGTCTCAAGGTTACGAATATCATTCAGACAGTCAAAAATACGGATAATATCAATTCCGTTGGCGATCGATTTCTGAACAAAATACTCTACTACATCATCGGCATAATGATTATATCCTAAAATGTTCTGTCCACGGAATAACATCTGCAATTTTGTATTTTTGAATCCGTCTCTTAACTTACGCAGTCTTTCCCATGGGTCTTCTTTCAAAAAACGAAGGGATGCGTCAAATGTTGCACCGCCCCAGCACTCTACGGAGTGGTAACCAACTTTGTCCATTTTATCGACAATCGGAAGCATCTGTTCTGTTGTCATACGAGTCGCAATCAATGACTGATGTGCATCACGAAGTATCGTTTCCGTAATTTTAATCGGCTTTTTCTTAATCTCTGCCATTTTCTATATCCTCCTTATACTCCATAAATTGCCATAAACACACCGGCTGCTACCGCAGTACCGATAACACCTGCTACGTTTGGTCCCATCGCATGCATCAAAAGGAAGTTTGTCGGATCTGCTTCCGAACCAACTTTCTGGGATACACGTGCTGCCATAGGAACCGCCGATACACCGGCAGAACCAATCAATGGATTGATTTTTCCTCTGGTTACTAAACACATTAATTTACCAAACAATACACCGGCTGCTGTTCCGAATGCAAATGCAACCAGACCAAGAACTACGATTTTCAATGTTGCTACATTAAGGAATGCAGAACCTGTCGTCGTAGCACCAACGGATGTACCAAGCAAAATAACTACGATATACATCAAAGCATTCGATGCTGTCTCTGTCAACTGGCCTACTACGCCGGATTCTTTGAACAAGTTACCAAGCATAAGCATACCAACAAGTGGTGCGGTACTTGGAAGAATCAGACATACAATAACCGTAACGATAATTGGGAAGAGGATTCTCTCCAGTTTGGATACCGGACGGAGCTGCTCCATCTTGATTTCTCTTTCCTTTTTCGTTGTCAAAAGTTTCATGATAGGCGGCTGAATAATCGGAACCAGTGACATATAGGAATATGCCGCCACCGCAATACTACCCATCAAATGCCCCTGCTGCAATTTGCCGGCAAGGAAAATGGATGTCGGTCCATCAGCACCACCGATAATCGAAACAGCTGCTGCTTCACCACCATTGAAGCCCCACAAAAGAGCAAGGATATAAGCGGCGAAAATACCAAACTGTGCCGCCGCACCAAGAAGAAAGCTCTTTGGATTGGCAATCAACGGACCGAAGTCTGTCATCGCACCAACGCCGAGGAAAATCAACGATGGCAAAATACTCCATTCATCTAACTTAAAGAAGTAATTTAACAGTCCACCATCCTGAATAATCAGCGGATAAATATTTGCCAAGAGCATACCAAACGCAATTGGCAGTAAGAGCAAAGGCTCATAGCCTTTTTTGATTGCTAAATATAAGAAGATAAAAGCAACCAATATCATGACATAGTTTCTCCAGTCAATACCGTCCTGGAAAAACGCTGTCTGTCGAATAAGATTTTCTATTACTTCCATTTAGTTTACCTCCGGTTCTTTTCATTTGCTGAATCAGTCCATAGTAGCCAGTACATTTCCTGCCTCAACCATATCACCAGAGTTCACATTGATACTTGCAATTGTACCATCCTGAGGTGCTACTACCTCATTTTCCATCTTCATAGCTTCGAGAAGAAGAATTACATCGCCTTTCTTTACACTCTGTCCGACATCTGCTTTTACAGCAAGAATTTTACCAGGCATTGGTGCTGTTACTTCAACAGAACCAGCACTACCGGATGCTGCCGGTGCTTTCGGAGCAGGAGCTTGTGCCGGTGCAGGAGCAGGTGCTGCCGCCTGAGCAGGTGCTGCCGGTGCTGCTGCGCCGCCTGCCTTCTCTTCTACTGTAACATCATATACGGTTCCATTTACTGTAATTGTATAACTTTTCATGTCAATATCCTCCTTAATTGAACGTACGTTTTTTTATTGAACGAATTACAAGTCCGTCTGCCGGTACACAAACACCGGTCTCAGCTTCCATCTGTGCTGCTATCGCTGCGGTAATTACCGCAATAATCTGGGTGTTATCCGAAACAGGTACTTCCTGTTTTGCTACAGCTTTTGCTGCCGGTTTCTCCTGTTTTGCTGCTTCCGGTTCCGCTTTCTTTTTCTCGAACATCTTTGGCACATATTTCAAGAGAAAGATAATGATGGAAATAAGAATCAATACAACAAATACCGTTCCCATACCAATCAAGGTGTTCATTACGGCCTCACCGGGACCCACGGTAGCATTTACTTTTTCTAAATCAAGCAATAACATCCTATCACCTCATTCCGAACATCTGTAATGCATAAATTAAGTGTTTCCGAATTTCACTGCCGGAAATCACATTATCCACATAACCTCTCTTTGCTGCCGCTGTGGCACCATCCTGAAGTGTATCAAACTCTTTTGCCTTTTCTTCCAATGCTTCTTTGGTATTTGCTGCCTGTGAAATTTCATCTTCACAGAGAATCTGCGCTGCAACTTTGGCATCCATAACACCAACTTTTGCAGAATCTAGGGCAAGAACCAAATCCGCTCCAATATGTTTGGAGTTCATTGACACATAAGCACTTCCGTATGCCTCACCTGTAATCACGTTAATACGCGGAACATCAGCACTTGCAAATGCATATGTCAAATCTGCAACTGCCTGAGAAATCGTTTTTTCTTCCTGCATATCTGCTGCATACTCTTTTACATTTGTTAAGGTAACAACCGGAATATTAAATGCGTCACAGAAATACATAAACTGCTCTGCTTTCTTACAGCCGGCAGTTGAAAGAATGCCTTCTTTCGCATTTGCAATCGCACCTACTGTAACTCCATCTAAGGAAAGAAGTCCGGTTACCATTTCTTTTCCATATTCTGCTTTTAATTCCACAAATTTTGTATCATCGGCAATCTGTGTCAAGGCAGCTTTTGCATCCGTTGCATAACCATCAAAGCCATCCAGTACACGATTTGGATCATCCGAATTTTCAACAACCACTGCTGCTCCTGCATTTGCCGGAAGTAAATCAATTAAGCTGCGGATTGTTGTAAATACTTCCTGTTCATTCTCACATACAATGTCCGCATTTCCACATTCTGCCTGGAATGCAGCATCGCTTGTGTCACATTTCTCAATACGGTTTCCTGCAATCGCATTTGGTGAATTTACAAACAGTTTTCCGTTTGTCTTTTCGATAATTGTAATATCACCTAATTTGGATGAAATCGCAACACCACCGCCACAAGAACCTAAAACTGCACTAATCTGAGGGATTACACCGGATGCATTCACTTTCGCCATGTAAATGTCGCCAAATCCGGCCAATGCGTCCATCGCCTCCTGTACCCGGATACCGGCACAGTCAATCAGTCCGATAACCGGTGCGCCCGCTTTCATCGCCATCTCATAAATTCCGGCGATTTTCTTCGCGTGCATCTCACCTACAGAACCATTCAAGGCGGTTACATCCTGACTGTAGATATAGACCAGATTTGAATTTACAACACCGTAACCGGTAATCACACCGTCTGCCGGCACTGCTTTTTCCTGCATGTTAAAATCGGTATTACGTTTGGTAATCATGCCACCGATTTCAACAAAACTGTTGGCATCAACGAGAGATTCGATACGTTCTCTTGCTGATAATTTTGCTGAGTTACTCATTTGCAGCCCTCCACTTTCTGTATTATTGTTTATATAAAACTCAAATTTTATCCAATTGTAATTGTAACGCTTTTTCAACCCCTTGGCAACAACTATTTGAATTATTTTTTCAAATTCCTCATATACTGTAAAAAAATGTCTGGTGGCCTTTTTATGAAACAAAAAAAATGCTTTGCCATCCTTTTATTATGTGCCCTGACCGCATTCCATATTCTGTGGGACAGACAATTTAGCTCCACCGATTCTTCGGATTTTGTTCCTGTTCTGCCGGAGCCTGTCATTCAAATCAACGCCATGGAGCAGACACCAAATCCACTTATTTTACACGCCTCCTATGCCTGCCTGATGGATGCCGGTTCCCATCGCATTCTATATAGTAAAAACACGGACAAAAAAGTGCCAATGGCAAGTACCACCAAAATCATGACCGCCCTTTTAGCACTGGAGTCAAATAAGCTTAACGACGTGGTCATTGCAAGCAAAAAGGCAGCCGGGATGCCAAAAGTCCATCTTGGTATGCAGCCCGGAAGACAGTATTATATGAAAGATCTTTTGTACTCTCTCATGCTGGAATCCCACAATGACACGGCAGTCGCAATTGCCGAACACCTTGGCGGCTCTGTTTCCGGTTTCGCAGCAAAAATGAATCAGAAGGCAAAACTTCTTGGCATGTCTTCGACTCATTTTATCACACCAAACGGACTCGACGCAAATGGTCATTACAGCACTGCATCGGATATGTGTAAGCTCGCTTCCTATGCTATAAAAAACAAAGACTTCCTTTCTCTGGTGCAGACAAAATCTCATTCTTTTTCTGACTGCTCCGGAAAGTACCACTACAGTCTGACAAACCATGACGCTTTCCTTTCTTATTACGAAGGCGCGCTCGGTATCAAAACCGGATTTACTGGAAAAGCCGGTTACTGTTTTGTCGGAGCCGCAAAGAAAAACGGCATCACGCTTACCAGTTGTGTTCTTGCCAGCGGATGGCCGCCAAACAAGTCATTCAAGTGGAGTGACACAAAGAGTTTAATGGATTATGGTTTTTTTTATTTTCAGAAAACACCGCTTCCGGTTCAAAACCTTGCCCTTGCCAAAATCCCGGTAAAGGATGGCAAAAAAAAGTTTGTATCTCTCAAACCGATTATCCCGAAAGAAACACTTACTGCTTCCTTTGATTCTTTGAAAATCGTATACCGGATTCCGACTGCACTTTGTGCGCCAATACGAAAAAACACACCCATCGGAAGCATTTCTTTCTATATAAATAATAAACTTTTTCAGAAAACCGAGGTTTTCCCGTCAGAAAGCATTGAAAAATCCTGTTTTTCTGATACAATAGAACAAGTGTTGAATCAATGGATGGATATCTTTTGCCTATCATAAAAAATATTTTCAAAAAAACTCTTTACTTTTGAAAGTAAACATGATATGGTATACGCATAGTACGTTTTACAAGAACGAAGGTGTTCTCATTCATGGGGACACCTTTCTTTTTTGTCAGGCGTCTGCAATTCAAATAACATGGGAAGGAAGGAATTAACTATGCAAAAAAATGTAATCGAAGATGTTTTTGGAACAAAAGTTTTTAACGACGATGTCATGCAGGAATACCTGCCAAAGAAGACATACGCCCAGTTGAGGGATACCATTGAAAATGGTGAGGAGCTGGCTCCTGAAGTAGCAAACGTGGTTGCTCATGCAATGAAAGAATGGGCATTGAAAAACGGTGCTACTCATTATACCCACTGGTTCCAGCCAATGACCGGTGTAACAGCCGAAAAACATGACTCATTCTTAAGTCCGGAATCCAATGCACACGCTGTACTTGAGTTCTCCGGTAAAGAATTGATTAAAGGTGAACCAGATGCTTCTTCTTTCCCATCCGGCGGACTCCGTGCTACATTCGAAGCCAGAGGTTATACTGCATGGGATTGTACATCACCGGCATTTCTCCGTGAGGATGCAATCGGTACGGTTCTTTGTATTCCTACCGCATTCTGCTCTTACACAGGAGAGGCACTTGACAAAAAAACTCCTCTTCTCCGTTCAATGGAAGCAATCAGCAAACAGGCTGTCCGCGTTTTGAACTTACTTGGCGATGAGGATGTTACTAATGTAAAATGTTCTGTAGGACCGGAGCAGGAATATTTCTTAATTGACAGAGAGCAGTTTTTACAGCGTGACGACTTAATCTTTACCGGTCGTACATTGTTTGGACATATGCCGCCAAAAGGACAGGAACTGGATGACCACTACTTTGGTACAATCCGCGAGCGTCAGGCAGCATTTATGCGCGAATTAAATGATGAATTGTGGAAGCTTGGCATTTTGTCAAAGACACAGCATAACGAAGTGGCTCCTGCTCAGCATGAGATGGCTCCGATTTACAGCACAGCAAATATTGCAACAGACCACAACCAGTTAGTTATGGAGACAATGAAAAAAGTGGCACGCCGTCACAATTTTGAATGTCTTCTTCACGAGAAGCCATTTGCCGGCGTAAACGGTTCCGGAAAACATGACAACTGGTCTTTGGTTACTAATACAGGAAAGAACTTATTAAGTCCCGGCAAAACGCCATATGACAACAAACAGTTCCTTCTGTTTTTATCCGCTGTTATCGCTGCTGTAGATGATAATGCCGCACTGTTACGTATGTCTGCTTCCAATCCTGGAAATGACCATCGCCTTGGTGCAAATGAGGCACCTCCGGCTATCATTTCTATTTTCCTCGGCGAGCAGTTAGAGGATATCGTAGAGCAGATTTTACAAAATGGTACTGCTACTCACAGTAATAAGGGCGAGCGTATGGATATCGGTGTACACACCATCCCACCAATCAAAAAGGATGCAACTGATCGTAACCGTACATCACCATTTGCCTTTACCGGAAATAAATTTGAGTTCCGTATGGTTGCTTCTTCCATGTCAATTGCCGGTGCAAATACCGTACTTAATGCAACAGTTGCTGATGTACTTCAGAGTATGGCTGACCGCATGGAAAAAACAGATGACTTAGATAAGACTGTAGATGAAATTATTTACGAGACATTGAAAGAACATCAGAAAGTAATCTTTAACGGAAACGGTTACTCCGATGAGTGGATTGCAGAAGCTGAAAAACGTGGTCTTCCAAACGTAAAAACAATGGTAGATGCAACTGCTTCTCTTCTCTATCCAAAAACCATCGAGATGTTTGAGAGACAGCATGTTTATACAAAGACTGAGCTTGAGTCTCGTGCAGAGATTAACTACGAAGCTTACGCAAAAGCAATCAACATCGAAGCTAAGACAATGATTCATATGGCTTCTAAGGAATACATCCCGGCCATCATTAGTTATGTAACAAGTCTTGGTGATTCAATTAACAGCATTTCTGCTGCTTGTGCAGAAGCAGACTTGTCCGTTCAGAAAGATTTGCTTACTACATGCTCTTCTCTCCTTGCAAAAGCACAGACTGCTCTGTATGCTTTGAAAGATGCAGATAAGAAAGCAAATGCTATGGAAGAAGGAAAAGAACAGGCTGAATTCTTCCGTGACACCGTATTTACCGCAATGGCAGACTTACGTGCACCAATCGATGAGTTGGAAATGATTGTTGATAAAGAGTACTGGCCGGTACCATCTTACGGTGATATGCTGTTTGAAGTTTAATAAAAATCAGAATAGGATACAAAAATCCTCCCGCATATTTGCAGGAGGATTTTTTATTTAGGCATTTTTCGCAAGATACTCTCTTACTTCAATCAAATCCGGGAAAATCATGTAAGACAATTGTTCCATTTCTTCTGTTGGCTTTAACATATCCGGCACGTGCAGTACTCTAAGTCCAGCCGCAGCAGCCGAGCGGACACCATTGTGTGAATCTTCAATTGCATATGTGTCCTTTGGATTTATTTTCATCTTTTCACATACATTTAAGTAAATGTCTGGTTCCGGTTTGCTTTTTTCTATCATGTCACCGCCAACTATAACCTCAAAGAAATCATATAAATTCGTCGCTTTTAACATTTCTTCCACACGCTGAACACGTGTCGAGGAAGCCAGACCAACCCGCCATCCATTAATCTTCAAAAACTGCAATAGTTCTCTTGCACCGGTTTTTAACGGCACACCGTTTTTCTCTATTTTTTCATCAAACATTCGGTGCGTCTCCTCACGAAACTGTGCATAATCTAATTTATCGCCATACGTTTTGGAAAATACCTTTTTTGTTCCTTCCGATGACACGCCAATCACCTGATAAAAAACATCCTCAATACCGGTCAGCATAAATTTACCGGCAGCAAATTTCCAGCATGAAAAGACGAGATTTTCTGTATCAAACAGAACACCATCCATATCAAAAATTATCTGCTTTTTCATCCGGGTATTCATCTCCATTTCTTTATACATAGATTCTACCGCTTTAGTATAGCAAAAAATAGAGGTAAAGGCAATTTGTATTAAAACATCCGCTCATGCATATATTATTATTGCAGATTTATCACATATACTGCTTGCATTTGGCGGATATGTGTGATAATATGTCTGTAGTGATTAGGTTGCAGAAACTTGCGATGCCTGCGACCGGAAGGAAGACCTGCGGGCCTTCCTTTTTTATACCAAAATTTTATGGGAGGATTTTTATGCAAAAGAAATTAACGAAACCTTTTATTACATACTTTGAACAATTAAATAACCTAATTCAAAAAAAGCATCTTAATATTTCCAATCTATCCTATGCCAAAAACAAATTACTAAACATTGGCTATTACTCTTTAATTGATGGCTACAAGGATATATTTTACAATCCAATGACAAGAACTTACGAAAAAGGTACAAACTTTACAGATATTGTTGCCTTATACGACTTCGATGAAAATCTTCGTTCGCTTGTTTTTAAATATATTTGCCATATTGAGCAAAAAATCCGTTCGCTGATTTCCTATTCTTTCTGCGAAGTTTTTTCTGAAAATCAAGCAGCATATTTAAACTCTGCAAACTATAATATTTCTAAAACAAATCGTTATCATATTTCAAAACTAATTTCTAAATTAACATATGAGGCCACAAAAAACACAGAACACAATTATGTTGTATATCAGCGAAACACCTATGGAAATGTTCCATTGTGGGTAATAATGAAAACTCTTACCATGGGACAAACTTCCAAAATGTACTCCTTTATGCACCCTAGCATAAAATCTAAAATCAGTATCCATTATGACAACATTACAGAAAAAGAATTAATCCAATATTTAAGGATTTTTACTATATTTCGTAATCTATGTGCACATAACGAGCGACTTTTTTCTTTCCAAACACGCTTTGAAATACCTGACACTGTATTACATAAAAAACTTGGCATTCCTCAAAAAGGTACCCAATATCTTTACGGCAAACACGATGTATTTGCATTATTAATAGCATTTCGATATATGCTTGACACAGAGGATTTTATAATTTTCAAGAGGAAACTAACCCAATTATTTAACACTTTTACAAAAGCAACCTCTCAATCCCAAAGAGACAAACTTCTCAAAGCAATGCATTTCCCACCGAATTGGTCAAGCATCACGCGCTACAAATTATGCTAGCAGTCGGTAATAATATATCATTTGCCTCCTGTCCTTTCATTTGATATACTATTGGTATGCTTAACTAGGAGGACTTTTTATATGATAACCATACCACTTGATAATACCGACTTAAAACCTTTTTATATACAGATTTATGAATACATCCGCAAAGAGATATTGAACGGAAATATTGCTGCAGAAGAAAAACTGCCATCGGCGCGTAATTTAGCCGCGAACCTAAATGTGAGCCGGAGCACGGTGGATACCGCCTACGACCAGTTGGTTGCCGAAGGATATCTGGACGCCCGCCCAAGACAGGGATATTTTGCAAACCACTTTACGCATTTAAAGCAAATCCCGACTTCTGCTCCACAAAAAGAAAATAATGAAAAAAACACAAAGGAAGCACCACCGGTACGCTTTGATCTTAACCCGGATTCCATTGATTTAGAACATTTTCCTTATTCGATTTGGAAATCCATCGGAAAAAACCAGCTGGATTTACCATCCAATTTCAGTGCCGGTGATGCCAAAGGGGATTTGCCGCTTCGTCAGGCAATTGCGAATTATCTTCGTGGCTCCCGTGGGGTTATATGCCGCCCGGAACAAATTATCATCGGTGCCGGACTTTCCAATCTTCTTCAGATGCTCTGCATCCTTTTTTCAAGGGAAACCATATTTGCCATGGAAGACCCCGGATATTTGAGTGCACGTCAGGTTCTCTCGACCAATGGTTATTCCATTTTGGATATTCCGCTAAAGGAAAACACCATGGATGTTTTGGCACTTGCAAAAACAAACGCGGACATCTGCTATGTAACGCCAAGTCATCAGTTTCCTCTCGGCAGTGTTATGCCGGTTTCCACCAGACAAAAGCTTCTGCACTGGGCAGAAAAGAAAGAAAACCGCTATATTTTGGAGGATGACCACGACAGCGAATTCCGCTATAAAGGAAAACCGATTCCCGCGCTGCAAAGTTTAGACAAAGCAGGAAAGGTCATCTATATCGGAACATTTTCCAAAGCCATTTCACCTGCTATAAGAACCGGTTACATGGTGTTACCGATGGCATTGCTGCCACGTTTTGAACGTCTGATTGACAATTACTCCTGCCCGGTTTCACGTATTGAGCAGGCAATTTTAACCGATTTTATTAAACAGGGATACTTTGAAAAACACTTAAACCGCATGAGAAAAATATACAAAGGGAAACACGACTGCATGATGGAACAACTGCAGAAGTATTTCCCTGAAAAAATTCTTGAAATATCCGGCGACAATGCCGGGTTATATGTGCTTATCCGTTATTTGGGACCACAGACTGAAGAAGAAATATTACGCAGAGCACAAACACTTGGTATGCCGTTAAAATCATTAAAGGGATATTACCAGAATCTTCCTTTCCACTATCTTCCAACTTTTCTTCTCGGTTTTGCAAACCTCAGTGAAGAAACGATTCCGGATGCCATTCGCTCTCTTTCTGAGAAAGTATTTGCTTCGCCAAAACCGTATCTCTTGTAATCTGTTCTTTTAATTGCGTAAGAGAAGCAAACTTTCTCTCTTCCCGCAAAAATGAGACAAAGTATGCTGTTAATTCTTTGTCATATAAATCACCGGAGAAATTAAACAGCCAAACCTCAAAGCCGACTTCATTCTCACCGGGGATGGTCGGCTTTACTCCAAGGTTACAAATTCCTCTATATCTTTTTCCTTCAACATCAACGAAAACCGCGTACACACCATATGGTGGCAGCACTTTATGAGCATCCGGGTATATATTTGCCGTTGGTGTTTCCATCGTCCGTCCCAGCTGATTTCCCTTTCGTACTACACCGGTAAGAAAATAAGGCGTCCCCAAAAGTTCATTTGCCTGTTCCATCTTACCGGTTCCAATCAACGAGCGGATTCTGGTACTGCTCACAACTTCACCGCCTAATTCCAATTTAGAAAGAACCGTTACCGAAAAACCAAGTTTTTCTCCTAACTGCTGCAGTGTATTTGTATCGCCGCTTCTGCCGGCGCCAAAGCGAAAATCACTGCCAACGATGACCGATGCAGCATCGCAGGTATCGCACAATAATTTTTTTGCAAACTCCTCCGGTGTCTGGCTGCAAAATTCCTTTGTCAAAGGAATCTCAAGCAGACAGTCGATTCCTAAATATTCTGCTAATTTTTCTTTTTCATAAGGCGTATACAAAACCTTCGCTTCATCCACGGAAAACGAAATCATAACAATCGGTTTGTTTTCTTTTTTTGCCTGTTCAATCAGCAGACGGTGTCCTCTATGAATCCCGTCAAATTTGCCGATACAAACCGCTGTCTGTTTTCCCTGAAACTCTAAATTTCGTATTATTTTCATACGTCATTCCTCTATTCTAAAACATCTTCACTACGAAATACTTATCCTCCTTTTGGCGGTATTCGTAAATCGCATAAAATTCATTCTCCATGGAATACATTCTTACCTGCTCTTTGTCTTTTGGGGTCTGATATGAAGTATCTTTTCTTGCAATGCAGTTTCCGTTAAGTAAAAGGCGCAACGCTTCATCCGATACCACACAGTCTTTTAAATCTGAAAACATGGCATCAATCGGAATCAGATAATCCTGTATCTTTCCCTCTTTTACTGCCTGCTCTATCTGCCCTAACGTAAGTGCCTGCTCTAAAAAAAACTCAGAAACACGAGTGCGCACAAGAGTTTTCATCGCCGCACCGCACCCAAGGAACTCTCCAATATCTTTGCAGAGTGTACGGATATACGTTCCTTTGGAACAGCTTACTTCCATCGTAAATTCATTTTCCGAAAAATCAATCGACAACACTTTAATTCCGTAAATTGTCACCTTGCGGGCTTTCCGCTCAACTTCTTTCCCCTGTCTTGCCAATTCATAAAGTTTCTTGCCATTTATTTTTATGGCAGAATACATCGGCGGAACCTGTTCGATTTCACCCACAAACTTAGAAACTGCCCTTTCAATTTGCTCTTTCGTAACCGACACCGGATGTTTGGCAAGGATTTCTCCTGTCATATCCTCAGTATTTGTCATGACACCTAATTTTACAACTGCACGATAAGTCTTATCCTTGTCCGTGAGAAGCCCACAGACTTTCGTTGCCTTCCCTAGGCATACAGGAAGCACACCGGTCGCATCAGGGTCGAGCGTTCCGGTATGCCCTATTTTTTTCATATGAAGAATACCGCGCAGTTTTGCCACCACATCGTGAGAAGTAAAACCACGCTCTTTATACACATTAATAATTCCATTCATGTTTGACTACCCCAGCTGTTTTTCAATATGCCCGGTCAGATTATTGATTACATCAAATGCAGAGCCTTTAATGGCACAGCCTGCCGCTCTTACGTGACCGCCGCCACCAAAATAGCGGGCGATAACACTGACATCGACAATCTCATTCGAGCGCATGCTTACCTTAAACTCGCCCGGTTCTCTCTCATCAAGTAAAATTGCCACCTCGACACCCTCTGTCGTTCGCATTTCATCAATAATTCCATCCAGGTCCGATGGCTTTGCCTCATACAATTTCATCACATTCTGACGCACAACAGAAAACAAACAGCGCCCATCCATAATGCGGACACTTTCCATCAGACAGCGTCCCATAATTTGAAGCTGTTTATACGTTTTTCGGTAGAAACTGTCATCGATAATCTTGCCAAACGGGATTCCAAAAGCAATCAGCTTTCCGGCAATTTCCATAGTCTCTTTTGTTGTGTTTGAATGTTTAAACACACCGGTATCATGGACGATTCCGGTATAGAGTGCACCGGCAATGCCGGCATCTAACTTTTCTTCCTCCATCAAACCATACAAAATCTCACAGGTTGAACTTGCTTCTTTTACAACATTTTCATTACCAAACTTTGTATTTGTAATGTGGTGATCAATATTTAACACATACGGCGTTTTTTCCATCACCTTTTGTGCATCACCAAGACGCTCCTCATCTCCGCAGTCAAGGGAAATAAACAGGTCATAGGAAGGCTTTTCACAAAAAGCATCTTCCTCCTTTAGGTAATCAAAAGCATCCGGTATCTCTTCCACATAAACACAGACCTGTTTGTCCGGATAATTCTTTTTTATGTACCGGAACAATCCCATGCAGGAACCGATACAATCGCCATCCGGGCGCACATGCCCACCAATGGCAATCGTTTCTGCTTTTTCTATTGCTGACAGCAATTGACTCATTCGCTGTCACCCCCGTCCTCATCACGGTGATTCAACTCGCGGATTTTCTTCGACATCTCCACACCATACTCAATGGAAGTATCCAGAATAAATGTTAATTCCGGTGTATTCCTGAGATTCATACGGTGCGCTAACTGATGTCTGGCGTAAGCGGCACTCTTTTTGAGTCCCTCCATCGTCTTTTCCTTCGCCTCATCATCGCCGAGAACGCTCACATAAATTTTAGCGAATTTCAAATCCGGCGTTACTTCACAAGCCATCACCGAAGTCATCGGATGAATTCGCGGATCCTTAATGTCTTCGCGGATAATCTGGCTCATTTCACGCTGTACTTCGCTGTTAATACGAATATTTTTTACACTGTTTTTTCTCATTTTCCATCTCCGTTCCTAACGATTTGACTATCTCGGAACCTCAACCATCTTGTAGCATTCAATCTGGTCTTCTTCCTGCAAATCATTAAATCCATCAAATACAAGACCACATTCATAACCGGCAGCCACTTCTTTGACATCGTCTTTGAAACGCTTCAAACTTGACAAATCGCCCTCGAAAATCTGCTCGCCCTCACGCGTAATACGTGCACGACATCCGCGCTCAATCTTACCGTCCAAAACGTAAGAACCGGCAATCGTACCAACACCGGAAGCCTTGAATGTCTGACGGACTTCTGCATGAGCAATGACTTTTTCCTCATAAATCGGCTCAAGCATACCTTTCATCGCTGCCTCAATATCTTCGATTGCATCATAAATGACACGATACAAGCGCACATCTACATTTTCTCTGTCTGCTGTCTCTTTTGCTGCATTATCAAGTCGAATGTTAAATCCAATGATAATCGCGTTGGATGCACTTGCCAAACTTACATCGGACTCATTAATCGCACCAACGCCGCCATGAATCACACGTACAGCAACTTCTTCGTTACTTAATTTCACAAGACTCTGTTTTACAGCCTCAACAGAGCCCTGCACATCAGCTTTGATAATTAAGTTCAATTCTTTGACATTACCTGCCTGAATCTGACTAAACAGTCCATCCAAAGAAAGTTTCTTCGCTTTTGTTTCCTCCAAAAGTTTATCTTTACCCTGGTCTACATAAGCCTGTGCAATCTGTTTTGCTTCTTTATCATTTTCTGTAGCAACAAAAATTTCTCCGGCACTTGGCACGCCATTCAGACCAAGAATCTCAACCGGTGTCGAAGGTGTTGCCTGTTTTACACGCTCTCCCTTGTGGTCAAGCATCGCACGGACTTTACCATAAGCAGTTCCTACGGCAATATGGTCACCAACGTTTAATGTACCTTTCTGTACCAAAACGGTTGCAACCGGTCCACGTCCTTTATCCAGCTGCGCTTCAATTACAATACCTCTTGCACGGCGTTTTGGATTTGCTTTGAGTTCCAAAACTTCCGCTGTCAGAATAATCATTTCCAAAAGATTTGAAATACCTTCTTTTGTATGTGCCGATACCGGGCAGAAAATCGTACTTCCGCCCCACTCTTCCGGAATCAGTTCATATTCTGACAACTCTTGTTTTACTCGCTCAATGTTTGCGCCTTCTTTATCAATTTTGTTAATTGCTACAATAATTTCTACACCGGCTGCTTTGGCATGATTAATCGCTTCTACCGTCTGCGCCATAACACCATCATCCGCTGCGACAACAAGCACTGCCACGTCTGTTGACTGTGCACCACGCATACGCATAGAAGTAAATGCCTCATGTCCCGGTGTATCCAAAAATGTAATTTTTTCACCATTAATACGGACAACATAAGCACCGATATGCTGTGTAATACCACCAGCCTCATGCTCTGTCACATCGGTTTCACGAATGGCATCCAAAAGGGAAGTCTTACCATGGTCAACGTGACCCATTACGCAGACAACCGGTGGACGTTTTTTCATCTTGCTTTCGTCCTCTTCTTCCTCTTTCAGAAGTTCTGCTACCATATCTACTTTTTCTTCCAGTTCCGCAATAATATCGAAAGAAAGAGCAATTTCTTCTGCTTCATCAAAAGTGATTTCCTGATTCAGAGAAACCATCTGACCCTGCATAAATAATTTCTTAACCAAAGCTGCCGCCGGCATCTTCATCTTATCTGCCAATTCGCGGATGGTTAAAGATTCCGGAATTGTAATCTGCTTAATATCTTCTTCCGGCTCCTGTTTTACCGGTTCCGGCTTAATGAAAGCACCCTTACGGTTCGGGTCTTTCTTAGAGCGGATTCTGCTCATTTCTTCTTTTGTACTCTTGCGGTATCCGCCAGTCTTATTATTTCTATCATCTTTCTTACGGTTTCTCTGGCGGGAGTTTTTCTGCTCCTGCTTAATTCCGTCAAAACCACTCTGTGCCTTCTCGAAACGTTCAAATACGCGGTTATTATTGCCATTACCGTTTCCGTTTCGGCGGTTATCTCCGCGCGAATTTTGTCCATTGTTATTGCCGCGGCGGTCTCTGTCATTTCTGTCGTTTCGGCGGCCGTTGTTATTGCCATTATTCCCGCGGTTATCCGGACGGGAACCATTACCGTTTCCATTTCGGCGGTCTCTATCGTTTCTGTCATTTCTATCGTTACGTCCCTGACCGTTATTGTTTGGCTTACGGTAATTATCGTTTTTCTTTGGCTGCTGAGGTTTCTGTGAAGAAACTTTTTTCTCTTCCGGCTTCTTCTCTACCGGTTTCTTTTCTTCTGGTTTCTTTTCTTCCGGCTTTTTCTCCTCCGGCTTCTTTTCTACCTTAGGTTCTTCTTTCTTTTCTTCCACTTTCTTCTCAACCTTCGGCTCTTCTTTTTTCTCGACCTTTGGCTCCTCTTTAACCGGTGTTTTTACTTCCTCTTTTGGCTCTGCCTTTGCTGTCGCTTTTTTCTTTTTGAAATAATTCATCAGAAATCCAATTGCTTCGTCTTCGATATTGCTGTTTGCACCTTTTACTTCGAATCCGTTCTCATTTAAAAGTGTTACCAAATCGCCACTTTTTATATTTTTGTCCTGCTGCTGTATGCTTCGGGCAATCTCATATATTTTCATTTTTGCCATACTTTGTTACCTCCAAATCTAAATTCTTGCCAATTGCTTTTGCAAATCCACTATTTGTCACTGCTACAGACGCCCGGAATTCCTTTCCGATTGCCTTACCTAGCATTTCTTTGTCCCCAAACTCCACATAAGGAACATGGTAAAAATGACACGAATCTGCAAATTTCTTTTTGGTATTACCGGATGCATCTTTGGCGACTATAACGAGTCTTGCAATCCCCTCACGAATCGCTTTCTCCGTCATAAATTCTCCGCTGACCACATCGCCGGCCTTCATCGCCAGTCCTAAAGAACCAAGGACCTTTCTAATCTGTACCATCTTTTAACTGCCTTTCTAACAATAGATACGTTTCTTCTTTTACATTCATTCGGAATGACCGGCTTAGGGCGTTGCTTTTCCATGCTTTTTTCAAACACTCCTCATTCGCACAAAGATACGCTCCTCTGCCATTTTTTCGTCCCGTACGGTCAAGCATAATTTCGCCTTCCTTTGTTTTCACGACACGAATTAAATCCTGTTTATCCCTGCACGCTCTGCAGGCAATACACTGTCTTTGTGGTTTTTTTCGCTCCTGCATGCCGCATTCCTCCTTTCCATATCATAAAAGAACTTACGATAAACTTTGTGTTTCGCTCTTGATATCGATTTTATATCCTGTCAATCGGGCAGCCAGTCTTGCATTCTGACCCTCTTTACCAATGGCAAGAGACAACTGATAATCCGGAACAATGACCTCTGCACTCTTTTCGCTAGGATCAACCGTAACCGATACGACTTTGGATGGGCTGAGAGCATGCTCAATGAAAATAGCCGGATCCTCGTTCCACTCTACAATGTCAATTTTTTCTCCATATAACTCATCAACTACAGCATTGACACGCGCACCGTTCATACCAACACAGGCACCTACGGCATCCACATCAGGATTGTTGCTGTAAACCGCAATCTTAGAACGGGAACCTGCTTCACGGGATACATTTTTAATTTCCACAACACCACTCTGAATTTCAGCAACTTCGGATTCAAACAAACGTTTTACCAGTTCCGGATGTGTACGTGAAATCACAATTCTCGGTCCTCTTGGTGTATCTTTTACTTCTGTTACATAAAGTTTAATTCTGTCATGTGCCTCAAAGTGCTCACTTGGAACCTGCTCCTGTTTGGTAAGTACGGCATCAATTTTGCCAATATTTACATTATAATTTCCATTGTTATAACGCTGTACCATACCGGTTACAATATCATGCTCTTTTTCATAATACTGTTCAAACAGCACTTTTCTTTCTTCTTCACGAATTTTCTGAACAACAACCTGTTTTGCTTTCTGGGCTGCAATACGTCCAAAGTTTTTCGGTGTCACCTCAATACTGACGGTCTCACCAAGTCCGGTTCCCGGATATTTCACCTCTGCCTCTGTCTGAGACATTTCAAGCATGGCATCCTCTACTTCTTCTACGACAACCTTATCCTGATACACATGGAACTCGCCTGTCTCACGGTCTAAATTCACACGGATATTATCCGCTTTTCCATACTCATTTTTGCATGCTGCCACAAGTGAATTTTCAATAGCCTCAAGCAAAATCTCTTTGCTGATATCCTTTTCTTTCTCAATGGCATTTAATGCCTCAATTAATTCCGGATTTCCTTTCTTTGCTGCTGTCTTTTTCATTTTTTCTATTATCCTCCTATTCAATCATTCTATCGTATGTCTGCAACGACTTAAAAAGTTATATATTTGCGAATCAGCGCAATTTCTTTGACCGGCGTTTCCATCTCTCTGTCATCCATTGAAAGAACAATCGTCTCCGTATCTTCCCGATACTCCTTCAATACACCAACAAATTCTTTGGCTGAATATTTTTTACCTTTTTCTTCCCATGTAACCGGTGAAAACAATTTCATCTCCACATCCTCACCGATGTTTCTCATAAAGTCTTTCGGCTTCTTAAACGGACGCAGTAATCCCGGCGAACTGACTTCCAAAATATAAGATTCCTCAATGAAATCGTCTTTGTCCATCTCATCACTCAGCTCATGATTTACAAGGGTAAGGTCATCAATCGTAATGCCGCCTTCCTTATCAATATAAACCCGAAGATGCCAGCTTCCCGCTTCCTTGACAAATTCCACATCTACCAGTTCAAATTGGTGTTTTTGCAGAATTGGCTCTACTAAAGCCTCTGTCTTTTGTACATAGTCCTGATGTTTACTCAATTCAAAACCTCTTTTCTTTAGCCGG
>ERZ779658.1116-NODE-1116-length-21779-cov-2.544467_pt1 | contig 21779 bp, 20 predicted proteins | sample MGYA00511485_ERZ779658 | MGnify/ENA primary metagenome ERZ779658 (study PRJEB29588, sample SAMEA2162182) | human gut metagenome | biome: human gut; feature: human-associated habitat; material: faeces | place: Denmark | collected 2008/2010 ... | reverse complement strand
CCCAGCGAATGGACGCCGGAATCCGTGCGGCTTGCGCCGGTCACTGCGATCTCCTCCCCCAAAAGCGAGGAAAGATGGCGGTTCAGCACTTCCTCGATCGTGATTCCGTTGGGCTGCACCTGCCATCCTTTATAATTCGTGCCGTCGTACGCCACGGTCATTTTTACACGTTTTACCTCTTTCTCCAAACCATTTCTCCTTGCAGCTTTATTGCGGCCACGGCACAAAGATTCTGCACAGAATGATGAGCGCCAGATACAGCCACATGATCAGATAGGACAGGCGGTCGCGTCCCTCATAGCGCAGCGGCTTCATCTTCGTTCTGCCCTCTCCGCCGTTATAGCAGCGCGCCTCCATCGCCATTGCAAGATCATCCGCGCGCCGGAATGCTGACACGAACAGCGGCACCAGAAGCGGGATCATGCTTTTGACTTTTTTTAACAGATTGCCACTCTCAAAATCGGCTCCGCGTGCCATCTGCGCTTTCATGATCTTATCCGTCTCCTCAATCAGAATCGGAATAAAGCGGAGTGCAATCGACATCATCATTGCAATCGCATGCACCGGAACACCGATCTTAGAAAGCGGCATCAGCGCTTTTTCCAGACCATCTGTCAGCTGGTTCGGCGTTGTGGTCAGCGTCATGATTGAGGTTCCGAGAATCAGATAGGTCAGGCGGATCGCCATCAGCACCGCGCTGGTCACACCCTCCTTCGTGATCGTAAAACGCCAGACACTCACCAGTGCCTCACCGGGCGTCAAGAACAGATTGAACACCGCCGTGATTAACATCAGGATCATGATTGCTTTTAATCCCTTTACCATGAACTTAAACGGCACCTTCGACAGCTTTATGACTGTAATCAGAAATACCGTTGCAATCGCAAGCGCTGCCACGCCACGGAAGCAGAACAGGGATATGATATAGATCATTGTACTAAACAGTTTCACACGCGGGTCCAGTTTATGGATCACAGAATCTGCCGGATAATACTGGCCCAGTGTAATATCTCTCAACATGTATAAACTTCCTCCCTACCGGAATTCTTCATCGGCGCCCGCCGGTGACTCTTTCCTCCGTAAAATGATTCCTGCCGCGGCACACCTTACCGGTGAATATCGCTCCTGCCGGAATCAATTCCCGTCAATGCCTGCATCAGGCTGGCTCTGGCTTCCTCCACCGTCGTCGCCTCCGTATCCACGGAAAGCCCGTGCTCCTTCAGTTCGTGCATCAGGTAAGTCACCTGTGGAGCCGCGAGTCCGATCGTCTCCAGCTCCTTATAGTGCCGGAACACTTCCTTCGGTGTGTCGTCGAACATCACCTGTCCATGGTTCATCACGATAATGCGCTCCACATACTTGGCGACATCCTCCATACTGTGCGACACCAGAATGACCGTCATGTTTCGCTCGCGGTGCATCCGTGCCACAAGGTCTAAGATCTCGTCTCTTCCTGCCGGGTCAAGTCCCGCGGTCGGCTCATCCAGGATCAGCACCTCCGGCTTCATGGCAAGCACTCCGGCGATCGCCACACGGCGCTTCTGCCCTCCCGAGAGATCAAACGGCGACTGGTAATAAAGCTCCTCCGGCATACCAACACTGCGCAGTGCCTCAAACGCCCGCAGTCCCGCCTCTTCCTTGGAAAGTCCCTGGTTCTTCGGACCAAAGCAGACGTCATCAAAAATTGTCGTCTCGAAAAGCTGATGCTCCGGATACTGGAACACCAGTCCCACCCGGTTGCGCAGTTCTCTCAGGTCAAAATCTTCCTCATAAATATCCTGTCCATGAAAATAGATCGTTCCCGAGGTTGCCTTCATCAGACCGTTCAGGTGCTGGATCAGCGTTGACTTGCCGGAACCGGTATGTCCGATGATGCCGATGAACTGTCCGTCCTTAATCTCAAGGTTCACATCCTTTAACGCCTGAATCTGGTACGCGGTCTCCTCACTATATACAAAATTCACTTTATCTAAAATAATTGACATTTCTACTCTCCGATCTGTGCCACACGAAGAATCGCGTCCACAAGTTCCTGGCGGTGCAGCACACCGACGGGTACATCAATGCCGGACTGGCGCAGCAGATCTGCTAAAATCGTCACCTGCGGCACATCCAGTCTGTACTCCTTGAGTTTTCCCACCTGGGAAAACACTTCCCGCGGCGTTCCCTGCATGACGACTTTTCCCTGATCCATCACGATCACCTTGTCGGCGTCCACGACTTCCTCCATATAATGTGTGATCAAAATGATCGTCACGCCTTTTTTCCGGTTCAGTTCATGCGCCGTGCGGATGACTTCCTTCCGCCCGTTCGGATCAAGCATGGCAGTCGGCTCGTCGAGCACAATGCACTTCGGTTCCATCGCCATGACCCCGGCGATCGCCACGCGCTGCTTCTGTCCGCCGGAGAGCTTGTTCGGCGAATGGTGGCGGTACGAGAGCATCCCTACCGCACCAAGGCTTTCTTCCACGCGCTTCCAGATCTCATCCGTCGGCACGCCGATATTCTCCGGTCCGAAGCCGACATCCTCCTCCACGACGCTCGCAATGATCTGGTTGTCCGGATTCTGAAATACCATACCCGCAGTCTGACGCACCGCAAATGTATTCTCTTCCTTTGTGACATCCCTGCCATCCACCCAGAGCGAGCCTTCGCTCGGCAGAAGGAGCGCGTTAATGTGTTTTGCAAGCGTGGATTTGCCGGAACCATTGTGTCCTAAAATGGCAATAAAATCTCCCGCTTCCACATCCAGATCGACGTGGTCGAGCGCTGTGGAGATGGACTCCACATTGCCCTCCTCATCGCGTCTGATATATTCATGAACCAACTGTCTTGCCTTGATAATTCCCATCTGTACCCTCTCTAATCTTCCCAGCGCAGCCGGTGCAGCTCGCCCTGCAGCTTCATGTGGTCAAACTCATTCTGCCGCAATGCCTCATACAGCACAATCGCAACCGAATTGGATAAATTGAGTGACCGCGTCTCGCCGATCATCGGAATCCGCACACAGGTGTCCGGATTGGCTTTTAAGATCTCCTCCGGAATCCCGGCACTCTCTTTTCCAAACATAATGTAGCAGTCCGGCTCATAGGATACCTCGGTGTATACATGTCTGCCCTTCGTCGTCGCCATATAAATTTTAGCGCCCGGGTTCTTCTCGCAGAAATCTTCCCAGTTGACATAGGTGGTCACATCCAGTTCACTCCAGTAATCCATGCCCGCGCGCTTGATTGCTTTCTCATCCAGATGGAAGCCCAGCGGTTCGATCAGGTGCAGTCTTGTCCCTGTCGCCACGCACGTTCTGCCGATATTTCCGGTGTTTGCCGGAATCTCCGGCTCATATAATACAACATTCAGCTTTGCCATGTCAGTCTCCATTCGGGAGGAAACGCCCTCCTCCCTTTTTCTTATGATCTCTTGCGAAGATCTGTGATAAACGCCTCCATGCGGTTCATCGCCTTCTTCAGGTTATCCAGCGAGTAAGCATAGGAAATGCGCACAAATCCCTCTCCGCAGTCTCCGAACGCAGTGCCCGGGACAACGGCTAATTTCTGCTGATTGAGCAGCTTCGTCGCAAATTCTTCGGACGTCATTCCGAACTCCTTGATGCACGGGAACACGTAAAATGCGCCAAACGGCTCAAAACAGGACAATCCCATCTCTTTAAACCGGTGCAGCAGATAGCGGCGTCTGCCGTTATACTCCTCGCGCATGGCAGCCACATCCTCATCTCCGTTGCGCAGTGCCTCCACGCCCGCATACTGGCTGGTGGACGGCGCACACATAATCGCGAACTGATGAATCTTTAACATCTGCTCGATGATGATGCGCGGTCCGCACGCATACCCCAGACGCCAGCCTGTCATGGCATGGGATTTGGAGAAACCGTTGATCACGATCGTCCGGTCACGCATTCCCTGCAGGGAGGCAATCGTCACATGCCGCTCCAGATACGTCAGCTCCGAGTATATCTCGTCGCTAATGACATAAAGGTCGTGCTCTCTTACGATGTCCGCGATCTTTTCCAGATCTTTTTTCTCCATAATGGCGCCGGTCGGATTATTCGGGAACGGCATCACCAGAAGCTTGGTCTTCGGTGTGATGGCAGCCTCCAGCGCTTCCGGCGTCAGACGGAATTCATTCTCCGCCTTCAGCTCAATGATCACCGGAACGCCTCCTGCAAGCACGGCGCACGGCACGTAGGACACGTAGCTCGGCTGCGGGATTAAAACCTCATCTCCCGGATCAAGCATGGCGCGCATCGCCGCATCGATCGCCTCGCTGCCTCCGATCGTCACCATGATCTCATGATCCGGATCATAGGACACCCCGTAATGCCGGTCCAGATAATGGTCGATCTCCACTTTTAATTCCTTGAGTCCGGCATTGGATGTATAGTGTGTCTTTCCTTTTTCCAGGGAATAAATACCCTCGTCGCGGATATGCCACGGGGTATCAAAATCCGGCTCGCCGACACCCAGAGAGATCGCGTCCTTCATCTCATGGACGACGTCAAAGAACTTTCGGATACCAGACGGCTGGATCGTTGTGATTGTCTTATTTAACGGATCTCTCATCTTACATCTCTATCCTTTCATCTTTGGGCTGCTCTGCCATTACGGTTCCATGATCCTTATACTTCTTCAGGATGAAGTTGGTCTTCGTGCTGAGCACGGAATCCAGCGGGGAAAGCTTATCGGACACGAACTGTGAAACCTCGCGCAGGGTCTTTCCCTCGATCGTCACCATAAAATCAAAGCCTCCGGAGATGAGGTAAACGGAATTGACCTCCGGATAGTTGTAGATCCGCTCTGCCACCTTGTCAAAGCCCATGCCGCGCTGCGGTGTCACACGTACCTCGATTAGCGCAGTCACCTTCTCAATGCCCGCTTTGTCCCAATCGATCAGTGTGTGGTAGCCGCAGATAATGTGCTCCTCTTCCATTTTCTCAAGCTCATTCATAACCGTTGTCTCATCGACACCGAGCACAATGGCAAGCTCCTTTAAGTCAATCCGGCTATTCTTCTCTATAAATGTCAAAATCTTTTCACGCATCGCTTCTTCTCCTTTATATCGCCTTATATAATTCGTCCGCCTTCGGAGGCTCCAAAAATCTGCGCTCCTCCTCGTTCAAAAGGACGCGGTCGTTCCCCGCGGTTGCCTTTCCGATAATCGTGGCAGGGATTCCCGCCTTCTCCAGTTCTCTTACCAGCAGATTGCCATCCTCTGCCGCCATCAGCATACAGCCGCTGGAAATCAGCTGGTAGGGGTTGATTCCGAAAAATTCACAGACCTCAATGGTCTCCTGACGGACCGGTATCTTTTTCAAATCGATTTCAAGTCCGACGCCAGATGCTTCCGCCATTTCCCAGAGCGCACCGAATATTCCGCCCTCTGTGACGTCATGCATTGCACCAACGCCAGACTTGACGGCGACTGCGGCCTCTGATTGTACCGATATATAAGCATCCAGTGCTTTTGCCTTCTCGACAAAAGGCACCGAGAACTTTGTCTTTAGTTCTGTTTCTTTTTCCTTTGCGATAATGGAAGTTCCCTCAATTCCGATCCACTTTGTGACAAGAATATCCATACCCGGCCTCGCCCCTCCGGTCGAGATCAGACAGCCATCCTTCACTTTGCCGACACCGCAGACGGAGATCACCGGCTGATTGACCACCGCCGTCACTTCCGTGTGTCCCCCCATCACCTGGATCTTTGCCTTGGCGCAGGCTTCCTCCACCTGTGCCATCATGGCACGCAGTTCGGGCTCCTCCACGCTCTCCGGCAGCAGCACCGTGAGCAGCACGCCCACCGGCTCCGCCCCCGCGCTTGCCAGATCATTCACTGTAATCTGGATCGCAAGTGTCCCGATATCCTTCGCCGTTCCGGTGATCGGATCTGTGGACATCACGAGCGTCTCATCCTCCGCCAGCTTGATCGCAGCGCAGTCCTCTCCGACGCCGGCTCCTAAGACAACCTCGGGGCGTCTGGTATGTATTTGTTTGAATACGGAGCGCTTCAGTACGCTCTCCGGCAGTTTTCCGATCTTCATCTGTGTTCTCCCGTTTATTTACAGCTTAAGGCTGTCTCTTCTGAGGCAGCCTTAAACAATCTCTTATACTTTTATTCTCCGCCTGTGATCTGGCTCTCATCCACCGTTCCGGTAATCGCCTGCTCTTCCTGCGACGGCTGTTCTACCGGTGCCGGATTTAAGATTGCTGCCGCACTCGCCGCATAAGGTGCAACCGCCGCATTGATGGTTGCCTCATCCCCGGTCGCAAGCGCCGCGCCAATCACCGCAGACACATTCGGGTCTGCTGATGCCGTTCCCACGTTTACAATCTTCGGAGACGCCTTGTAGGTACTCTTATTAAAAATCTCCCGGCTCTCCTCCACACCGTCTACCGTGACAACTTTCCACAGTCTTGCCACATAGCCGATATGCTTGCCCTGCGCAGTCTTCATATAACCCGCCGGATCTCCGGTCGCCACATACTGCGTGCCCGGATCCTGCTCGGATACCACTTCACTCTCATAAGTCACAACGCGGTTCGATGGTCTCGTGTCGTGTCCGTAGATCTTAAAGGTGACATTCTTTCCCTCGGTGTACCCCTCAATATAAATCGGAATGTCCTGATTATTGACAAAACGCAGATCCTTGTAATCGCCTGCAATCGCCGCATCCATGGATGGCTTTACATAAGTGACAATCATGGAATGATTCGAGCGCTGCGTGATCTCAAGCTCCGCCAGAATGACTGCGTTGTACAAAGTCGTAGATACCTGGCACACACCGCCGCCGTAGGACTCAACCGTCTGACCATTCTCGTAGGCACCTGCCAGTTCGTATCCGTTTGCCGCATCCAGCGGTCCGATCGCTTCATAGACGGAAAATTCCTCGCCCGGATAAAGCAGTGTACCATTGATCTTGCTGGTTGCATTGGAGATGTTGTCGCAGCGGTTCTGACCGGAATCCTTGTAATTCGTCGTATAGCTTCCCATCATATCCGTGATCTGCTCCAGATCTTCCTCGCTGCCGCGCGGCTCCACCACTTCCGCCACGAGCTCGATCTCGGCGTTGCCACCGTCCCACTCACTGCTGATATAGTTCTCGATCGCCGCAATGGAATCCTCCACGTTGACCTCGATGCCCTGCTCGCCCTTAATGATCTTAAACGCACCGTTCTCACGAACCAGACCATTATCCACAGCCTCCTGGTTCAGCTGCGCCGCTTTCTCGGAAAGGATGGATGCCACCGCATCGGAATCCACATCCAGTGAGAGTGCAATCACTTTGTCCCCCTGCTGCAGATCCTTCTTGTCCTTGTACCGCTTGATGAGGTTGCCGCTTCTGCCGACATCTATCGCCTCGTCCACCACGTTTAAGTTGGAAAAGGATATTCCAAGATCAGCTGCCGTCACGGATACACTTTTATCGCCGGTCTTCAATGTCATCTCCGCCGAATCTGCGCTCTCCACGTACGCTTCTACCGCGCTGACCGCTTCTTCCTCCGTCATGCCGCCCACATAAATATTGCCGATATAGACACCGTCCTCAATCGTCTCCGTCTCCTGTGCCCTCATGGAAACCGGTGCCGCCAGCAATGCGTAAAGTGCCACTGCACCCCCAAACAATGTCAAAAAACCTGTTCCCTTTTTCATATTCTTCCCTCTGAAATATCTGTTCTCTGCTCTGCTAACGCCTGTTTTGCCAAGCATATACTCTGCTTCCGCTCATTATAGCCCATACGCGCCTTTCTTTTCAAGGTGCATAAACACGAATATGTTTGACTCACTCTGGGATTTTTAGTATATTTTACATGAAAGCAAAACGGCGGAATACACTTATAATAACGCTGCAAGCACCGTTGTCAGAAGCATGGCTGCCACAACCACAATGATGATTCCTGCAAGCAGTTTTTTATTCTTTTTTTTACCAAAATCGTACATTTCGTTCTACCACCTTTCCGTTCACGCCCTGGATACCGCGCGAACCTTTTACACTATACCACAAGAAGGGATGATTCTCATGATTTTTTTAGGACTTTTTATCTTTTTTGTATGTATGTTTGCTTATCTGCGCCATAAAAGCACCGCTGCCGAAGAAGCCGCTGCCGAGAGCTTCTGGAACCGCGAGAACGAAGCAAACCACACACGCCGCAAGGACATCAGCGGGCTTCCCTATATTACCATACCTCTTGCCGATTTTCCAATGGGTATCTATGACAATCCCGAATTAAAAAAATATGAGGAGACTCTCCAATCGCTTGCCGGACAGAAAATCTTAAACCTCGGCGGCAAGACCAACACCGATCTCAAGCTGGAGTACGGCGTTGCCAATCTGGAAACGCTCTGCGCCTGTGACGAGAACTACACCACCCTCTGCCGCACCATCTATGAGTACGCCGAATGTTTGAAAAAGCTCGGTCATGACGCGGAGGCAGTCCGGGTTCTCGAGTACGGCATCAGCTGCGGGTCCGATCACAGTGGGAACTACCGGATGCTCGCAGACTATTATCTAAACGCCAGGGATTCCGACGCACTTGACCGTCTTCTCATCGCCGCGAGAGCACTGGAATCCCCCAGACAGAACGCCATCGTCGCCATGCTTGAGGAAAAAGTAAATGCTTAATCCCGGGGCATCCGCCCGTGCACGGCGATCCAGCGGTCAAGCAGTCTCGACGCCTCACTCCGCGTCATCTGCTCCGGGATCTCCGTCTCCGGGATGCCGTAATGCGCAGCATATTTCTTGAGGCCATCCATCTGACGCCCCGTTGCGGGCGTCTGTTTTTTTGTGCGGTAACAGAGCGCATACGGCAGAAACGCCTCCGGCTGTGCCGTACCGTACTCCTGTTTTAATCTCTCCAGCACGATTCCGGTCGCCATCGCATCATCGAGCGCACGGTGCGCCCGCTCACGCCCGATTCCGAAATAGGTACACAGACTTTCCAGGTCCTTTTTCTGCTCCGCCGGAAGGAAGCGCCTTGCCAGCTTTAAGGTATCCACAGCATTTCGCTCAAACGCCTGACCGTGGTTGACCGACCACTGTTTCAGAAAGCTGTAATCAAAAATCACATTCTGGCCGACCAGCACATCGTCCCCCAGGAATGTAAAAAATTCCCGCATCGCCTCTTCCGGCTCCCTGCCGCCTGCCGCCATCTCCGGCGTAATGCCCGTCAGTTCTACCACGCGCTCTGACAATTCCCGCCCACATTTTAAAATAGCGCCATACGTTTCCGTCTGTCTGCCGTCTCTGACGCGCACGGCTCCCACTTCCAGAATGGCATCCGTCTTCGCATTCAATCCCGTCATCTCAAGATCAATGACCACATAATCCTCTAACAATCTATTCTCCCCTCTTTCCGGTTATTCCCCGGAAGGCTCCAGATATTCATGCCGCGCCTGGTGATCGAGCGGATCCCTTCCGGTATAGTCAAATCTCACATAGACCGGTTCTTCCAGCCTCTCCGGGAGCGATGCGGTATCCTGCCTGTGGCCGGAAAACCGGTAGAAAAACCGCTCAATGTGCGACTGCTTTCCATTTTTACCATACCGGCGCGCAATCTGTTTCCATTCATTCGCATCTGCTGCCCACGAAGGTCTGCTTCCGAGATTCTCTCTTTCATACAGGTCATATACCAGACCCTCACCAAGCACCGGAAGCAGTCCCGGCTTACGCTCTTTTGCAAATTCCAGCAGGATCTCCGCCCTGCGCATCCTGGAATGACCCATTCCAAAATAACCGTGCTCCTCATAAAAAGTTCCCAGTTCCGCAAACATGGCAAACGCACTCGCATACTGCGTCTCCAGAAGCCGGATTGCTGTGGCGTACTGTCCGCTGTTGTAATACACCTCGAGCATCTCTTCCACCTGCCGGATGCGAAGGATCTCCCCAAACCCCAGCCAGTTTGTCTTAAGCACCTCATACGGCGGTCTGCTGCGGTAGATCAGACCATACTCTGTGGCATGCTCATACATGTAAGAACCTTTTAGCACTTTTAAGAATCCAAGCTGAAGCTGATTGGGCTTTAACGCATAAATCTCATCAAACGAACGCGCAAATGTCTCATAGCCCTCATAGGGCAGACCTGCGATCAGATCCAGATGCTCGTGAATATTCTCTTTTTCCTGGATGCTCCTTACTACCGCTTTCAGGCGATCCAGCTGCATCGTCCGGTGAATCTCGGTGATTGTGGCGTCGTTCGTGGACTGCACGCCGATCTCCAGCTGGATCAGTCCCGGCCGCATCTGACCGATCAGCGCAATCTCCTCATCCGTCAGAAGATCGGCAGATATCTCAAAATGGAAGTTGGTCACGCCATTATCATGTTCGATTAAAAACTTCCAGATCTCCATGGCATGTTCATGCCTGCAGTTAAAGGTGCGGTCCACAAACTTCACCTGCGCGACTTCCTGCTCCAAAAAAAATGCCAGTTCTTTTTTCACCCGCTCCACATCCCGGAACCGCAGTGTCTTTTCCACCGAGGAAAGACAGTAGCTGCACCGGAACGGACATCCTCTGCTCGATTCATAATAGATGATGCGGTTCCGGAAATCTTCAACGGCTCCGTAGCAGAACGGAATCCGGTTTAAATCCAGCGGCTCGCGCGCTCCGGTTTTTACGAGGCTCTCTCCGGCACGGTACATGATTCCCTTGATTCCCGGGAAATCCACCTTCCCCGCCTTCGCTCCGGCACCCGCTTTTGCGTAGTTCTCACACAGTTCCAGAAAAGTCTCTTCTCCCTCGCCGACCATTGCCCCGGTCACCTGCGGATGCGCTTTTAGAAACGCCTCCGTCTCATAAGACACTTCCGGGCCTCCGACCCAGATCGGCACTTCGGGACAGATCTTGTGGTACTCGTCCATCAGCTGTTCCACATAATCCAGATTCCAGATATAACAGGAAAAGCAAAGCACATCTGGCTTTGCCTTATAGATTCCTTCCAATATGTAGTCTATCGTATGGTTAATCGTATATTCCCCGATTTCCACCTGCGCCCCGCCGGTGCCATAAGCCTCCACATAGGCACGCAGATCGTACACTGCCAGATTTGAGTGAATGTATTTTGCATTCACCGCCGTCAACAATACTTTCATCGTCTCACCTGATTCTTGCCCTCTCTTTTTGCGCAGTAAAGAGCAGCGTCCGCCACTTCAAAAAACGCGCTGGCACCCGGATAAGCCCTGTCGTACTCCGCCACACCGATGCTCACGGAAAACGACCGCTCCCCCTGCGGCGTTGTAAACATTTTCTGTTCAAACTCCTGCCGGATCTGCTCCGCCATCTCTTCCGCCTGTCCGACTCCCGCTCCCTTAAATATGATGGCAAACTCCTCGCCGCCATAGCGGGCACAGAATCCCGCCGCGCCTTTGTGTCTGGCGCAGATGTCTGCCACTTCTTTTAAAACGACATCTCCAAACGCATGTCCGTAGGTATCATTGACATTCTTAAAATTATCAATATCGATCACCGCAAGCGAAAAACACTCCCGGTTCTCCTCGTACCTTCTCTGGTAATACTCTAACTCCTCATAAAAGCTTTCATGGTTGTAGAGCTTGGTCAAGGAATCCCGCTTGGAACGCTCATCGTTCACGATCGCCGAATCGTTGACCAATTCCAGCGCCACCAGCATACCGCACACCGTTCCCACGAAGATGCTGCCCTCAATAAACGGGGTTGTCAGCGGGAAATAAGAACTGGCAGGTATAAAATAGACACAGTCCAGCACATAGGCTGCAACGAGCAGTGCCGCCTGCACAAGCGTCATGACCCGGTCTTTGTAGAGCGGCGTCAGCAACATCGGCAGCAACAGAACCATCGGCATCAGCGTCACGCTCGTATGCACCCACGCCATCACAGCCGCGTAGGATGTCAGCAGGAATATGGCGCATCCCGCCATCGCCCGTCTGCTGTATACACGCTTCTGTCTGCCGGTCAGCAGGCGGTACACAAAAAGAAGCAACAGCTGCAGTCCGCTCGGTCGCACAATGAACAGCCATCCATAGCGCAGTCTGCCGCAGTCCGCGGTGGGCTTAAAAAACAGAAACAAAAACAATTCTGTGATTAACACCACGCCCCAGATCTTCCAGCCCATCGAAAAGAAGCTCGCGCTCCACTCCTTCCAGCTTTCGCCACTCAGCCATTCATAGCTGCTGTCATGTCTGATCTTCTCCATCTTTTCCCCTCATTACGAAACGTAATACTTTCTTCCTAGAATATTATACTGTATCACACCGATTCTTTCAACGGCGAGTAAACGCACCCCGATCAGAAAAAACCAGAGACAGCTCCCCAACCGTCTCTGGTTCTATTTGAAATACTCTCCCTCTTTTTAGCACATGATGTGTCTTACAATCACATCGATGCCGGCAATCCAAAGCAGAAGCGCTCCGCCGACATATGCTTTTGTCTTGTGCTGAAATCCCAGATGATAACCCGTATACACGCCAAGCACAACGAATGCAATCGTCATACATACGATGATGATCAGCATCAGCGCAACGTTCGTCCCCAGGAATCCGAATGCGATCCCCGCAAGCAGCGTATAGATGCTTGTCACCGCAGTCATCCTCAGGAACTTTTTCACATCAAGGCTCTCCTCCCGGCGCTCATTGACCCATTCGTTCTTGATTGCCTTCGCAATCAGACGGATGCCGAGTCCGAAAAAGATCACCGCCGCAATCACAAGTCCTACAAAATTCTCATCGTGTGCCAGCTCATTTCTGTAAAGGAGACCGGACAGATAGTTCCCGAGCGCCAGCGCGCAAAGCTGCCATACAGCGATCAACGCGCAGATGACGGACAACTGTTTTTTGTCCACTTTTGCGACCAATGCGCCCTGGCACTCCATCGCCGCGAAAATATCAAGCGACACTCCCGCTATAATCAGAACATTCTCTATCCAGTTCATTTCCGTCCTCCCTCACATGACTCCTTATTATTATACTCTCTTCTTACAATATTTCCAGAACAAATACGGATTTATTGAGACAATTTTCATTAGTCCTCTTTCACCGCATCTGTCTTGTAGATGAACTTAATGCTTCCGTTCACGCCGTCCGCAATATCCGTGTAGGTCTGATAGTCCTCACCGGCATCCAGAACCGCCTGGATACGATCCATCAGAGGCTCAATATCACCGTGGTAGGAATTTAAGATCTTCTCAATTCCCTCCTCGTTGAAGGTAACGATTCCGTCTGCCAGCTGATGTGCGCCGTCCGATAACTGATCCACACCGTCGATCACTGCGTCGGTACCATCACTTAACGCGTTGACGCCATCGTTGAGCTTCTGATTGTTGGAAACCAGTTCTGCACTTCCGTTCTTAAGCTGCGCCACACCGGATGTCAGTGCCGGTACCGCATCTGCCAGACTCTGGGTACCATTAGCCAGTGCTCTCGCTCCGGTTACCAGACTGTATCCGCCCGAGCTCTGCTGCTCAATACTTGCCGCCATCGTGGACTTTGTCTGTTCTGCCGCTGACACAGCTGCCGTTCCGGCTGCTGCCTTCGCTCCGAGTACCGCTGCATCTCCGGCTGCTGTCTTTGCTCCCGTTACTGCTGCCTCGCCTGCCGTTGCCTGAGCGACCTGTTTCGCAGTATCTGCCACACCCGTTGCCAGAGAATCTGCCGCTCCGCCAAGCTGCGTTGTGATTGTGGTATCAAGCTGTGCTGCAACCGTCTGCTGTGCCTCTGCGATTTCATCCGCATGATTGGTCTGAATCTCTGCGATGGTCTCTGTAGGATGCTGCGCTGCAACCGATGCAAGTGCCGCTCCGTTAATCAGATTCTGCACATCCGCAGAAGATGTCAGAGATCCCTTCAGACCGTCCATCTTCGTGGTAATCTCCTGCGTTGCCTGATTCTTGATGGCTTCATACTGTCCGTTATCAAACTTTGCGCCTGCCTGCTGTGCAGCCTGATTCTTAATCGCTTCCGCCTGACCGTCCACTACTGCCTCTGCCTGTGTCTTAATCGCTTCTGCCTGCGCATCTACCACTGCAGATGCCTGACTCCTGATCGCTTCTGCCTGTGCATCTACCGTGGAAGATGCCTGATTTTTAATCGCTTCTGCCTGCGCATCTACCGCTGCGGATGCCCGATTCTTGATCGCCTCTGCCTGTGCATCCACTGCGGACGATGCCTGTGTCTGCATCGCTACCTTCTCCTGATCGGTGAAGGAAGTCTTTAAAGTATTGTCTAACAGTTCTACGCCGTCCGCAATCGTTGCCGCACTGCTGTTCAATGTGCCGACACCGTTAGATAATGTCGGAATGCTGTCGGAAAGCTGCGTGATACCGCTTGCGATTTTTCCCGCTCCGTCCGTGTATGCATGAACGCCGGACTGCAGGGTGCCAACACCGTCCTTAAAGTCGCCCATCTTGGACTTCAAGGTGTCTACGCCGTCTGCCAGTTCTGCGGAGCCGTCGGTCAGCTGATCCATCGCGTCTGTGAGTGTGTCAAATACCTCATCCAGCTTCGAGGTGTCATTGTCGCTGTCGGCGCTGATGAAGTTCGTTGCATTCATAACCACCGTCATCGTGGTATCAAGCTTGAAGTTCTCAACCTTTGCCTTTACCTCCACGTAATCCGGAATGGTGACATCCCCGTCGAAATCGTCGTCCTTTACGTTCAGGCTTTCCTTCAGCCCCGGAAGTGCATAGCCAACTACGACATTGTTGCTTCCGTCGGAGATCACCTTACCGTTTTCCACCTCGATATCCGAGAATTCATCTCCGAGGATCATGCCGCTGACTGCCATAAACGGTACATAGATGTCTTCGTCTTTTCCGTCAATCTTCGCTGTCACTTTCTGGTTGTTCGTGTAGTCGAACCGTATCGTAACCTCACCGGATTTTCCGGCAAGCTCCTCCGGCGTCACTTCCTTGCCGTCCAGATAGTAGGTCAGCTTCTGTGTCACCGGCAGCTCGCTCTCTGACGTTCCCTGGTAGAAAATGTCATTGCCGTCTGCCTGCCATGTCACCTTATTGCCGCTTTGTGTAAAGGTCTCATCGCCTTTTACATTTTCAATATCTTTTAATGTGGATGCATCTTCAAGCGTATCCTTGTCATCGTTGTTGATCAGATGATCGGAGACAATGATTTTCTGCTCCTTGCCGGTATTGTCGGCGATGACATATACTGTCTCTTCTTTTCCGATCTCTTTCTCGCTTACTTTGCTTCCGTTATCCAGCAGATCCTTTAAGCTGCTCTCGGCATCTTCCGTATCTTCCGCCTCCTCAGAAACTTCCGTCTCCTCCACGTTCTCTGTGGCAGCGCTGCCTGCCTTTGCCGCATTCACACTGTAGACGGAGGAACCTGTTGCAACAAGCGTAACGACCAGGACTCCGGCAATAATGCGGATTGCATATCTATTTTTGAATTTTGATTTTAACTCTGGTAATTTCATGGTTTTTACCTTCCTTTCCCGTTACTGTACCGATACATTGTTTTCCGACACATTCACCGTCGTGCCCTTTTTATTGCGAAATCCCATGCTCGTCGCACAGATCAGTTTATCAAAAATCATAAACATGGACGGCAGAATGAAAATAACGACAAACATACTGATGATTGCTCCGCGTGCCATCAGAATACACAGGGAACTGATCATATCAATATTGGAATACATGCCGACACCGAAGGTCGCTGCAAAGAAGCTGAGCGCACTGACAATGATCGACTGGATGGAACTGCGAAGTGCCGTCGCAATCGCTTCCTTCTTGTCCGCTCCGTTGTAGCGAAGCTTCTTGTACTTTGTTGTCATGAGAATCGCATAATCGACCGTCGCGCCGAGCTGAATCGTACCGATGACGATAGAAGCGATAAACGGCAGCGTCGTGCGTATATGCCGGAATACCCATGTTGATAAAAATGGCGAACTCAATGACCGCCACCAGAATGACCGGCAGTGATACCGACTTAAATACCAGTGCAATAATCACGAAAATTGCACCGATCGACACGATGCTGACTGTCTTAAAGTCCTCATCCGTGATCTCAATCAGATCCTTCGTACACGGTGCCTCACCGATTAACATGGCAGAGGAATCATATTTTTTGATGATATTGTTGATCTCCTCGCACTGCGCGTTCACTTCATCAGAAGCAACCGCATATTCCGAGCCGACCACCATCATCTGATAATCGCCGTTGATCAAGACGTCTTTTACGTCATCCGGGATAAACTCCCTCGGGATGCCTGGTCCTACCAGCGAGTCAAAGCCAAGCGCCATCTTCACGCCATCCACCTTGCTGATCTCATCCAACATTGCGCTGGCATCTTTTGCGGAGAGACTGCTGTCCGCAATGATCATGTGCGTCGCACCCATCTCAAAGTCTTCGTTTAACTTATCGTTCGCAGTAATACTGCTTAAGCTCTTCGGCAGTGTTCCCGCAAGATCGTAATACACATCCGTGTGTGTGTAGCCGTAGATTGCCGGGCCCAACACCACCAGAAATACGATCAGGAATACGCCGTAATGGCGCACGATCCAGTCTGCAATCCGTCCCAGATCCGGGATGATAACCTTGTGCTTCGTCTTCTCGATCGCCTTGTCAAATACAAGCAGCAGCGACGGCAGCACCGTAACGCAGCAGATAACGCCGAGAACAACACCCTTTGCCATGACAATTCCAAGATCCATACCAAGTGTAAAGCTCATGAAACACAGTGCCACGAAACCAGCCACCGTCGTGATGGAGCTTCCGACCACCGATGTGATCGTATTAGAAATCGCATGCGCCATCGCACGTTTTTTATCTCCCTGAAAACGCTCCTGCTGCTCTTCGTAACTGTGCCAGAGGAAAATGGAATAATCCATCGTCACACCCAGCTGTAAGACCGCCGCGAGCGCCTGTGTCACATAGGAAATCTCTCCCTTGAAAACATTGGTACCCAGATTGTATACAATCGCCATTCCGATACTGAGCAAAAAGAAAATCGGCGCCAGAGCCGAATCCATCGTAAGTGACAGGACAATGACTGCCAGTACAACCGCAATCAGCACATAGACCGGGGTCTCCTTGTTCGACAGATTCTTGATATCTGTAACCACTGCCGACATACCGCTGATATAGCACTGATCTTTTACCACACCGCGCAGTTCCTCAATCGCATCCATCGTCTCGTCCGCGGACATCGATGTATCGTATAACACTGCGAGCAAGGTGCTGTCCTTCTCATCATTATTAAAGAAATCATAGATCTCATCCGGCAGCATCTCCATCGGAATGCTGATGTCCGCCAGTGAATCGTACCAGATCACTGATTTTACGTGAGGAACTTCCTCCATCTGCTCCCGCATTGCAGATATGTCCTTCGCGTCCATACCCTCCACTACACAAAACGAGAATGCTCCCGTTCCAAACTCGTCAAGCAGGAGATCCTGCCCCTTCATCGTCTCAATCTCTTCCGGCAGATATGTCAGGATATCATAATTCACTCTCGTGTTAAAATATCCGATTGCCGACGGTATCAATAAGAAAATACTGAGAATCAAAATCGGTATTCGCAGCTTGACGACCGCTTTTCCAAATTTAATCATGGTCCCTCTCTCCTTTCCATAAAAGCATTGTATAAAAAAAAGACTGAATATGAAAATATTCAATCTTTTCTCCGTGTATCGGGTTATTATACACTCGACCCGAAATGTATAACTATCTATACATTTATATTCATTTGTATTCTGTCCGCAATTACAGTTCTGTCAGAATATCCGTCATCGACCGCTTGATCATGTAATTATAGATTTCTGCAAGTTCCCTGGACGATATCGTCATTCCGGACTTGATCCAGGTGATCACCACATAGCACATGGACTGTGCATAATACTCCGCGATACGCTCTGGTGTCAGCCACACGTACCGGCTTTTTCTGCCCTCTGCCTGTCCTTTGATGACCTGTAGCAGCACGCGCTCCACACAGCTTTGTGCAATGCTGCCGAATGAATTCTGTCCTTCCAGCCGGCTTGCCTTCGTGTAGAACTCCTTCTCACGCTCGATCCCGCTGAACAGAAGCACCAGCGCCTCGTTGATCATCCCGTTCTGGATCAGCGGTTCCACCGGTTCCAGCAGTTCCCTGTCGATAATCCACTCCAGCAGATCATATTTGTCCTGAAAATGATTGTAAAATGTCGGGCGGATCACGCCCGCCTTATCTGTAATCTCTTTGATTGTAATCTTCTCTATTGGCTGCTTTAACGCCAGTTCCTTAAAGCTCTCTGCCAAAAGTGTATCAATCGCACTCTTCCCTGTCCAGTCATAACTCCCTCTCGCCCCAGGTGCTCTATCGCACTATGAGTCTCCCAACAGTTACCGCCCTCGCTTTTTCATCGTCACGCATGTTCAACATCTCTCCCGTCTCCACAACGCGCACCAGCGGACGCAGCGGGAAATTCTCAAAATTCCGTGCCACCACCGCATGCTGCCCGTTGGACAGTTCGACTTCGCAGCCGATCGGATACGCCGCCACTTTCCTTGCGAACACAGCCACAATATCCGGGTCAAACCAGCGGTCGCCCAGCGCCATCACATATTCTAACGCCTCCGACGGCGACAGTGATTTCTGTGCCGGAAACGCGGAAACCTTTGCGTCATAACAGTCTGCAATCCGGATAATGCGGGCAAACAGGTGAATCTCGCCGCCCTTTTTGCCAAGCGGATACCCTTCGCCGTTGTAGCACTCGTGATGCTCCATGATTCCCTCATACACATCCGCGGAAAATCGGCATGTCTCGCGCAGATATTCCGCACCGATCTTCGGATGGCTCCGATAGACCTCCTGCTCTTTTTCGCTGCGGTGCGCCTTACCTCCCCGCACGATGTCATGATCGATAAACCGCTTCCCAATGTCATGCAGCAGCGCCGCCGCTGCAAGCTGGCACAGCTCATCATGCGGAAGCCCCAGCCGTGCGCCGACTACCACAGAAAGGATGCCCACATGAATGGAATGGTAATAGATATAATCATCATAACTCTTGATGTCCATGATATTGCACATGATGTCTCCATTGCATATCACATCATCGACCACAGACTCCACCGTTTTGCGCAGCTTAAACTCCGCTTCCGACGGTTCCTGCTTCCGCATATCCGTGTGAAACAGATCATATACAATTTTCAGTGCCTGCCTCCGGACTTCCGGGCTGACAATCTGCTGTATCTCAATCCCCCGGGAAAACTCATCGTCCACATAGACACCCGGGAACCCAAGGAATTCCAGATTTGAAATTTGTTCTTCTGTCAGCAGAATATGCCTTCCCAGAAGAAGTCTTCCCGCCCCGTCATAAATGTCCTGCCCCAGTGCCATTCCCGGCGTCAGTCTGCTCGTCGGTAAATAACGCATTTGTGCTTCCTTTCCGCTAAATTATTATTATTTTAGCGCTTTTACTCATCAAATTCAACCGTAACAAAATATCCCTTCGGGGTCTCTTTGACGTCTACCACTGTGCCTTCCCGCGACTTGATGCGCTGGCTTACCACATAGTTCGCCGACATCGCGTACGCCTTGCCCAGTGTATAGTAATAGGAATTGGGCAGCTTCCCCTCTGTAATCGGAAGCACATCGCCGATCTCAAGCAGTCCGGTGCGCTCCATTTTAAACTCTTCTCTACGCATGAAAATATCCCTGTTTCTATGGCTTTTCTATGTATTTCCCACTATTGCCATGCATTTTTCATTATAGTATAATGATTCTGAATTCTCAAGATGTTTTCATTTATCATATACAAAGGAGCCTTATGAGCGATCAAACTGTTCTCATCGATCAATTCCTGTCATCCGTCATCAGCACGATTCACCCGGACGAAATCTTTGATTCTATTATAGACACAGCCGTCCGTCTGCTGTCTCCGGACGGTCTGCTGCTCACAATCCGTGACGATGTCAGTCCTTCCTACCACGTCACACGCAGTTTTGGCGATATCACCTGGGAAAAAGATTCTTTTCTCGATTCAAGCATTCTTTTGGAACAGCTTTTGAACGCAGACAGCTACATTCCGTTTATGCCGGGCGCAGGCCTGCCAGCTGCGCTTGACGGCATTTCCAGCCATACGCGCAGCTGGCTGATCCAGCAGAATATCATCGGCGTCTATTGTCTGAAGTACAACCGGGCGCTGATTGGCTTTCTCTTCATCGCGCGGCACAATCACATGCCTCTGTCCGCAGATCAGGTGTCCGCGCTGTGCAAGATCGGTTTTTATGCCACCCACGCACTGCGCAACGCGAATCTCTACATGAATGCCTACCGAGCCTCCATCACGGATGATCTGACGGCACTCTACAACCGCAAGCATGCGTTTGAGATAATTGATGAACTCTGCCTCTCCGGTACGCCGTGCTCATTAATCATGCTCGATATCGATGATTTTAAGCTTTACAATGAACTTTACGGCTCCAAGGAGGGCGATCACTTAATCCAGCGCTGTGCCAAGATCATTCTCTCTGCTCTGGATGCGGACGACATGGCATTTCGTTTCAGTGCGGACGAATTTCTCATCTTAAGACACGGCAGTGACGTCGCAGCCTCCAAAGCGTTTACCCAGTCTCTCGTGGAGGTTCTGACAAAAGGCAGCATGTCAGACATGGTGTGGGAAATTACCATCACCTGCGGCATCTCCGTGTTTCCGGATATTTCTGTCGACGGCAGAGAGTTAATCCACAATGTCGAGCAGGCTGTCTATTTTGGAAAGCTTGACGGAAAAGGCCATCTCATCGTTTACCGCAAAGGTCTTGAGAACCGCTCCCAGAATCCGGATATCCGCACCGCCTACGAGCGGGTGGCGCCGACCATCTATGCGCTGACCGCCGCCATCGACGCCAAGGATAATTTTACGTTCATCCATTCCATGAATGTCTCAAAATATGCGGTCATGCTCGCAGAAGCGCTTCCTATGAGCGACAATGATATCGAGGTGGTACGGATTGCAGGCATGCTTCACGACATCGGCAAGATCAGCATCCCTGAGCATATCTTAAAGAAAACCTCGGGGCTGACGCCGGAGGAATACACGATCATGAAAACGCATGTGGAGAATTCCATTAAGATGATCCGTTACCTTCCGAACATGGATTACGTGATCCCGGCAGTTGTCGCCCACCACGAGCGCTATGACGGAACCGGTTATCCCCGCGGATTAAAAGGAACGGAAATTCCCCTCATGGGACGTATCTTAACCATTGCAGACTGCTTTGACGCGATGACGGCCAGACGCCCCTACAAGCAGGAACGCTCGATCGACTACGCGGCAGGTGAACTGAAAAAGAACAGCGGCACGCAGTTCGATCCCGAACTGGTGCCGGTGTTTCTGTCCCTCATAGAGGACGGAAAGATTGCGGGGTGAAAATCCGCACCAGGTACACGTCTGCCTTTCAGTGATAAGTAATATTATTGGAAGCACACATCGTGGGATTTCAGCTGGAAATACAGCTGGATATTCGGTTCATAAAATGTGGCATTTCTAACCAGCCGGATGTTTGCATCCACGATGAATAAAAAATATTCCATCGTTTATAGCAGTTTAACAGGTAATACCAAGATGCTGGCTGATGCAATCCACGGGGCATTACCTCAGGATGAATGTGAGTATTTCGGTGTGTCCGACACAGTGATCCCTTCTTCCGAACTGCTCTATCATTGACGCAAGCAATGTTATCGTCGGAGAGTATATGTGTCAGGGCAGAATGCCGCAGTCTGTCCGGGAACGCTACTTGAAAATGAAGGAAGCTCCTGATCATCCGGCAAATCTTGATGTATTGATCCAGAATTTTGACTGTGCATT
>ERZ779658.1103-NODE-1103-length-21992-cov-3.592788_pt1 | contig 21992 bp, 22 predicted proteins | sample MGYA00511485_ERZ779658 | MGnify/ENA primary metagenome ERZ779658 (study PRJEB29588, sample SAMEA2162182) | human gut metagenome | biome: human gut; feature: human-associated habitat; material: faeces | place: Denmark | collected 2008/2010 ... | reverse complement strand
CGACTACGAGCGCTACAGCGAAATTTATAAGGAGAAGGAAGCCGCCGAGCAGAAGCTTGGCGAGCTGATGGAAAAGTGGGAAACGCTCGCCGAGCAGGCGGGCGAATGAGGAACATACCATGAAGAGACAGAAAAGACTGTGGACGGCGGCAGCGGTCTGTGCCGTGCTCGGCGCGGCGTGCCGGGCTGTCCCCGGCGTGCGCTTTGCAGGACTCCTGTTCTGGTGCCTGACGGCGCTTTTGATCGCCTTTGCGATGCTCGAGCAGTACAAAGAGCATGCGTGGGCAAAGTGGGGAAAACGCGTTCTGCTCGCGCTCGTGTGCCTAGGCCTTGTCGCATTCGGGTATCTTGAATCGCTCGTTATTCGCGGCGCGCACACGGACGGGCGCGCGGAAGACGCGCAGTGCGTGGTTATTTTGGGCGCGGGCGTGAACGGCACGACGCCGTCGCTGATGCTCTCGTCGCGGCTGCAGGCGGCGCTTGACTTCATCGCGGACAAGCCGGACATCCCCATCATCTGCTCAGGCGGTCAGGGACCGGGGGAGGATATCTCCGAGGCCGACTGCATGGCCGACTGGCTCATCGCCCACGGCGTGGACGAGAGCCGCATCTACCGCGAGGACCGATCGACCAGTACGCAGGAGAACTTTGCTTACAGCGAAGAGATCATGGCGGAGCTGGGGCTTGATGCGGGCGACACGTTCGCCTTTGTCACGAACGACTACCATATTTTTAGGGCTGGGCGCATCGCCGGAACAGATGCGGCCTGCGGCGTGGCGGCGACGCTGCCGCGCAGCGCCTATTACGATGCCTTACAGCTCAACTACTATGTGCGGGAGGCCTTTGCCACCGGTTGGCTCCTGCTGAGAGGAAACTGAGTATGAACGATAACATTTTATGCCTTTACTATTCCCGCACGGGAAACACGAAAAAAGCCATGGAGGAGGTCGCCGAGGCGCTGGACTGCGAATGTCTCGAAATTCGCGACAAGGTCGATCGCAGCGGCACGATGGGCTACCTTCGCTGCTGCTTTGACGCGATGCACAAGCGCACGAGTGCGGTTTCGCGCCCGAAATGCCAGAAGCCGCTGTCGGACTACAAGCTCGTCATCCTCGGCACGCCCGTGTGGGCGGGCCGCTGTTCGAGCGTTATCCGCGGTTTTTTGAAGCGCCGCGGCTATGAGATCCAGAACGCGGCGTATCTCATCACGCACAAGAGCGAGCAGGACTACAAGGACGTTTTCCGCCAGATGGACCTCTATTTGCAGACGCCGCACGTGGCGGAAGTCTCGCTCTGCCCCGATTCGGCGGGCTACCACTTCTGGCGAGACCAGTTCGTCAAGGCATGCTCTGACTTCATTGCGGAGGACAAAGCCTGATGTGGGAAAAGCTCAAACAGCTCGCGCGCCGCTATGACGAGATCGGCGAGCTGCTCGAAGTGCCGGAAATTTACGCTGACCCAAAGAAGCTGCGCGCGCTCACGCGCGAGCAGAAGGAGCTCTCTGCCGTGGTAGAGGCCTACCGCGCGTACCAGAAGTGCGAGGACGACATCGCGCAGGCGCTGGAGCTTGTATCCGATCCCGAGCTCAAGGACATAGCGCAGGAGGAATTGAACGTAGCCAAGGCGGAAAAAGAGCGCCTTTTTGACGAGCTGCGCGTGCTGCTCCTGCCGCGCGACCCGAACGACGACAAAAACGTCATCGTTGAAATTCGCGGCGGCGTGGGCGGGGAGGAGAGCGCGCTTTTTGCCGCAGACCTCTACCGCATGTATGCGATGTATGCGGAAAAGCGGGGGTACCGCGTGGAGCTGCTCAACTACAACGACACGGAGCTCGGCGGCGTGAAAGAGGCCGACTTCATGGTCAATGGCGATGGGGCGTATTCGAGATTCAAGTTCGAATCCGGCGTCCACCGCGTCCAGCGCGTGCCGGAGACGGAGTCCGGCGGGCGCGTGCACACCTCGACCGCGACGGTCGCGGTGCTGCCGGAGATGGAGGAGGTCGATGTCGACCTCCGGCCCGAAGACATTGAGATGCAGGTCTACCGCGCTTCCGGCGCAGGCGGCCAGCACGTCAACAAGACGAGCTCTGCCGTGCGCCTCATCCACAAGCCGACGGGCATCGTCGTTTCGTGTCAGGAGGAGCGCTCCCAGCTCCAGAACCGCGCCAAGTGTATGGCGATGCTCGCGAGCAAGCTCCACGAGGCTGAGCGCGAGCGCGTGGAGGGTGCGATCACGAGCGAGCGCCGCGCGCAGGTCGGCAGCGGCATGCGCAACGAGCGCATCCGCACCTATAACTTCCCGCAAAACCGCGTGACTGACCACCGCCTGACGGGCGAGAACAAGAATTTCAACATCGACGCCGTGATGAACGGCGATTTAGACCCCATCATCGACGCGCTCACGATGCAGGAGCAGGCCGAAAAGCTGCGCGAGAGCACCGAGGCTTAAGAAAGAAGAGAGAACATTGGAGACAAAATGGTTTACCCTCCGCACGGTGGAGGATAAAGAGAGCATCGCGCAGGCGGCGGACATTCTGCGCCGCGGCGGGCTTTTGGCCATCCCGACGGAGACGGTCTACGGCCTTGGCGCAAACGGCCTGGACGAGACCGCCGTGCTGCACATTTTCGAGGCCAAGGGCCGCCCGCAGGACAACCCGCTCATCCTGCACATTCCGGATGCAAGCTGGCTTACGCGCTACTGCGAGGATGTACCGGACGCGGCCTACAAGCTGGCCGAGCGCTTCTGGCCCGGCCCACTGACGATGATCTTAAAGAAAAAGCCCTGCGTGCCGCTGCGCACGACCGGCGGGCTCGAGACCGTCGGCATGAGATGTCCCGACCATGCGGTCACGCGCGCCATCATTGAAGCATCCGGCGTGCCGGTCGCCGCGCCGAGCGCGAACACCTCGGGCCGCCCCAGCTGCACAACGGCGGAGCATGTGCGCGAGGACATGTGGGGCAAGATCGACGGCATCGTCGACGGCGGCCCCTGTCAGGTGGGCGTGGAGTCGACGATCATCGACCTGACGGTCACGCCGCCGCAGCTGTTGCGCCCGGGCGGACTGCCGCTCGAGAGCCTGCGCGATGCGCTGGGCGAGGTGACGGTCGACAAGGCCGTGACGCAGAAGATGAATGACGGCGAAAAGCCGCGCGCCCCGGGCATGAAGTACCGCCACTATGCGCCTAAGGCCCCCGTCACGGTCGTGACCGGCGGGGCGAAGGCGAGCGCGCGCTATCTGCTCACACACGCGGGCGAGAAGTCCGGCATCATCTGCTTTGACGAGTTCGCGCGGCTCTTCGACGGGCACATCGTCCACCCCCTCGGTGCGAGCGGCGATAAGCGCGCGCAGGCGCAGCACGTCTTCGACGCGCTGCGGACGTTCGACGAGACGAATGTGGGCGAGATCTGGGCACAGTGTCCGGACAGTAAAGGCCTTGGCCTTGCCATCGGCAACCGCCTCAAAAAGGCCGCGGGCTTCCATGTGGAGGACGCGGACGACGGCAAGATCGTCATCGGCATCACCGGCGGCACGGGCGCGGGGAAGACGAGCCTTCTGCGCGCGCTTGAAAGAAAGGGCGCATGCGTGCTCGACTGCGACGCGGTCTATCACGAGATGTTAAAAGATGACGAGCCGCTGCTGCGCGCGCTGCGCGAGGCGTTCGGCGATGTCATTTTTCGGCAGGACGGCAGCGTGGACATCCACGCCATCGGCCTGATCGTCTTCAAGGACAGAAAAAAGCTTGCCGAGCTCGACGCCATCGTGCACGAGCGCATCCCGCGCGCGCTGGCGCAGAAAATGGCGGCGACGAACGCGGAGATCATCGGCCTCGATGCTATCAAGCTCATCGAGAGCGGCCTTGGCGCAATCTGCGACGCGACCGTCGCCGTAACGGCGCCTGAAGAGATGCGGGTCAAGCGCATCATGGCGCGCGACAGCATCACCGAGGAGTATGCAAGGTCGCGCATCGCGGCACAGAAGGACGCGGACTATTTCCGCGCGCAGTGCGATTATGAATTTGTGAACGATCTGCCGACCGCTGAAAAGGCGGAACACGCGGCAGAGGTCTATATCAACACGATCATCAACAATTTGAAGGAGGAAACTGAGAGATGAGTGAAAAGAACAAGCTCGCTGAAAAACTGCTCTACGCCCCCAAGAATGGCTATGACCGCCTGAGCGCAGAGGATGAAAAAGCGATGGAGGCCTATTGCGAGGACTACAAGAAGTTCCTCAACAACGGCAAGACCGAGCGCCTTTGCGTGGAGTACTGCATCGAGCTGGCGGAAAAGAAGGGCTTCAAGGCCTACGAAGCGGGTATGAAGCTGAGCGCCGGCGACAAGGTCTACTTCAATAACCGCGGCAAGGGCATCATGCTCGCTGTCATTGGCAGCGAGGACTTGAGCCACGGCGCGAACATCGGCGCGGCGCATACCGACTCCCCGCGCCTCGACTTAAAGCCCCGTCCGCTCTACGAGGAGGCCGAGATGGCCTACTTCAAGACCCACCACTACGGCGGCATCCGCAAGTACCAGTGGGTGACGATCCCCCTCGAGCTGCACGGCGTGGTCGTGCTGCGCGACGGTTCGAAGGTCGACGTCCACATCGGCGGCAAGGAGGACGATCCCCAGTTCATCATCAACGACCTTTTACCGCACCTTGGCCGCGAGCAGGGCAAAAAGCCGCTCAACGAGGCCATCCCGAGCGAGAGCTTGAACGTGCTGCTCGGCGGAAAGCCGTTTGAAGACAAGGACTGCTCCGACCGTTTCAAGCTCGGCGTTCTCCAGTATTTGAACGTGCAGTACGGCATTACGGAGGAGGACTTCATCTCCGCCGAGCTCGAAGTCGTCCCCGCCGGCAAGGCGCGCGACATCGGCTTTGACCGCAGCTTCATCGCGTCCTACGGTCACGACGACCGCGTCTGCGCGTATGCAGAGCTTGCAGGTATTTTTGACGCTGTGTCCCCGAAGAAGACCGCGGTCTGCATCTTCGCGGACAAGGAGGAGATCGGCTCCGAGGGCGTGTCCGGTATGTTGTCTCAGGCGTTTGAGTGGTTCATGGGCGACATGTGCCGCACGCAGGGCGTCGCGCTTTCTGACTGCTTTGCCAACTCCTTCTGCCTGAGCGCAGATGTGACGGCGGCCTATGACCCGAACTTTGCCGACGTGTACGACAAGCGCAACTCCGCCTTCGTCAATTACGGCGTGGCGCTGTGCAAGTATACCGGTTCCGGCGGCAAGGGCGGCGCGAGCGACGCAAGCGCTGAGGTCGTTGGCAAGGTACGCAAGCTGATGAACGACAACGGCGTCTTCTGGCAGATGGCCGAGATGGGCAAGACCGACGCAGGCGGCGGCGGTACGGTCGCCAAGTTCATGGCCCAGCGCAACATCGACACGCTCGACGCGGGTGTGCCCGTGCTCTCGATGCACGCACCGTATGAAACGGTCGCCAAGCTCGACTGCTACATGACCTACAAGTGCATGAAGGCCATCTTCGAGCAGGCATAAGAAAACATACTGCGATTTCGAAAACGCTCTCCCACAAATGGGAGGGCGTTTTCTGTCCAGAATCATGCAATGGTGAACAAAGTGTAAAGTTTCCTGCGCTTTTGCTTGCATAAGCGCTCGCGGCGTGATAAGCTGTCATAACGCTTATTGCAAAGGATCAGAAAGGGAAGAGAGTCATGCTCCAGTTATTCACCGATACGTCCGCGAACCTGCCGGTCGCGCTGACAAAACAACACCACATCACCGTCGTGCCGTTTTCCTACACGGTGGACGGAAAGGAGACGGACTATCCCGATGACGTGGATTTCGACGGCGCGGCGTTCTACGGCGCGATGCGCCGCGGCGCGGTCGTCAAGACCTCAATGGTCAATCCCGACCTGATGGCGAACTACTTTGAACGTGCGCTCTCTCAGGGCGACGATGTGCTCTATGTCGGCATGTCCGGCGGCATCAGCGGCACGGCGCAGGCCGCGGTTATCGCCGCGGGCGAGCTGACGGAAAAATACCCCGCGCGCAGGATCGTCACGATCGACACTTACGCCGCCTCCCTTGGCGAGGGGTTGCAGGTGCTCGAGGCCGCGCGCATGATCGAAGAGGGGAAGAGCTTAGACGAGATCAAGGCGTATCTTCTTTCCAGAAGACCGCACATGTGCCAGTTCTTCACGGTCGACGACCTTGCGTACTTAAAGCGCGGCGGCCGCATTTCGAGCGCGACGGCGCTGATCGGCACAGTACTGAGCATCAAGCCAATCCTGCGCGGCGACGAGACGGGGCACATCGTCTCCTGCGGCAAGGTGCGCGGCATGAAGCGCGCGTATCAGGAGCTTGCGAATTATTACGACGGCCGCGCGCTCGACAAGAGCGAGATGCTCGGCATCGCCCACGCGGACAATGAAGAGGGCGCGCAGGCGCTCATCGCGCTGCTGCGGGACAAGGGCTTCACCGGCGAATGCCTGAACGTGGTCTACGAGCCCGTCACCGGCGCCCACGTCGGCCCGGGAACGGTGGCGCTGTTCTTCTACGGAAAAGAAAAGTGAACATAAGGAGCGCCCGAAGGGAAACCTTCGGGCGCTTTTTATATGGTAGACTTTGCGCAAAAGGTCTGATATGATGACAAAAGAGAGATTTTGAGAGAAAAATGGGAGGGTTTTATGAAAAAATCGTGGCTCATCAGAGCGCTGCTGCTCACCGCCTATTGCGTGCCGTTTGCGTTTTTCTCCGTGAAAGGCGATATTACTTCGGGGACGATGCTGTATTACGGCGTGATGATCGTCAGCTTTGTGATTTTGTACCGCTGCGCGCTGAAAACAGACAACGTTCCGATCATTTTTATCGGAAATATACTGAGCTTTATTTCTTCTTATTTGACGACAAAGCTGTCGAGGTTAGACCCGATGGAATGGTACTGCAAGCCGTTTACATCCCACTCTCTGATTGTCGCGATATCGGTCGCGTCCCTCATCATCCATGCAATCATCGTATGGAGAAGAGGCAGAAAGCAGAGGAACGCACAGGGGTGTGACAGAACATGAAGAAACACAAAAAAGCGATGATCGCACTGCTGATCGTAGCCCTGTTCGGTATGATATTGGCCTGCATTTCTTCCCATCCTTTTGTTTCACGCAGGTGCGAGGTGCCGGAGGAGTATGTCGCTGAGATCCGCGCGCAGTCGGTGGGAGTTTACTCAAAGAAAGTGCCCTTGCTGCCGATTTGCATTTCCATCGAGCAGTTTTCAGCGGGACGGGCCTATTATACGGTTCACTATTTCCCGTTTGGAACGCTTGGCATGTCCTATAGTTTGACCGACGGATTTTGCCAGGAAAATCCGCTGACGGGCCTGCAATAAGATGAATCGGCAGAACCGGCTGTTTTGCCACTGGATTTTTGCGCACGCTTCTGTTATGATAAACGCCAAAGAAACGCCATGGATCGGCATTTTATCAGACCGTCAGCAAAGGAGAAACGAATATGGAAACGATACAGGCCATCAGAAGCAGAAGAAGCGTCCGTAAATATCAGCAGAGGCTTGTCCCGCACGAGGTCATCGAGCAGATCGTCGCCGACGCGGCCTACGCCCCCTCGTGGAAGAATACGCAGATCGCGCGCTATGTGCTCGTCGAGGACCGCACGACGATCGACAAAATGGCGGAGGAGATGGTGCTTGATTTCAAGCTGAACGAGAAGACGCTCAAAAACTGCCCCGCCGTTATGGTGCTTACCTATGTGACCGGCCGCTCGGGCTACGAGCGCGACGGCTCGTTCTCGACGCCGAAGGAGGCGGGCTTTGAGATGTTCGACGCGGGCATCGCCGCGCAGACATTTTGTCTTGCCGCATGGGAGCGCGGCGTCGGCACCGTCATCACGGGCTACTTCGACGAAGAGAAGATCACGAGACTTTTGAACCTGCCGGAGAATCAGAAGGTCGGCTGTGTTATCGGTCTTGGCTATCCCGATGAGGAGCCCGCCGCGCCGAAGCGCAAGAGCGTGGAAGATTTGCTGACGTACAAATAAAAAGCTGCAAGCGCCTGAGGAAAACGCCATCGGGCGCTTTTTCGCTGGATTCGGACAATGCTTTCTGGTAAAATAAGCAATATAAAAATATAGAAAAATGAGAGATATGGAGGCCATAAGATGAAAAAATACAGCTTATCGGTTATTTGCGTAGTGCTTTTTGCCCTGCTGGCTGGATGCGGCAACAAGGAAACGTCAAACATAACGGTCGATTATGGCGATTCGGCTGTCTACACAGAACAGGATATGGATGATGCGATAAAGGTGATCGAAGAGATGATCGGTTCGTGGGAAGGCTGCGAATTACATAGCATTTCATATTCGTCAGATGACGTCTGCACGGATGAAAAGAACCTTTCGTGGATGAATGATTTGGAAAAGGCAAATGACAACGATCTGGCTTTTACACAATGCATCATGTTCGACAGCAGCTTTCGCTCTCCGAAAGAGGGCGGCGGAGCTTGGGAGCCGGACACGGAATACACATGGTCCTGGTGGTTGGCTCGCAGCGATGGCGGGGAATGGAAACTGATGACTTGGGGATATTAAAGTGCTTCCCAGTTTGAGGCTCGTATTTCCGACGGCACAAAGGGTATGCTTTTCGCGCTTTCTGCAAATCCTACCGGAAATGACTTTCGGGAGGACTTTGCCATGAGAAGCGAAACGAAACCCTCGCAGGACGAGGAGGAGAAGAACGGGCAGGAGCCGCTGCTGCCGCCCATTCAGCCGGTCATCGACTTCGGCTCGGTCGTCATCAAAAATAGCCGCGCGGCCATCCACTGCCTGACGATCGCCGGACAGATCGAGGGCCACATGCTGCTGCCGAACACGCAGAAGGCGACAAAATACGAACACGTGCTGCCGCTGCTGGCGTATCTGGAGGAGAGCGAGGACATCGACGGCGTTTTGTTCCTGCTCAACACCGTCGGCGGCGATGTGGAGGCGGGGCTTGCAATCGCCGAGCTCATCTCAGGGATGAAAAAACCGACGGTCTCGCTTGTGCTTGGCGGGGGACACTCCATCGGCGTGCCGCTTGCTGTCGCGCCGATGGTGACGATGATCGCGCCGTCGGCGTCGATGACCATCCATCCCGTGCGCACGAGCGGCACGATCATTGCCGCGCCCCAGACGTACCAGTATTTTGAGCGCTTGCAGGAGCGCATTGTGCGCTTTGTGACGAAAAACTCACGCATCGGGCGCGACGAGTTTCTGCGCCTGATGATGGACACGCAGGACCTCGCCTCTGACGTCGGCAGCGTGCTCTACGGGGAAGAAGCAGTGGCCTGCGGTCTCATCCAGCGTCTCGGCAGCCTCTCCGACGCGCTGGACACGCTGTATGCGCTGATCGACGAAAAGAAGAAGTAAAAAAGCCTCGCAGAGTTTGCCGACGGAAGTCGGCAAATAGAGTTAAATTATTTTCTGTCGGGGCGTGTACCTGACAGAAAATACAACTCAGGCTGCAAGTGTGCGAATTGTTCGCCGTAGGCGAACAATTCGTGCGCGCAGCAGACTGAAAAAGTTTGTCGGAAAAACCCGTTAGGGTTTTTTCGACAGTTTTAGACGCCTCCGGGCGTCTTTTTGCGCTTTGTTCATCGAATCCACTTGAAAAGGCGGCGGAAAAATGGTATATAGTATTAGTCAAAATGTGTCATTATACCCTTATCGTGGGGGATGACGCCTTTTTCCAAGGAGGATATCGCTCGTGTACTTAAAGGCATTGGAGATCCAAGGGTTCAAGAGCTTCCCGGACAAGACGGTGCTCAACTTCGGTGAGGACATCACCGCCATCGTCGGGCCGAACGGAAGCGGTAAATCGAATATTTCGGACGCCATCCGCTGGGTCATGGGCGAGCAGTCGAGCAAGTCGCTGCGCGGCGTGAAGATGGAGGACGTCATCTTCGGCGGCACGGAAACGCGCAACCAGATGGGCTTTGCGCAGGTGACGCTCGTGCTCGACAACACCGAGCACATCTTCCCCAGCATGGAGGAGACCGAGGTCGCCGTCACGCGCCGGTACTACCGCAGCGGCGAATCGGAATACTATATCAACAAGCAGTCCGTGCGCCTGCGCGATGTGAACGAGCTGTTCATGGACACCGGCATGGGCCGCGAGGGCTATTCCATCATCGGTCAGGGCCGCATCGACGAAATACTCTCGCAGAAGAGCGGCGACCGTCGCGAGATCTTTGAAGAGGCGGCGGGTATTTCGCGCTTCCGCTACCGCAAGGAGGAGACGGAACGTAAATTGGAGCGCACGGAAGAAAACTTAGTGCGCATCAACGACAAGATCGCCGAGCTGGAATTGCAGGTTGAACCCCTGCGTGCGCAGGCAGAGACGGCGAAGCAGTATCTTATCTACCGCGACGAACTGCGCCTTTTGGAAATTTCCGTGTGGCTTGAAAATCTGGAAACGCTCAAGACGAACGCCATCAAGCTCGACACCGACCTTGCCCTTGCGCGCGAGGAGCTCAAAAAGGCGAACGCGGACTTAGAGGCGCTGTACGCTGCGTCCGAGCAGTTCTCCGCGCGCATCCACGAGAACGACATCGCGCAGGAGGAAAAGCGCGCGCAGCTTTCCGAGCTCGACGCGCAGGTCAAAGAGCAGGAATCTGCCGTCGCGGTGCTGCAAACGGGCATCGCGCACAACGAAGAGAACATCGCGCGCGTGGAGGAGGAGCTCAGGAGCCAGTCTGACCGCGTGGGATCGATGGATGCGCAGATTGCACAGCAGCGCGCGCGTATCGAAGAGCTGGAACAGAGCAAAAACGAAGTCGAAACGGCGCTCTCCGAGCTTTTGAAGCAGGCGGAGGAGCTGTCGAAAAACGCGGGCGAGGCCGCAAGCGAGGCCGAGACCCTGCGCGGACGCGAAGCGCTTGCCCGGACAGCCGCGCTGAGGTCGCGGCCCTGCGCTCGACGCTCTCGGAAATGGATGAGCGCGAGAGCGCCATCGCCGCCGAGCAGGAGAGCGGGGAGGCTCAGCTTTCCGACACACGCAGGAGCGCCGCGGAGAACCGTAAAGCGCTCGAGGCCGCGCAGGAGGAGGCCGACGCCATCCGCAACATCATCGCGGGCCATACGATGAAGATGCAGGGGCGCGTCGAGCGCGAGAAGGAGACGGGCGAAAAGCACGTTTCCCTCACGATGGAGATGAACAACCTGGACTCCCGCATCCGATTACTCAGCGAGATGGAAAAGGAGTACGAGGGCTTCAACAAGGCGGTGCGCACGGTCATGCAGGCGTCGGAGCGCAAGGCGCTGCGCGGCGTGCGCGGGCCGGTCGCCAACCTGATGAAGGTCGATAAAAAATATGCTGTCGCGATCGAGATCGCGCTCGGCGCGGGATTGCAGAACATTGTCGTTGAGCGTGAGGAGGACGCGAAGAGCGCCATCCAACTCTTAAAGCAGCGTGACGGCGGACGCGCGACGTTCCTGCCGCTCTCGTCGATCCGCGGCGAGGCGTTGCGCGATGCGCGCGTGCAGAACGAGTACGGCTACGTCGGCCTTGCGAGCGAGCTGGTGGAATACGACCGCGAATACGACGGCATTTTCAAGAATCTGCTCGGCCGCACGGTCGTGGTCGAGGACCTTGACTGCGGCATCACGATCTCGCGTCGGTTTTCGAACGCGTTCCGCATCGTGACGCTTGACGGCCAGGTTTTGAACCGCGGCGGCTCGATGACGGGCGGCTCGATCTCTCGCAGCGCAGGCATTCTGAGCCGCGCAGGCGAGCTGCGCGAGCTGACGGCGCGGCGCGGCAGTCTTGCCGAAAAGCTCGACCTTGCCGCCAAGGCCGCCGAGGACGCCAAGCGCGAGCTTGCCAAAGCGCGCTACGAGCTGGAGGTCGCACAGGGCCAGCAGCGCGCGGCGGAGGACGCCGTGCTCAAATTGCAGGGCGATGAAAATCATTATGACTTATTGCTCTCGTCGCTGCGCGAGCGGCTCGAGAGTTTGGATACCGAGCGCGAGACCATCGCGAGCCGCCGCGGCGAAGTGAAGCGCGTGGCGGAGGAAAAGGAAGCGCTCGCGCTTTCGCAGGAGAAGGAAGCGGGCGAGCTGCGTGCACAGGCGGAAAAGAGCCTTTCCGGCCAGAGCGAGCTGCTGCGTTCGAGCTCGCGCCTCGGCGACGAAATCGCCGAGAAGAAGAGTGCGCTCGCAGGCTATGCCGCCGAGCGCGAGACGACGGAAAAGTCGCTCGCGAGCTTGGAGGGCCTGCGTGCTCAGATGCAGGGCGACGAGCAGAGCAGAAAAGCGCTCATCGAGCAGTACAAGGCCGCGAGCGAGCAGTCGCAGCGCGAGATCGGCACACATGAGACTGAGATCGCCGCGCTGAGCGGCAAAATGACGGAAAAGCGCGCCGAGCTCGAAGCGCTTTCCAAAGCGAAACTCGCACTTGAAGCCGAGCGCAGCCAGAGCGACCGCCGCGGCCGCGAGCTCAACGAAAACGTGCTCAATGTCGAGCGCAGCGTCAGCAAGCTCGAACAGAAGCGTGCGACGAGCGCGATGGAGGAGCAGCAGATCCTCGACAAGCTGTGGGAAAACTACGAGCTGTCGCACTCCGCCGCGCAGGAGCAGCGCATTGAATTAGAGAGCGTCGCTAAGGCGAGCCGCCGCATCGGCGAGCTCAAGCGCGCCATCAGCGGCCTTGGCACGGTCAACGTCGGTGCAATCGAGGAATTCGAGCGTGTGAACACGCGCTACACCTATCTGACAGAGCAGCGCGACGACGTGGAAAAGGCAAAGGGCGAGCTCGTCGGCGTGATCGACAGCATCACGAGCGAGATGACCGTCATCTTCAAAGAACAGTTCGCGCTGATCCGCGAGAGCTTCCAGGAGACGTTTTTGGAGCTGTTCGGCGGCGGCAAGGCCACGCTCGAGCTCGAGGACGAGAACGACGTGCTCTCCTGCGGCATCGAGATCAAGGTTCAGCCGCCGGGCAAGGCGCTCAAGACGATCACGCTGCTCTCGGGCGGCGAAAAGGCGTTCGTTGCCATCGCGCTGTACTTTGCTATTTTGAAAGTCCATCCGACGCCGTTCTGCGTCATGGATGAGATCGAGGCGGCGCTCGACGAGCCGAACGTGGTGCGCGTGGCCAATTACATGCGCCGCATCACGCAGAAAACGCAGTTTATCGTCATCACGCACCGCCGCGGCACGATGGAGGCAGCGGACGTTCTTTACGGCGTCACGATGCAGGAGCGCGGCGTGAGCAAGGTGCTGACGATCAATATGAACGACATGGCGAAGGAACTCAACATTAAGGAATAAAGCGCGAGGAGAAACAAATGGGTATTTTTGCGAAGATCAAAAAAGCATGGTTCGACACCATCGTGTGGGAGACCATCGACGACGAATTCTATGACGAACTCGAGGACAGCCTCATTATGGCTGACCTCGGCGCAACGGTCGCGCACGACGCGGTGAAAAAGCTGCGCGACGTCGTGTACCAGAAGAGCATCCAGCGCGGCGACGATGTGAAGCAGGCGCTGCGCGATATTTTGATTGAAAAGCTGAACGTGGGCGACACCGCGCTCGACTTATCGACGCAGCCGAGCGTCGTGCTGGTCATCGGCGTCAACGGCGTGGGCAAGACCACGTCCATCGGCAAGATCGCCCACCGACTCAAGGGCGAGGGCAAGCGCGTGCTGCTGTGCGCGGCGGACACGTTCCGCGCGGCGGCGGCGGATCAGCTTGAAATTTGGGCAAACCGCGCCGACTGCGAGATCGTCCGCTCGGTTGAGGGCGCGGACCCCGGCGCGGTGCTGTTCGACTCGCTCGCCGCGGCGAAGGCGAGAAATGTCGATGTCGTCCTCTGCGACACGGCGGGCAGACTTCACAACAAGGTGAACCTGATGAACGAGCTCAGTAAGCTCCGCAAGATCATCGACCGAGAGCTGCCCGACGCCGCGAAGGAAACGCTTTTGGTGCTCGACGCGACGACGGGGCAGAACGGCTTGCAGCAGGCGAAGGTCTTCCGCGAGATGGCGGGCCTGACGGGCATTATCCTGACGAAGCTCGATGGCACGGCCAAAGGCGGCATCTGCGTCGCCATCGCGCAGGAGCTGGGCGTGCCGGTGAAGTACGTCGGCCTCGGCGAGGGCATCGACGATCTCCAGCCGTTCAATGCAGAGGAATACGTCAAGGCGCTCATCTGATGGGAAAATCATAAACCTGCGAGACAATAAGGAGACGAATATGGAAATCACTTCTGTTTGCCCCTATTGCGGAAAGGAAATGCGAGATGGAGCCATCCCTGTCTTGCGTGATATTTACTGGTGTCCAAGAGGTGAGGACGGCATGCTCAAAGACGGATTTGGCGACGAGAAGGAACAGGTCTGGCTTGGCAGAGCGGGGCTGTTAGGAGATTATTACACGCCCGCCCGTTACTGTGAGAGCTGCAAGGTGGTCATCGTGCCCGTGCCGGAGATCGAGTGGCCGCTCGATAAGCTCGACAAAAAGTTCACGGCATGGCAGGAAAAGATGAGCGCGCAGCGCGAAGAGCGCAAGGCGCAGCGCGAGGAAGAAAAGCGCGAAGAAAAAAGCAGGAAGAGACGGGAAAAAGACCCGTGGGAGGTTTGACGATGAAATTTGTTTTAGCAACGCAGAACCCCAAGAAATTGAAGGAAATGAGCGCTATTCTGGGCGAGCTCGGCGTGGAGGTCGTGTCGGAGGCCGACCTCGGCGTAAAGATCGAGGTGGAGGAAACGGGCGAGACCTTTGCCGAGAATTCGCTTCTCAAGGCCAAGGCCGTCATTGAGGCGACGAAGCTGCCCGCCATTGCGGACGATTCGGGATTGTGCGTCGACGCGCTGAACGGCGGCCCCGGCGTTTACAGCGCGCGCTTTGGCGGCGAGGGGCTGGACGACATCGGCCGCTACCGTCTTCTTTTGCAGATGATGCACGGGCAGGCCGACCGCCGCGCCCACTTCCACACAACGATCACCTGCGCGTTCCCGAACGGCGATATTTTGCAGAACGACGGCGAGGTCGAGGGCACGATCGCGTTCGCGCCGATGGGCGAAAACGGCTTCGGCTACGATCCCGTGTTCTTCGTGCCTGACAAGCGGAAGACCTTTGCACAGCTCACGGCGGAAGAGAAAGCGGAGATCTCGCACCGCGGCAAGGCACTGCGGGAGTTCAAGGAAACGCTCAGGAACTATCTTGCGGAACATCAATAAAAAAGGATAAGGATAAGGAAATACTATGGAATTAAGCAGCAAACAGCGCGCGTATCTGCGCAGCCTTTCCAATGACCTCGACGTGATCGTTCACATCGGCAAGGATGGCATCGGCGACAACCTCGTCAAGCAGGCGAACGACGCGCTGGAGGCGCGTGAGCTCATCAAGTGCCGCGTGCTTGAAAACAGCATGCTCACCGCGCGCGAGGCGTGCGACGAGCTGAGCGCCTTGACGCGCAGCGAGCAGGTGCAGGTCATCGGCACGAAATTCGTGCTCTACCGCCCCTCGCACAAAAAGGACAAGAAGGACAAGATCGTGCTGCCCAAGGCAGCGAAGAAGACCGTGTAAAAGAGAAAAAGAGGTCGAACAAACTTGAAGATCGGAATTTACGGCGGCAGCTTCAACCCGCCGCATCTGGGTCATATGGCCGCGGCCGAGAGCGCGGCAAAATATCTGGGGCTCGACGAGCTCCTGCTCATCCCGGCGGGTATCCCGCCGCACAAGATGCTCTCCGCCGACGCGGCAGGGGCGGACGACCGCCTTGCGATGACGCGCCTGATGGGCGAGCAGATCGCGCTCGACACGGGCGTAAAGGTCACAGTCTCCGACATGGAGATCATGCGCGAGGGCAAGAGCTACACCGCGGACACGCTGCGCATTCTGCATGAGGAGCATCCCGACGATGAGCTGTGGCTTCTGATGGGGACGGACATGTTCTTGACGTTCCAGTACTGGTACAAGCCGGACGAGATCGTGCAGTATGCGGGCCTGTGCGCCTTTGGCCGCACGGAAAAAGACGGCGAGGAGCTTTTCGCCCCGCAGCGCAAGTACCTCGGCCAGCGCTTTCCGGGCAGCCGCATCGTGACGATGACGCTGCCGAACCTTGTCGACGTCTCGTCGACGGAGCTGCGCGCGCGCATCCCGAAGAGGGAGACGGATGGGCTTCTGGCCCCCGCGGTGCTGGGATATATTTACCGCAAGCATCTTTATGGAACAAATCTCGATTTAAAACGTCTAACCTTAGAGGACCTGAGACCCATCGCGCTCTCCTACCTCAAGGCCAAGCGCATCCCGCACGTGCTCGGCACCGAGCAGACGGCCAAGGCGCTCGCGGAAAAGTACGGCGCAGACGTCGAAAAGGCGCGCTTTGCGGCGCTTCTGCATGACTCGACCAAGCGTCTTTCGATGGAAGAGCAGCTCGCGATGTGCGAGCACTACCACATCGCGCTCGACGAGCTGGAGCAGCATGCGCTCAAGCTGCTGCACGCCAAGACCGGCGCGGCGCTCGCGCGCGACGTGTTCGGCGCGGACGACGAGATTTACAACGCGATCTTATGGCACACGACGGGCAAGGCAAACATGACCTTACTCGAAAAGGTCATCTACCTTGCCGATTACATCGAGCCGAACCGCGACTTCGACGGCGTGGAGGATCTCCGCAAGGTCGTGTGGGAGGATCTGGACAAGGGCCTTGAAATGGGCCTTGCCATGACCGTGGAGGAAATGGAGCAGATGGGCAACCCCGTTCACCACAACACGCTGCAAGCGCTGGAGTATTTGAGAGGACATACCCATGAGTGATCAAAGAGAGATTTACGAGAGAGACAGGGAAGACCCCTATTACGAGGGGCGGCACACGCACCGGAAAGAGGGCTTTTTCGAGCGCAACTGCGACGAGGCCTGGGAGCAGGTCAAGGAGACCTTTTCCCACCCAGGGAGGCTCTTTGCCAAGGTGCTGCTCATCGCGCTGCTGTGCGGTGTGGTTGCCGGCGGCAGCTATCTGCTGAAAATCCGCGCGCCGGAGCTGCCGAGCAAGGACGACGGCAGCAAGAATAACAACACCGAGCAGACCGACGGCATCGACTATGGCGACGGCGTGCGCCCGAAGGCGGGCGGCGAGCGAAAGAGCAAGGATTTCTACACCGTGCTCATTCTCGGCCGCGACACGGGCGGCGGCGGCAACACCGACACGATGCTGCTCGCGAGCTATGACGTGACGAACCAGAAGGCGACCGTCATGTCCATCCCGCGCGACACGATGGTCAACGTTCCCTGGGACATTAAGAAGATCAACTCCGTCTACAACTACTACGGCGGGGGAGACAAGGGCATTCAGGCGCTCTATAAGGAGATTGCCCAGCTCGTCGGCTTTGAGCCGGATTATCAGGTCGTACTGGAATGGGATGCCGTCGGCGAGATCGTGGACGCCATGGGCGGCGTCTATTACGATGTGCCGCGCAACATGAACTACGACGACCCCTATCAGGATCTTCACATCCACCAGACCAAGGGCTACCGCAAACTCAGCGGCAGCGATGTGATGCAGGTGCTGCGCTACCGCCACGACAACGATATGCGCTATGGCTATCCGGACGGCGACCTTGGCCGCATCAAGACGCAGCAGACGCTTTTAAAGGCGATGATCGAGCAGCTTTTGCAGCTCAAGAACGTGACGAAGATCGGCGACTTTGCTCGCGCGGTGAAAAATAATGTTACCTCGGATCTTACGTTCGAGGAAATGCTCTGGTTCGGCTCGCAGGCCGTCATGGGCGGACTGACGATCGACTCGGTGAACTTTGTCACGATGCCGAACACCGGCAAGATGGTTTACAGCCGTTCGATCGGAGGAATGCTTTCCTACGTGGTGCCGAACGCGCAGGAGCTTTTGGATCTCGTCAACAACGAGCTCAGCCCGTTTGTCGAGACATTCACAATGCGCGACCTTGACATCATGTCCGTCAACTCGGATGGCTCGGTGTCCTCGTCCACGGGCCATGTGGAGGACAGTAAGGCTGCCAAGCCGCAGAACCACCATTCCTCCTCCGGCTCACAGACCGGCACAGGGGACAGCGGCACGACGACCGATCCGGGTACGGCCACCGATCCCGGCAATACCGGCGACAACAGCGGCACGACGGTCGACCCCGGCAATACCGGTAACAACAGCGGCGGTACGACCGTTGATCCGGGCAACACGGGCGATAACAGCGGCACGACCACGCCAAGCGAGCCCACCACGCCTGTCGATCCCGTGACCCCGACCGGCCCCGGCACGGGAGAGAGCGGCACGACCGGCGACAACAGCGGCACGGCCGGCAGCGACGAAATGCCGGAATGGCTGCGCCCGTAATGTAAAAGAATAAAAATAATCAAAAACTCAAAATAAGAAAAGGAGACCCCCTATGTTACCTGCAAGAGAAATGGCCGAGATCGCCGTCAAGGCGCTCGACAGCAAAAAGGGCAAGGAGATCAGACTCATCCGCATCGACAAGATCACGACGCTCGCAGAATACTTTGTCATCTGCACCGGTACGTCCAACACGCAGATCAACGCGCTGTGCGACGCGGTGGAAAAGGAACTGACCGAAAAGGGCGAGGAGCCGCTGCACCGCGAGGGCTACCGCGGCGGCACGTGGGTTCTGCTCGACTACGGCTGCGTCGTCGTCCACGTCTTCAACGACGAGGCGCGCAAGTTCTATTCCCTCGAGCACCTGTGGGCCGACGGCGAGGAAGTCGACCTGAGCGCCATCCTGCCCCACGCGGAGTAAGGGTGATCCCACCTGAAAAATAACGCTTGACAAGGCGGGACAAAACGCCTAAAATGGTCATGCTGAATTTATGCAAAACGCGATGACGGAGCAAAAAGACGCGTGATTTTCACCTGAAGAGAGCCGGCGGTCGGTGCGAGCCGGTGGGAAAATGCGCGTGGATGACTCACTCCCGAGCAGTCCGCCTGAAAGGGCGGAACGGTCGCCCCCGTTACGGGCAAGGCTATGAAGCCGCTGAGGGCTCACGGGAAACCGTGCGCTGAATCAGGGTGGTATCGCGTAATGTGTTCGTTACGTCCCTGACCGTTTGAAAAACGGTCAGGGACTTTTTTCGCATCAAAATACTATTTCACATAAAGGAGAAGATCCATGAAGTACGATTTCGCAGCCATTGAGAAAAAATGGCAGGACAAGTGGGAGCAGGTAAAGCCCTACGCCGCCGTGACGGGGGACAAGCGCCCCAAGTTCTACGGCCTGATCGAATTCCCGTACCCCTCCGCCGCGGGTCTGCACGTCGGCCACCCGCGCCCGTTCACGGCGATGGACATCATCTGCCGCAAAAAGCGCATGCAGGGCTACAATGTCCTCAACCCCATCGGCTTTGACGCCTTCGGCCTGCCGACGGAGAACTTTGCCATCAAGAACCACATCCATCCCGCCATCGTCACGCAGCAGAACATCAAGAACTTCACCCGTCAGCTCAAGATGCTCGGTTACGGCTTCGACTGGGACCGCGTGATCGACACGACCGACCCACAGTATTATAAATGGACGCAGTGGATCTTCCTCCAGCTGTTCAAGCACGACCTTGCCTACAAGACGACGATGCCCGTCAACTGGTGCACGAGCTGCAAGTGTGTGCTGGCCAACGAAGAGGTCGTCGAGGGCGTGTGCGAGCGCTGCGGCGCGCCGGTCATCCGCAAGGAAAAGAGCCAGTGGATGCTGCGCATCACGAAGTATGCCGACCGCCTCATCGACGATCTCGACGACGTCGACTACATCGAGCGCGTGAAGACGCAGCAGCGCAACTGGATCGGCCGCTCCACCGGTACCGAGGTCACGTTCAAGACCAACACCGAGGATGATATCACCGTTTACACCACCCGTGTCGATACGCTGTTCGGCGTGACGTACACGGTCATCTCTCCCGAGCACCCGCTGCTTAAAAAGTGGAAGAGCATCATCAAGAACTGGGACGAGGTCGAGGCCTATCAGGCTGCCGCCGCCCGCAAGAGCGACTTTGAGCGCGGCGAGCTCAATAAGGACAAGACCGGCGTTCGTCTCGACGGCATCGAGGTCATCAACCCCGCGACCGGTAAGGTCGTGCCGATGTTCGTCTCGGACTACGTTTTGATGGGCTACGGCACCGGTATCGTCATGGGCGTTCCGGGCCACGACCAGCGCGACTGGGACTTCGCCAAGGCGTTCGGTATCCCCATCGTCGAGGTCGTCGAGGGCGGCGACATCACGAAGGAGGCCTTCACGCTCAAGGATGACACCGGTATCATGGTCAACTCCGGCTTCTTGAACGGCATGACCGTCAAGGAGGCCATCCCCGCGATGAAGAAGTACGCCGTCGAGCAGGGATGGGGCCATGAAAAGGTCAACTACAAGCTGCGCGACTGGGTCTTCTCCCGCCAGCGCTACTGGGGCGAGCCGATCCCCCTTGTCAACTGCCCCAAGTGCGGCTGGGTGCCTGTTCCCGAGGAGGAGCTGCCGCTCGTTCTGCCGCAGGTGGACAGCTACGAGCTGACCGACGACGGCGAGAGCCCGCTCTCCAAGATGACCGACTGGGTCAACACCAAGTGCCCCAAGTGCGGAGGTCCCGCCAAGCGCGAGACCGACACCATGCCCCAGTGGGCCGGCTCTTCTTGGTACTTCCTGCGCTATATGGACCCGCACAACGACCAGGCGCCCGTCTCCCACGAGGCGGAAAACTACTGGGGCCCTGTGGACTGGTACAACGGCGGTATGGAGCATACCACGCTGCACCTGCTCTACTCCCGCTTCTGGCATAAGTTCCTGTACGACATCGGCGTCGTGCACACGAAGGAGCCCTATGCCAAGCGCACGAGCCACGGCATGATTCTGGGCCAGAACCCGCACTACGTCGGCAACGTCTCCACGCAGGAGGAGAAGGACGCGCTCATCGCCAAGTACGGCAATCAGGCGCTGCGTCCGGCGGTCAAGATGAGCAAGTCCCTCGGCAACGTCGTCAATCCCGACGATGTGGTCAAGGCCTACGGCGCGGACACGATGCGCCTTTATATCATGTTCATCGGCGATTTTGAAAAGGTAGCGACCTGGTCTGACGACGCTGTCAAGGGCTGCAAGCGCTTCTTAGACCGCGTGTGGAACCTCGCCGATCAGGTGACGGACGAGGAGGGCGTTTCCGAAAAGAACGCGCCGATCGTCCACAAGACCATCAAGAAGGTCACGGACGATATTGACACGCTGAAGATGAACACCGCCATCGCCGCCCTCATGGCTATGGTCAACGAGTTCTATTCGAACGGCGTCAGCCGCGGCGACTTTGAGACGCTGCTGCTCATGCTCTCTCCGTTTGCGCCCCACATGGTCGAGGAGCTCTGGGAGCAGAAGGGCTTTGCCGCCAAGCATGACGGCAAGATGGCGATGCAGTGCGATTGGCCCGTCTACGACGAGAGCAAGACCGTCGCCTCCACCGCGGAGATGGCCGTTCAGGTCAGTGGCAAGTTCAAGGGCACGATCATCGTCCCCGTGAATAGCGATCAGGATACTGTTGTCGAAGCGGCGAAGGCGAACGAAAAGGTCGCCAAGGCCATCGCCGGCATGCAGATCGTCAAGGTCATCCACGTCAAGAACAAGCTCGTCAACTTGATCGTGAAGCCCTGCTGAGCGGAATTTCGGATTTTTTCAAAAATATGAGGAAAGATTATTGACAAGCCGTGATTTTTCTCATATAATACCACCGTTAGTCATGTGAATGACTCTTAAAGAGCGCCCAGGATCAAGCCGGGTGTATCGGAGGGAGGGAAAACATAAATGTCCGAGATCCACGTCAAGGAAGGCGAATCTCTCGACAGCGCGCTCAAGCGCTTCAAGAGAAGCTGCGCCAAGGCCGGTATCGTGGCGGAGGTCCGCAAGAGAGAGTGCTATGAGAGCCCCAGTGTCAAGCGCCGCAAGAAGAGCGAGGCCGCCCGTAAGAACCGCAACAAGCGTTATTACTAATTAGCTCAAAAAAGACCTGCCACAGATGTGGCGGGGCCTTTT
>ERZ779658.1092-NODE-1092-length-22104-cov-3.240827_pt1 | contig 22104 bp, 21 predicted proteins | sample MGYA00511485_ERZ779658 | MGnify/ENA primary metagenome ERZ779658 (study PRJEB29588, sample SAMEA2162182) | human gut metagenome | biome: human gut; feature: human-associated habitat; material: faeces | place: Denmark | collected 2008/2010 ... | reverse complement strand
GTAAGGGGAACGCTTGCGCGTTCCCCTGTGCGATAGGCGTTTGAATTAGACTGCATCCCAAGCGATGATGAACAGAACGCTTGCGATGGCGGTGTTGGTCACAGCTTCGGAAACCGGGGTCACGATAGCGTCATAGGCAATGCCGATGCTGTTTGCAGAGGTGTCGCCCACGCCGGACATGAAGCAGCCTTCGACCGCGCTGTCCAGAAGCGTCTGCTTGCTGGCGTTTTTGCTGTCGGTCAGCTTCTTTTCGCCGTTGCCGAGGGAAATCTGGAAGCCGAACTTGTTGGCGTTGACCTTTTCGTGGGCAAGGGTAGCCTTGTCACCGAACGCAGCCAGCGACCAGCCCTGCGCGGCTTCGATGCTCACGGAATTGACCTTGACAGCGCCGAACGAGTTGTTGACGATCTTCGCGTCGGTCGCAGTAGAAACTGTTCCATCCGTGCCAACAGCGATGGGCAGAACGGTCGGAACAGTGACGCTCATTTTGGTAGCTGCCGGGTCACCGCCGATGCTGCCGTCCGCGGTGCTGGACAGGGTAACAGACGAAGTGCCAGTGCCGCCAGAAGCGTCCACGGTGTTGGCAGCGGAAGCGGAAATGGCGAGGGATGCGAGCATACAAATTGCGAGAACGAGGGAAACGATCTTCTTGGTGTTTTTCATGGTAAAATACTCCTTTGTTGTTTTGAAAATTTAATTCTTGATGGTGATTGTGATGATGGCCCCAGCCGTGCCGATAATATCGCCGGTTTCGGGGTCCAAGTTGTGAAAATACGCGGTACATTCGTATGTACCAGCGGGGAGAACAACATCCAGCTTCGCGCGTTCGATTTTGCTGCCGACGGCGATAGCGCCGGATTCGTAAATCTGTTCGCCCGTGTCATTGCGGACAATCTGGACCTTTTGTGGATAATTATTGATGCTCTCGTTTACGAGCATCAAGTTTCCCTCCGAAGAACCGTCCTCAAAGATTGGGGCGGTGTTGGCCGAAATGTTAATCATGCCCTCGGCTACTTTCTCATTCAGCTTCTCCGCAATTTCTTCTGGTGAAAGGTTATCCCAACCGCCCTCAGTGGCGGAAGAATCATAAACGATTCCGGCTTTGGCGCGGGCTTCTTCCTTTGTCATGGGAGAGCGGAGCGTAACGATGATGAAAATGATCGCGCCGATGGCAACGGCGGCGAGAACGCCAGCACCGATCCAGACGGCGGTGCGCGAGTTGGATTTGTGCTTGGGGTGGTAATTCATGTGTGAATCCTCCTAAATATAATTGTCAGGGCGGCACCACCAGGCGGTGCAGTAATGATTTGTGGTGCATATCAGCGTGTTGGGATGGGTTTGCTCGGATGCAGAATTTCCGTTTTTTGCTTCATCCGTGCTTCGCGCTGTCGGCGTTCCTCCAACGCAGAATAGATACTCTCAGTAATTGCCAAGGCAGGCATTGTAACGTCCGGGAAGTATCTGCGCAGTCGATCTCCACCTAACGTGACTTTCAGCGAATACAAATTTTCACGCGGCGAATTAAACTCAATCGGTTCATCGTCCGCTGCTTTGGAGTCGCCCGGCTGCTTGCTCTCTGCGGAGATCGGAATGACGTTGCTGACTGACGTTGGTGCAGTCTCCGGCTTTTCCACCGTCTGCGTTGCGGGTGGCCGCGCGGTGTTTTCCTGTTTCGGCGGTTCCGGCATGACCGGCTTCATATTCGGCGGTGCCAGCGTGACAGGTGATGTGCCCGTGGCCGGTGCCGGTGCTGGCGACACGTTGGGTGTTACCATTGACGCAACCGGAAACGGTGGGTCTGGCTGCGTCGGCGCTGGCTTCGGCGGCTCAGGCGGCTTGACCGGCTGAATATCTTTGTCCTCCAGAATCGCCCGCATCGTCTTATCGTCCAGATTTCCGCGTTTCTCTGCGTCTCTTAAACGCTGCACACGTTTGACCGTTGGTTTCAGGTTCAGACCCACCAGATCAATGACTGCATTTTGATGTTTTGGAGACAGGAATGACAAATCTGATGCAATCGACAATTCCAGCGAGTTATCATCCACTGCATCGCAGACAGCTTTGGTTGCTTCGGAAAGGCGGATAATTCGGTTCAGTTTGCTGGTGCTGATACCCATTTCTTTTGCCAGCATCGCGTCGCTTTGCAGCTCGTCCGCACCCGGTACGCCGCGTTTCTTCCGTCCTGCCTTGCGTTTCATCGCGGTCATTTTATTGCGCAGCGTCCGCGAAAGATCGTATGTGGAAATATGCGGTCGATGCAGATTGCTGTCCGCGACAAGGATCATCGCGTCATTGTCGTCAATTTTCTGAATGATGGCCGGAACAGGATAGTTGAACTCACGCGCGATCATGTGCCGCCGCTGGCCTGAAAGGATTTCCAAGCCGCCCTTGGGATTGATTCTGGTCAGAACCGGTTCTTTCACACCGTTCAGCTCGATGGACTTTTTCAGCTCCATGTAATCGTCGCTGGACACATCAACAGAGACGGTATTCAGCTCCGATTTTTCCAAATAGCTTGGATGAAGCGTGATGAAATACGATTCACCATCACTGGGGATTGGCAAATCTTTCATGGCTTTTTCATCCGAGGGCAGGAGCCGATCCTCAAAAATCTTTGTGATTTTCGTTCCAGTCGGACCAAGGGCAGCAGGACCAGGCATGACTGCCGGGGCAGGTTTGACCTCTACGGCCTTTTCCTGCGGCTTCGGCTGTATGGTCGAACCCTTGCTGTCTGTACTGGCCTTTTCCGTGGGCGCGTCCGTTTTCGGTTTTTCTTCCGGGTTTTTCGGCTCGGACACCGGTGCGGACTTGAACTCAGTAGGCTTCTCAGATGGCTTCTGCGGTACGCCCGGTTTCTTTCCGTCTGCATCAATCTTTTCCGTAGGTGCAGCCGTTTTCGGCGTGTCCTCCGGCTTTTTCTGCTCCGGCGTGGGCGTTGGTTTTACCTCAGCTGGCTTTTCAAGCGGTTTCGGAGATATATCCGGTTTTTTACCGTCTGCATCCTCATTTTCCAGAGACGGAACCGCTTTCGGCTTTTCTTCCGGTTTCTTCGCCTCCGGCGTTGGCGCAGGTTTTGCATCAGCGGCCTTGTCTGGCGATTTCGGTGGCATGACCGGAGTTTTGCCGTCTGCGTCAGCCTTTTCCGTAGGTGCAGCCGCTTTCGGTTTTTCATCCTGTTTCTTCTGCGCTGGTGTGGGTGCGACTTTTACCTCGGCGGCCTTTTCAGACGGCTTTGGCTGCGTAACCGGTGTCTTATTTTCCGCAGCCTTGTCCGGCGTTTTTGCGGGTGCTTCACGTTTCTTGCCGATCTCACTTTCGGGCAGCAGCTTTCCGGGCGGTGTGCCTTTCGCATTGCCGCGCAAACGGAAATCCCGCGCCTCTTTTTCCGTCATATCATAGATGAACGCGGGAATCTCTGTTTTCTTCGCAAGCTCACTGGCTTTGCGGCGGCGGTTGCCGGAAACGATCTGAAACTCGCCATCCTCGCGCTGCCGCAGGATAACCGGCTCCTGAACGCCTTTTAGGACGATGCTGCTCGTCAACGCTTCCAGACTTTTCGGACTCGGCGGCGCGAATACGCTGCCGGGCAGGTCGTGGATTTTGGAAAGTGGGATGCTAACCGGCTTGATTTCCGGCTTCGTCGGGTCGCGGGCTTTTTCTTCTGCCATGTGGTACCTCCAAAATTGAATTTTTATATCAAAAAATACGTCTCACCGTGAGACCTATTTTCTGCGAAGATCATGCCGCACCTGAGCGGAATAAAAAAAGCCCATCGTCGTCGGCGCGTTGTAGAGCGCGGTCAGAAGATAGGCTTTGATGTTATTGATTTGTGTCGTGGTTGTCCGCAGACTGTCCAGAATGTAGGCAACGTGCATCTGTGTGAGCTGCCGGAACCGTTCCTTGATGATCTCGATGGGGACTTGCTCTTTTCCCAGCCGGACGGCATCAGCGGTGCTGCTCTGGACTTCCGAGATCAGCTCCACCAGCGCGTCTACGTCCTCGGCGGCATACTGCGTGCAGAGCGCGTCATATTCGATTTGATTTCTGACGCGCTCTTTCAAACTCCATCGCTCAATCAATCGATCTCCATTTCCCGGCGGCGCTTGCGCCGGATAGATAGATGGATCAGGATAGCTAAACTCAGGATAGATATTATCTAAATAACTTGCTTCCCGTTTTGGGAAGTCTTGACTTCCCAAAAGCGGAAGTCTGGAAGTTTGTTTTTGTGAAGTCTGCATTTCCGAATCCGGGAAGTCTGAAATGGGCGCAGAAATGGGAGCTTCTGGCACATCGGTCGTGGCGAATTTTTTGACGTAAATCTTTGCCGGACGGCCTTGCCCCTGCTTCACGCGCTCAATCAGGCCAAAGCCTGTCTTGCCCGTGTCCAGCTCGGCCAACAGTCGGACCGATTTGTTGTGTCCGCACATGAGGTCGGTTTGTATCTCGTCGAGTGTGTAATAGATGTAAACGCGCCCCAGCTCATCATACCAGCCGTGTTTGGCAGATAACCCCATGCGGTCGAGCATCAGGCCGTAAAGCAGCTTCGCGTCGGTGGAGAGCGTCTTGAATTTCTTGCTGCGTACCAACAATCTTGGAATCCGGAAGTAACTGAACTGCTCGGATTCTTCTCCGTAGAAATAATCTGATACGATAACCGCCTCCATATTACGCCTCCCTTTTCTTCTTTTCGCCATTTTTCTAATTTTTCCAACTTTTTTATATATTTTATTTCCCAATTAAATGGATAGTTTACAATTTGTAATTATTACACATTCCGAAATTAGTACACAAAAAACGCTAATTTTCAAGAAAATTAGCGTTTTTATATGTAGGAAGTTGGTTTTTCTTTGTTTATTGTTTTGGAGCGCCTACCTCAGAGGCGGCTTCCATCTTGAACTTGTCCATTGCGTCGCGGGCTTCCGGGACGTTGATGTTGGAAGAATTACGGTTCGTCATGTTTTTGCATCTCCTTGTTTGTTTTCGGGAAATCATCTCTCGATTTCCTTCACCCGTAGTTTTTCCGCCTCCGCGCCCATTATGAATGCCAATTCGCGGCGGGAATTCCAGAAAAAACGGGGTCCGTACAAAAGGCACTGCGGTGGGATGCAGATCACACACAGGACGATATTCAGAACAGGCCGCACTGACGCAGGATGGGTCGAAGCGGTCGTCGGTGTCATCGTCGTTACACTAGCTGACCATACCGAGCAGATATTATGTTGTAATTATTGATATTTTGCACTATAATAAAAAATGGAATCAAGTTTTGTCCGATCAGAAATGCGAAACAAGGGATCGAAAGGAGACATCCATGCTACAGCCCAATAGAGAGAGCTTAGAGGTCACCATAAATAAGATTAAAAAGAATGAGATCCTCCTTCCAGACTTTCAGCGGCAGTTCGTTTGGAAAGAAGAAGAAATGCAGCATAAACTAGTTGCCTCTGTCCTGACCAAAATGCCGATCGGCAGTATTCTGCTCTTAAAATCAAAAGACGCGCACGATTATTCGTGCAAGCCTTTAGGCGCAAAGGATCCCATCCCGTCCGAGCAGCTGCCAAGTGGGGCTGTAGAGTTTTTATTGGATGGCCAGCAACGGATGACCGTGCTCGCCAATGTCTTTTCCGACGCGATTTTCCAATTAACGCCACAAAGCAACAATCTGATTGCTCCGAGCGCGCTGAAGCGTCGATTCTATCTTGCAGTTCCGAAATATGGGAACGACGCTTTTCCGGATCTATTTGGTCTACATAGCCTATCATTTCCTATGCGGACTCCGGATTCCGATGAGCCCGAATTTCTAACGCAGGACATCCTGCCGTTTATTCGGGTAGTCCCCTTCAATGTTAAGAGAGATAATGGGAAGTGCTATAATCCGTACAGCAGACCCATTCCCAGAATGCTGAGTGAACTCGAAACGTATTGCCCAAGTGTTGAGGACGGGTGGTCCTACATCCCGCTATATCTGCTTGTAGAAAACGAGACAATCAGCCTGAATCATACGACACTGAACAATATTATTGTATCGATCGCCAAAAGCGTATCAACGGCAAAACAATTGACCTTGAACGAAATGCTCAACGCTGGACAGATCAATAACGCACGAACGTACATCACGAATAACCTCGATAAGGATCTTTATAATGGTTATTTTGAGCCCGCATGCTTTGAAGACTCCAGCACCAGTGTTTCAAAAGAATTTACAAAGGTGCTTGAGATCCAGGCAAATACATGGGCATCCAAGATGTTTTCGTACTTGAAATCCTGCATCAGCCAAATCAATTTGAGTCAAATTTCTCTGGAAGAGTCTCAACGCGCACGAGCGATCGATATTTACGAGAACCTGAACCGCGGTGGTGTAAGTCTTGATATTTTCGATCTGATCATGGCGCGTGTCGCCCAAGCTACTCCGGAACCTTTTTATCAGCGGCTGGAGAAGTGTGTTTCTTCCGGCTCCGGATATCCGGCCGCCAATATTTCTTCTGCCGCAGTAAAAAAAGCATTTCAGGCGGTTTCCGCCCAAGGTAATTATCATGCATCCGAGAGTATGCAGTGCTATAATAGCGACAAGAATGAATTTCCAAAGGTCTATTTAGAAACTTTCTTGAATATCCTCTCGCTTATTTGCTACAACGGCTACCGCGGCTGCTATACCGTAGAGCATCTCAAGCGGCAGCGAAAGCTTAGTTTAACGGCGAAGCAGATCGATTCAACCTGTGAACGTTGTTGTCAGGCAATCGATCGCGCCTGTTTCTTCTTCCAGGCCCGCTGCGGAATCCGGACATTGAAAGAAGTCAATTACACATTGATGGTTTCTATTGTAGGCTATATTTTGGACCGGGACGCATGCTATACCGGTGAAAACAGCAGCGCGGTCTTTGATTTGCTGGAAGCCTGGTATTGGTCAAGCATTTTTTCCGGTGCATACGATAAAGACCAGAACCAGGTGATGATCAATGATCTGAACCGATTGATTGCAAACACAGACGCGATTGTCGCCGGAGACGCACCGGATACGACGTGGATTGCAACGCGCAAAGATGATATTATGGGCGTAAAAGGGTTTTCTGACGTTGATTTCTTAATGCTGTCCGGTGCAGCGAATGATGAGTATCCCAAGACTGTATTGGGCAATACGATCTGCCAATATTTCCTTGCCGAGGGCTATGAAGATCTGAGTCTTGATGCAGCCGGACACACCGTACAGCTCACCGTCTTTTCCGAGTATGCGGCAACGCTGCAGGTTCATCATGTGATCCCGTTAGGTTCCACAGGGAGCATCCTGAGTTCAACAAAATCGATCCGCAATGATAAGAAACACTATCTGAATTCTCCCCTGAATTTCATGTATATCACAGATCACGCAAATCACAGTATCTCTAATAAATCTCTTGCAGAATACACGCAAATGATCCCAACAAGTGCAGGTTTGAACGCTGTAGGTTTTGTCGGGGCAAATATTGACGCCGCAGCAACTGACGATATGCGAAAGGCCATTCTTATAAACAGGCATGCTGCGATCGCGCAGAAAATCAAGCACCATATCAATATTCTTCTCCCCTAAGGACAGTTTGAGCGCGGCTGAAACCATGTGTTTCAGCCGCGCTTTTGCTTATAGAGTTGTCGGGTCAGCTTGCCTTCCGATGAGGAAGCAGTTCCCTGATCCCGCTCTTGAACTGGCAGTAGGGACAAGAGAGCATCATACCGGCTGGCGAGTCCGGGTGGATGATATTCAGGAGGTGCACTCCGTTGTTCTTACAATCATGCCACCATTTTGATTCCAGCTCAAAGGCATCCTTTGCCGTGTCTGTGTACGAGAAAATAAAATATGGGCAGTGGTAAAGAAGTCCGTGCGTCAGCAGCCGGGTCTGCAGGCAATGATCCGAGCGGCCCACATATCGGAAGGTAAATCGTCCGTCATCATCATCTCCAAGAATATAGACGCCCGGCCGGTGTTTCTGCACGACAGAACGGATCACATCCGGCGTCATGCGATAAGGTGTCACCTCCATTTACGAACGCGCCTCACGATCATATTCGCTCAGCGCCGTGGCCAACACAGTTCCCCACTGATTACGAAGATTCTCGAAAAAAAGATCATCATGGCCATCACATTTGGATCTGGATTCCGCCTCCGCGTATGCAAACAGCAAAAGCAGGATGGCATTTTTGATATCCTGGCGTTCCTGGCTCCCTTCCATATCTTCTAAATCTCCGCAAAGCGGCTGCAGAATCGTCTTGTAAAACGGATGATTGACATTGAGCTTGATGATCGTATTGTTCAGCAGATGGACCGTATCGAACAGGATCGTCTTTGGATAGCTGACAGGTTCGATAGAATACGGCTTCTTCCGGATCTCCTCTTTTTTCTCCTTTCTTTTCTCCGGGTCGTCTCTTTCCTTGCCAAGAGCAGCAGCAGCCAAAGCATCGACCTGCTGCTCGTCTTCAGCCGCAGTCAGGTTCTTTCCTTTCCTGCTCTTAGGAAGAATCGCCCCGGTTTTTGCCATTGTTTCCTCAGCTTTTCCAAAGTTACCCGCACGCTTGCTTGCCTCGGATTTATTTACGTTCCATGTCTCCTGAACCATTTTGCGTGCTGTTTGAACAACGTCTCCGATCACCTCTCTGATCTGGTCTCGCAGATCCGCCGTAGGCTCCGCTCCGCGCTTAATGTACCTGACCTGAAAGTCATGGTCAAGCTCCGGAGGAAATGAAATCTCGCAGCCCCACCAGCGGTCGATCTCCAGCGCCCGTGCCTCGCCTTTTTTACCAGTGATGTAGGGAACATGCCCGTAGAAGACCTCCCGGTCAGCTCTTAGGATCGAGATCCCTTCGTTTCTGTCGATTTTGCGTTTTTTGGCTTCAACGCTTCCGCCGGCGCCCATGGAAGAGCGCCATTCTTCCGGCAGCAGAGACATCCGGATCACCACGTCCGCAGTTTTTCCATCCGATCCCGGGATCTCACGGGCAAGGTGGAATTCACCAAGAGAGGTTGCCTTCGGCTCGATAGCGCCTTCTGTACGGAGCCGCTGCTCATCGAAGATTGTAGGACTCGCCATATACATTGGGTCGTGCAGATAAACGCGCTCTCCATTGAGCCTGATCTCCAGTCCCCGTTCGATGAATTTTCGGTAGGTCTGCCCCAGATAGTTGGAGAAATCAACATTGCCCTCGATCCGGTCGCAGTCCTTCAGGATAACGATCGTACCGCTGCTGTTCTCCAGAATGCCGGCAAGGTTCTCAGGCGGTGTCTGCACCACAGGCTCCGGGATGCGGATCAGATTCCCCTTCTGGATATCATCTAAGTCGATGAAGGTGTAGAGGAACGCTTCGTTTGCATTGGTTCTGGAATAGACCTCAATTCGTCTTGCAAGGGAGATGCCGCCCAGAGTCATGCCGACGCCGAAGCGGCCAATTCCGAGTTTGCCGCCATGCGCACGGATCGATTCCCCCAGCGCCAGACATCTGTGCAGCGTGCCCTTATTCATTCCACAGCCATCGTCGACTACCGCGATCTCTGTGATCTTGTCTGTAGCCTTCTTCTTTCCGGTCTTCCGTGCCTTCCCAACAGTTACCATCACGTCGATATGTGCAGCTTTCGCTTCGACGGAATTGTCCACAATCTCACCCAGCCCATTTTGAGCGGAGTAATCATTGTAGCGTAGGGATTCATACATACGGTCGACACGGATCAAGGCAACGGGTTCTTCTTGCTGGGTTCTGGTGGAATTCACTTCAAATTTGTTCTCAGTCATCAATATGACCTCCGATAAAAATATTTCGAGTCCTGAAAAAGAAAAAGGCCTTACACGAATGTAAGGTCTCTGGACAACATCATTATCGGATATATGACGACAGACACGCCACCCTTGAAACAGGAGCAGCGCCATTCTATTCTTCAAGTATATCATCGACAATTCTGCGCTTCTGTTCCCACGGAACTATGCCATGAGACTCTTACAAAACTCGATAATCCATGTATATCACATTTCCTCAAGGATGTCAATGCCGTTTTTGTTTTTTTCGTCCATTTTTTCAAAATTCACACTGCCGTCGGCAGCATTCGCGCTGCCGCACATCACGCACAGGACGATTGACTTTCTTCCCGCTCCCCCGCTATACTATTTGCAGAAAGTGATGAACGGCATCGGAGATAGCGGCTGCTATGCGGTCGAGATCGTGTAAGTGTCAACTTTTGAGCGAGGAGAGATCCGGATGAATAAAAAGGTGATCCAGATGGTTCGTTATCTGCAGCGCGATGGAGCTTGGGTTCGCGGAGAACGTCTTTCAGCGCAATTCGGCGTCTCAACCCGTCAGATTCGAAATTACGTTTCTGCGGCGAATACCTCCGGTTGCCTGATCAGTTCTTCCGAAAAGGGATACCGGCTGCTTGACATGAATCCAAGTTTCCGGATGCTGCTCGATGCTGAGGACAACCCGGAATCCCGTCTGAAGCGCCTCTTACTTGTACTTCTGTTCTCCTCAGAACCCGAAGACATCTTTACATTCAGCGAGCAATTCTATGTTTCCGTCCCCACTATGGAAGCAGATCTTCAGAAGCTTCGCCGCGTTCTCCGAGAATACGCATTGGAAATCGTCAGAGAACGTGACCTGGTATGGATATCTGGTGCCGAAAAAAACAAGCGGAGGCTTCTATGCAATTACTGCTATGCAGAGCAGCGGAATGAATACCTCGCAAACCGGACCAGCTTCTTTCCACAGGATGCCGCAAAGGAGATCTCCTTGCGACAGGCTGTACGGGAAAAATTGCTGGAACAAGGGATCTTTGCCAACGACTATTCATTGGGCAATATCGCGCTGTACCTGGCTGTTTCCGCAGAACGCATTTGCGCTGGTTTTCAAGTTGAAGCCAGCGGCCAGCTGATGCCGGATGCCTTTAACCGAATCGACCTGGCTGTGACTGCGCTCGCTGCTTATATGTCGCTTCATTTTTCTCTGTCCCTTTCTGAGGCAGAAACACAGGCCCTGCGAGAGGTTTTGATCCAGCAGGTCAGCCTTCTCGATTACACCAAGATCTCACCTGACAATCTAAATGAATTTGTCGAGGAGAAATACTGCGCCATTACAAGAGAGATCATGGACCAGGTCAAGCAGTTCTATCACATCGAGTGCTTTGACGGAGATTTTTATGTGCGTTTCACGCTGCACATCCGAAATATTTTCACTCGCCAGCAGGGTGGTTTCTTTACCCGCCGGTTTCTAGACAATAGTCTAAAGGTCGCCTATCCGATCGCACATGATATCTCCGTGTTCATTGCCCAGATCCTAAGCAAAAACTACGGTGCAAAGATCTCAGACGATGAGGTGACCTGTATCGCGTTCCACATCTGCAGCTGTGTTTATGACTATAGTAAAAACAGGATCTCTGCCGTTTTTATCTATGAGAGCTATTATGACTTTTTCCGAAAAACGGCGGAGGTCGTGGCTCAGCGCTTTAGTGAAGATCTTTTCATTAAGCATACCGTATCCATCAGTGATTACCTGCCAAGCGTTTATCACGCCGATCTGCTGATCTCAACTGTTGACGCTCCCCTGCCGGAGCCTTGCGTACTGATCCATCCATTTCCACAGAAGCAGGACTTCGCTGCGATTCAAACACAAATCAAAAAAATCCGCCAGAAAAAGGAACGCGATCTGGTCTCAAAAACATTTCTTTCTTACTTTAACCGTGACTTTTTCCTGCGCAGCACGCAGTATGACAGCCACGCGCTGATTCGTCAAATGTGCGCACAGGTCATTGGCCAGCAATATGCAACAGAAGATTTTACGCAGCGCGTCCTGCTCCGAGAAACCATGGCTGACACAGCCTTTGGCGCCGTTGCAATGCCGCATGCACTTTCTTTTTCAACCTTAAAAAGCTTTTTATCCGTTGCAATCTGCGATCCGCCCATTTTATGGGGGCACAGTGCAAAGAAGGTCCAGCTTGTGATTTTAATCGGCACAAATTCAAAAGAGCGCAGGACCTTCAGCCGGATCATGGATCTGCTGATCGAAGTCGTATCTGACGCAGCAAACGTTGCTGAACTAGAGCGCTGCGAGAATTACGACGCATTTATTGATCGCTTCTTTTCCATGCTTTTAGAGGACTGACACGATTTATGGCGTACAGGCAGAAGCCGCCAGCTCATGAACGAGCCGGAAGCGGTTTTTTCCGCACTGGCGGAAATTTATTTATTTGCGGGCAGCCCCCGCATTCCTATATACTCAGCGCAGGGAACAAAGAAAGGAGGATGTCCAATGGTAGCATTCACAGCGAAGATCATTGAACCGGTCGGTCTTCACGCTCGTCCTGCAGCGGTCGCAGTGACAGAAGCATCAAAATTCCAGTCAGATATCACCGTCCATTGCAATGGGAAAAGCGCGGATCTAAAGTCCATTATCCAGGTCATGAAGCTGGGTGTACAGTTCAGCGCACAAATTGAAATCACATGTGATGGCCCGGATGAGCAGACTGCGGCGGACACGCTTCAGACGATCCTGCGTGAAAAGAGAATCATTCAATAATATTGTAAAGAGAGGTGGAGAAAGCATGAAAAAAATTCTGATTGTCTGCGGAGCCGGCGCGTCCAGTGGCTTCATGGCCAAGAACATCCGTCTGGAGCTTAAAAAGCGTGGCATGACAGCGGACTTTGAATTTATCGCACGCAGCGATACCGAGCTGGATGAATATATCGACTCCATCGATATGCTGCTGATCGGGCCGCATCTGAGATATATGCTGCAGGGCATGACCGAATACTGCAAGCCCTACCATATTCCAGTCTATGTGATCGATCAGAACGCGTATGGAGCACTCGATGGCGGAGCGATCATCGATTTTGTGATCCAGAAATTCAAAGAAAAAGAGAACTGTATTTGAAAAGGAGGAGAACCAATGAAAAAATTCATGCAGTGGATGTCTGATGTCTTTGCCCCGAAAATGAACCGGGCCGCCAGAAATCCGTACGTAGCTGCCGTGCAGGATGCGATCCTCACGACAATGCCGATGATCTTCATCGGAACCATCGGCACCATTCTCGATACCATCAAAGAGGCATTTCCCAGTTTCCCATCTTGCAGCGGCTTTGCAAATTTCTCATTCAGCCTGATTTCGCTTTTCCTGGCTTTTTTGATCCCGTATTCCATTATGGAAAAGAAGCATCTTCGCCAGACGCGCAGACAGGCTGGCTTGGCTGGGCTGGCCCTCTTCATCATGATCATCGATCCGCAGATCGTCGACGGCATTTTCAGCGTCAGCTTTAAGGCGCTCGGCTCCGGCGGCATGATCGTAGCGATTGTCAGCGGTATTTTTGTCGGTTTTGTCATGAGCTCCTTTGCAAAGCTGCACCTGTTTAAAGAAGATTCCGGTATTCCCGATTTTGTTGCCGTCTGGTTTGATACATTGATCCCAATCCTTCTGATCATGCTTATCGGTTGGCTGCTGACGAGCATCTTCCACCTGAACCTGCTTGAGCTGATCACGAATCTTTTCATGCCGCTCGTAAACCTTGGTGAGACGTTCATTGGTTTCGTGTTGATCAACTTCCTGGCGATGGCATTCCTGTACTCGTTCGGCATCTCGACCTGGGTCCTCTACCCCGTGATGTCCGTCATCGCACTGACCGGCATTGCCGCGAATGAAGCTGCTGCAGCTGCTGGTCTGGCTGCGACGAACATTCATGTTTATGAGGTCACCTGGATCATGTCGATCGGTGGTGGCGGTGCGACGCTCTCGCTTGCGATCATGCTCTGCTTCTTTGCGAAGTCCAAACGCCTTCGTCTGATGGGCAAAACCTGTATTGTCCCCAGCATGTTCAACATCAACGAACCGCTGGTATATGGTACTCCGATCACGTTCAACCCCATGCTGATGGTCCCGATGTGGATCTGCGGTTTTATTATCCCCTGCATCACGTGGATCACCTTCAAGATTGGTCTTGTTCCGATCCCGACAAAAGTTTTTGAGCTCTGGTATCTGCCGAAGCCGATTTTCGCGTGGTTCTCGACCGGTTCCTGGAAGGGCGCCGTGCTCTGCCTGATTCTCTTTGCACTGTCCTGGATCATCTATTGGCCCTTCTTCCGAGCATATGATAAGCAGGCCTGTGCAGAGGAAGCCGCACATGACCATAGCCATGACGAAGTCTGAACACAGGAGGTCTCATGAGTAACAATATCGCTGATAATCGAAATGCACAGTCTATGCAGATCATTCTGCATGCCGGAAATGCGCGTGAAGCTTACACAAAAGCGCTTGATCTAGCGGAAAGCGGAAATTTTTGTGACGCAGATTCTCTTTTGAAAGAGGCTGAGACGGAACTGACACAGGCACATCGTCTCCAGACACGTATTTTGCAGGATGCGATCGAAGAAGACGATCCCTGTATTCCCATCCTCCTGATCCATGCGCAGGATACGATGATGAGCATTGACAGCGAATACAGAATGGCCTGCAGATTTATCTCGCTTTATCGAAAGCTGAATACTACGGAGGAAAATTCATGAATTTGGAGATGACAAAAGGATTCCCGGAGAATTTTCTCTGGGGTGGCGCAATCGCTGCCAATCAGGCAGAGGGGGCCTGGCTGGAAGGTGGAAAGGGGCCAAGCGTTGCAGACATTGAGGAGCTTCCCTCTGTCTATAACCGACTGAGTGTCTTTAATTTCCGCCACACGATCCCGGAGCTGAAAGCACATCTGGAAGATCACGAAGGTAATTATCCACGCCGTCGTGGGATCGATTTCTATCACACTTACCCAGAGGATCTGCAGCTGATGAAGGAAATGGGCTTCAAATGCTTCCGGACCTCGATTGCCTGGTCAAGGATCTTCCCGCGCGGCGATGAAACGGAGCCAAATGAAGAGGGGCTGCGCTACTACGACTCGTTGATCGATACGATCATCAATTGTGGCATGGAGCCGATCATCACCATGAACCATTATGAGATGCCCTTGTATCTCGTGACAGAATACGGCGGATGGAATAACCGTACACTTATCACGTTCTTTGTCCGCTACGCCAAGGTTCTTCTGGATCGGTATAAAGGGAAAGTCAAGTATTGGATCCTGATCAACCAAATCAACAGCTTCTTCTGGGGTGCAGAATTCCCGGGGCTTGGGATCACTCTTGACTTCCCGGGTGACCCGGAGCAAGGAAAATACCAGGCGCTTCATCATGAGTTTGTCGCCTGCGCACAGATCAAGCAGTATGCAAAGCAGCTCGATTGCGGGCTGCAGATCGGATTCTCAAACGGAAGCAAGGTTTGCTACGGCGCAACCTGCAATCCCGAGGACGCCATGGCTGCCGTCCAGCGTAACCAGATGGACCAGTTCTTCTTCGGCGACATTCTTTTCCGCGGGCAGTATCCCGGCTATTCCAAGCGCTTCTTTGCAGAGCGTGGGATCAGCATCCAAGCGGAGGCAGCCGATTTTACGCTGCTCGAGGAAAACACGCTTGATTTCTTTGCATTTAGCTATTACTGCACCGCCATTACCAGCGCAAAAGGCGGCACCTGTGACAATCCGCTTCTGGAACGGACCGCTTACAATTGGACTGTCGACGCGATCGGCCTGCGGCACAATCTGAACGTATTCTGGGACCGGTGGCAGAAACCGCTGTTTATTGCAGAAAACGGCCTCGGTACATTTGATAAGCTGGAAGACGGACAGATCCATGACGAATACCGAATCGAATTCCATCGCCGGCACCTGAAGCAGTTGAAGGAAGCGATCCTGGACGGCGTAGATTGCTTTGGGTATGCAGCCTGGGGCCCCATCGATATCATCAGCTGCTCTCAGGGTGAAATGGACAAACGCTATGGGTTTATCTATGTCGATCTTGACAATCTCGGACATGGAAGCGCGAAGCGTTTCCGTAAAGACAGCTTCTATTGGTATCAGCATCTGATCCAGACAAACGGCTCTGAGCTTTAAGTATTTTTTCAAAGCGGCAGGCGCATGGACAGCTTCGTGCGCCTGCCCTATTTATCGATCAGCCTGTGGAGGAACAAATATGGATTTATTTGGAATTTGTATTTCAGAAGGATATGCCGCGGGCAATGCCTGCATGTATCAGAAACCTACATCCGTCGGCAGTGGCATATTCGCCGGTGTGCAGGAAGAATTGCAGCGGTTTGACACTGCAAAGCGACTTGCGAAACAGCAGCTGCTGGAGGCGCTTCGACGCCTTTCCGACAATCAGGCGGCCTCAGAGCTGATTCAGGTCCAAGAAATGCTTTTGGACGACACCGAGTTCTCACAGGCCGTAAGGGACCAAATCGATTCCGGTCATTGCGCTGGACAAGCGGTCACGCAGGCTGCGGCATCTCTAGCTGACTTTTTTCGTGCGATGGACGATAGCTATATGGCTGCACGTGCCTCTGATTTTCTGGATATTGCAAATCGTTTGCTCGACTGTATGCATGAAAACGCTGGCCCGGCGTTTTCCATGGAGCGCCCCTGCATTCTGGTTGCGGAAGAACTCCTGCCGAGTCAAACGCTTTCTCTTGATCGTTCAAAGCTGTTGGGGATCGTAACAGCAACGGGCAGTTTTCAGTCGCATGCAGCCATTCTAGCCCGGAGCATGGGGATCCCCGCGATCACCGGGTTGGACATTGCCACTATCGATGATGGTCAAATGCTTTTGCTGGACGGCTGTCACGGGACGCTTACAATAGATCCGGATCCAGAGCGATATACAAAGTTTTGTTCTGAACAGAAAAACCATCAGTCACATCAGGCTGAGCTGCGCCGCAGTGCATTCGACCCTGCAGTCAGCGCTGATGGCGTCCGAGTCGAAGTTTGTGCAAATATTGGCGTTCTGGATGATATTACAGACGACACAGTACGCTGTGCCGACGGCGTCGGCCTTTTCCGTAGTGAGTTTCTCTATCTGGCCCATCAGGATTATCCGGATGAACAGACACAGTTTGAAGCATACAAATATGCGCTGCAGCGGTTTGCGCCGAAACGTGTCGTCATTCGCACCATGGACATTGGCGCGGATAAAAAAGTACCGTATTTCTCTTTGCCACAGGAGGACAATCCGGCGCTTGGCTATCGTGCGCTTCGGATCTGCCTGGACCGCCGGGATATTTTCCGCACACAGCTGCGGGCGCTGCTGCGCGCCAGCAACTACGGAAATCTTGCAATCATGATCCCGATGGTCACTAAAGTAGAAGAGGTCTTTCAAGTAAAGACTCTTCTTTCTGAACTTAGGCAGGAGCTTTTCCAGCAGGCAGAGCCATGCGGAAGCTATGAATTCGGTATTATGATCGAAACGCCAGCAGCGGCAATTATGAGTGCGGAGCTTGCCGGTCTCGTTGATTTCTTCTCGATCGGCACAAACGATCTGACCCAATACACACTTGCAGCTGATCGGATGAACCCCATGCTGCAGACGTTATATGATCAGGAGGACGAAGCCGTCCTGCATTTGCTCGCTTTTGCAGCGGAAAATGCACGGAAGCATGGGATCTGGTGCGGCATTTGCGGAGATCTCGCCACACATACGCAGCTTCTGCCGCGGCTGCTTCGCTGTGGGATCCGGGAGCTGTCCGTCCCGCCAGCGTCTGTCGGTTTGGTAAAAGCCGCGATCAGGACGATCACAGTCTGTGATCATGCGTGATACAGAAATCCTTCCAGAAGCACCGGAAAAGGGATTCGTAGAGCCGCTTTCCGGTGCTTTTCATGCCAGCCGATCAATCGGCGCGTTATACGTTTTTTGACATCCGAAGGCTTAACTTATATTTTTTCTGTTTCCTGCAGCGCGGTTTTTGCATATGGCAACACAACTGCAAAGCAGCTCTGAAGCGTATCCTGCGTACTTCAGAGCTGCTTTTATTATTTACTTTTCAGGGCTTCTAACGGATCAGCTGTTTCTCCATTGATGAGAACGCCCAGGTGCAGGTGCGGGCCGGTCGTCCAGCCGGAGTCGCCGGTTTTTGCAATGATCTGCCCCTGCCGGACTACATCTCCGAATTCCACAAGAAATTCTGACAAATGCGCATATTGCGTCTGAACGCCATTCTCATGTTCCAGCGTCAGGATATAGCCATACGCGGCGTCATAGCTGCAATCCAGAATGATGCCGTCGGCAACAGCAAGAACATTCGTGCCATAGTCTGCCGCAAGATCAACGCCGGGATGAAGAGATTCCTTTCCTGTCAGTGCACTTGTGCGATAGCCAAAGGCATCTGTCACAGCTGCTTCTATATTTTCCAATGGCCAGATATACATCGGCGCTTCTGGCTGCCCCGAAACAACTTGCTCGGTCTGTAGTGATTCTTCCGGTTCAACTTCCTGCAATTCTGCCTGATCAGACGGTACGATTTGAACCGGTTCCGTTTTCGGCGCAGTCACAGTTTCTTCCGACAATTCTTCCTGCATGACGGATTCCTGCCCCGGAATGGTGTTTGGGCTTGCTGCCTGCGTTGTAAAGACACTTGCTGTCAGTACGAACAGAACAGATACGCAGATTCCGACCCATGCCGGAATCCTTTTGAAACTTAAAATCGCGCGAATCCGTTCTTCGGCGCTGCTTTTTGCAAAACCACTGCACAGCGGCGCTGATTTTGGATTTCGCTGCGCCATGTCAAGCAGCGTCAGCGCGTAAGCTTTCCTGCAATCCGGCCCCAGCGCGCGCAGAACCGCTTCATCACACGCAAGCTCCATATCGCGGTTTGCAAGCCATACCATCAGCCAGACCAGCGGATTCCACCAATACAGGCATAAGCATACCGTCAAAAGCAGCTTGCGCAGGCAGTCCTTCCGCCGGATATGCGCCAGTTCGTGTGCCAGAACCAGCTGAAATTGTGCGTCTCCAACCGGCAGATCTTCCGGCAAAAGAACGGTCGGACGAAAAACGCCGAAGGTGAGCGGCGCACGGCGACTGCTGCTCACGCAGATGCGCGGATCGCGCGAAAAGCGGAAGCGGTCAAGCAGCGCGTCAATGGACGGCTGCGGAGCAATCCGTGTTCCGCGAAACCGACGTACCATGCAGGCATATCCGATCACAAAATATGCCGCAAAAAGTATCGCGCAAACGAGCCAGACAAGAAGCATCGGGCTGATTCCCGCGATATCCGCTGCTGGTTTTGCGGTGCTGTTGGTCGCCAAAGACGGAAACGGCATCAGCGCGTCTGAAATGACACCGTTTGACTGCACTGCGACCGGCGTGTACAGCAGATTCCAGACGCTTAGATGCGTTGGTATCGTGATCAGAAGCAGCAGCCGCACAGCGGCTGCGCACCAGAGCGTCGGAAAGATCCCGCGCGGCAGATACTTTTTTAAAAGCAGCCGCAGCACAAGCACCAGCAGGACCATTGCGCTGCCGCCGTAAATCGCAGCCTGTACGCCATTCATCCCTCGTATTCCTCCACAAGCGCTTTTAGCCGCGCAAGCCCTTCTTTTGACAGTGACCGATCACTCAGAATCGATGCAAACAGCAGTTCCGCAGAACCGCCAAATACCTTTTCGACCAGCGTATCGGCTTCGTCCTTCTGTGCCTGCTGTTTTGTGATAACCGCATGGCAGATGAAGTTTGGCTCCCAGCGCTCGATCGCGCCCTTATCAATGCACTTTTTGATGACCGTATAGGTCGTGTTTTTATTCCAGCCAATGCTGTCTGCCAGCCGCAGCGAGATTTCCTTCGCCGTCCGGTCGTTTTCCTGCCAGAGAACCTCCATGACCTTCCATTCTGAATCAAACAGTTTCATATTCCGTCTCCTGTTTTTAGGATATATCCAGACTATCGCATTCGTCTATTCCTGTCAAGATGGCTTGACATCTTTAGACTATTGCGATAGTTTTAAAGCAGACTACCGCGATAGTTTGCCGCAGAAAGGAGGTTCACAGGCACACCTTTACACAAACAGCCACGCATTACACGAACGACTTTTTGAATGGGGAGCGCTGAAAGCATCACAGCGCTCCTTATTTCAAATCATGTTCTAAGGGAGGATTTCCAAATGAAAAAAAGTCAAAAGCTTTTGAGCTTGATTTTGAGTATTCTGATTATTTTCTGCGGATGTTCGGCGCAGAAAGAGGTAACGTCGCTTGAACTTCCTGGCGGGCCAGCGGCACCGCAGGAATCTCTTGACTTGAACGCTGTGCCGTCAGCACCAACTGTGGAGATCGACACGACGCAAAAAGAGACAGACAATGAAACTTACTACTTGGAGCGGCAAAGGCTTTCGCTTCCAGAACCGCTTCTGTCGGTGACGGCACAGACCGTATTGGACGATACGATCCTCGTCGGCGGTTTTTCCACCGATGGTGTTGCGCTTGCCTGGATGACGCTGGAGGGAGACAGCGGCACTTTGCAGCTTCCTGATAGCACGGAATACCTCTATGCGCTTTCTCCGGATGACAATGGCGGCTTCTGGCTTCTTTGCGGAAGCGTACCCGCCGCCTATCGGGACGCTTTTGGAAACGTCGTGATTCAGGACAACGAGCCGGAAGGAAAACTTGTTCTAACGCACTATGACAGCGAGTATTCCATGCAGGAAACCATTTTGCTCCAAACGCAATATACAGGAAATAACGAGCGTTTCACGCAATCAGCAAAAACCGAAAAGGGCTTTATTCTTTTGAGCGCAGAACTCCTTGTTCAACTCGATAAATTAGGTGCAGAAACAGCGCGACAGAATGCTGAGTTTGAGGATGGATGGAGATTTATTTCCATGCAAAAAATCGGAAGCGAACTCTTCGTACTAACGCAGAATCGCTATGATGCTGCTGGGGCAGAACTGCGGCTTTTCAGCGCGGACACATTCGCGCAGCAAGAATTTACAACAGACCAGGCGGGCATGACTGGCCTTGGTCTTTGCGCGGATGGGCGGCTGCTCCTTGGCGACAGTCAAACCATTTTTGCCTTTACGCCTGAAACGTCAGAAGAAGAGACGCTTCTGGTATGGCAGGAGCTCGGCGTTGCAGACACGTCGGAGCAGATCTGGCAAACGGACTCCGGTTTCTTCTTCTATACGCCAAATCTCTCAGCGCTTACCGTCCTTCGCTGGATGTCTGGCGAGGCGCTTTCCAAGCGTATTTTATCTCTGGCGATTGCGGGAAACACGCCCGTTGCTGGCTCCTTTGCGCAGATGATCCAGAACTTTAACCTGAGTCAAGATCAGTATCAGATCGAATATACCATTTACAGCGATACCGGTTTGACGGATACGCAGCCGACTGACCTCCTGCGCACACAGATCATGGCTGGTCAATCTCCTGACCTCTATCGCACAGATTGGCGCGGGGAGATTAAACAGGTAAGTGAAGCGGACGCAGAACAGTTTTATACGCTGCTGGACTCCATTGCGATTCTGGAAGGGTTGGACGCACCGTTGTCTGAGATTCTCAGTGAGGAAGCAGACGCCTACTTTGCGGGTGGCTGCACCGCTGAACAAGCAGCAAAGAATATTCAGTCCAGAGCGAGTTTGTACCTGCAAGAGAAGTATCAATGAGTGTCCCTCTTTCAGCAGCTGATTATCTGTCTGATTCTATCTGGATATCGGGTGCAGGAATGTGCGGATTCTATAGATGGCGGCCTGCTGGCTCTTTTGCCTGCGGGCTGCTTTCTGCTGGTTGCGGGGGACGGAGGTAAGTGGTATTGTGGAGTGGGTTTTTTTAATTTGTGCTGATCTGGCTTGCTGGATTGTTATATGGATGAGGCCTCAAGGAAATGGAGAGACGGTATGGAACAAGAACGCGTGCTGGCGCTTTATGATGCGTATGCGGACGGGGTATATCGGGTGGCGCTCGGGTATTTGCGGTCGGCGCACGACGCGGAGGACGCGGTACAGGCGGTATTCTGCCGACTGCTGGAGAAGGAGCTGACCATCTGGCCCGGGCGGGAGCGCGCGTTTTTGACGAAACTGACGATCAATCACTGCAAAAATCAGCTTGCGGCAGCCAAGCGCTTCGCGCCGGAGGCGCTGGAAGAGCTGTACCAGAGAGCATGCAACCGTAATACAGGATGTTTCCGGTTACTCGACAGGACACTCAATAACGTGATCAGGATTCTCAGGACTTCTGACAAAAATGCCATCACTTATGATGTCCTGAAAGAAGCATCCGGCATGATGGTCTTATAGGGGGGTACTGATATGAGAAGGGT
>ERZ779658.1074-NODE-1074-length-22436-cov-2.563692_pt1 | contig 22436 bp, 20 predicted proteins | sample MGYA00511485_ERZ779658 | MGnify/ENA primary metagenome ERZ779658 (study PRJEB29588, sample SAMEA2162182) | human gut metagenome | biome: human gut; feature: human-associated habitat; material: faeces | place: Denmark | collected 2008/2010 ... | reverse complement strand
TTCCTGTATTATGTGTTACAAAAATAATTTCTTTTTCCATTTTTTTCACTTCTCTTTTTATAAAACTTTTGTTCATATTTTATTATATATTTTTTTGTTTGTCAAGGAATTTTTTGATAAGTTTGACATTATATTTTTTATATGATATATAATATATTATTATTCGTTTGTAGCACTCATTAAAAAAATGGAGGTATATGTTATGAAACTCACTAATCCTGGCTTCGCAAGAGTACTTCACAAAAGATCAGACTATCATGAGCCTTTCTATCGTGTTCTTAAAGAAAAAGATATTTTTGAAAATCATTGCCATTGTTTTGATCATGGTGGTTATGGTTATACACAAGTACCTGTTCCCAAAACTGAACGTTGGATTGTTCATAAGGAAAATGAAGACAGTAAAAATAAAAAGTAAGTATCATACTATATAGCCAAAAGAAGCAAATATTACCTAAATTAAGGTTGTATTTGCTTCTTTTACATTTGTCAAACAATATCTTTGCGAAAATTTGTTCTTTTTATATTGATTTGTTCTTAATTGTATGCTATACTAGTTCACATAGGAAATGATAATAAGCAGATGTGGTTTTGCCACCAATTATACGAATCATCGTAAGAGAGGTGGTGATGTTTATGGTTAAAGTAATATTATTTTTTATAATATCATTTATGTTATCTTTAACATTAAACGTTGCCTTAGCTGCAGTTCTTTACAAGAACTGGGTTGATAAGCAACTACATAAATAAAAAAGCTCACATCTGTAAATTTGACGATTTAGATGTGAGTTTTTATATCTATTCGGCAAAACCACGTTTGTGGATTTGTCATTTCCTATATTTATTATACTGAGTTTTTATTTTTTTGTCAATCCAAATTTTAATTATTTACAAACTTTGTTTATCATCTTCCATATTATATTTAAGCATATTCATATTTTTTTCTATTTGCCACAATACATATTATACTAACAACAATTGCCAATAATTCTGCAACTACAACAGATAACCATATTCCATTTATTCCCCAGACTGCTGGTAATATTAAAATCATTGTAACTTGGAACAATAATGTTCTTAAGAATGATATAAGTGCTGAAATAAAATCATTATTTAAAGCTGTAAAGAATGATGATGTAAATATATTAAACCAACTTATAATATAAGATAATGAATATAATCTTATTGCATTAATAGTTATTTCCAATAATTCTTTATCATAGCCTACAAATATACTAGCTAGTGGTTTTGCTAAAATTTCTGCTAAACCTGTCATTATAATAGCAATTATTCCCAACAATTTTAAACTTTTACTTAATAAACTTTTTAATTCATCTTTATTTCCAGCTCCATAATGGTATCCTATTGTAGGAACTGTTCCTACAGAATATCCAATATAAGTTCCTACAAATAAGAATCCAACATACATTATTATTCCATAAGCAGATACTCCATTTGCTCCTGCAATTTTCATTACTTGCATATTAAATAATATATTTACAAGTGACATAGAAAGATTTGTTACCATTTCTGATGATCCATTTGTACAAGTTTTTATTATTGTAGATAATTCAAATTTTGTTTTTCCTAATTTTAACATTGTATCATTTTTTCTTGAAAAATATATTAATGGAATAATAGCTCCTACCGTTTGACTTGTAATTGTTGCTATTGCTGCACCTGCAACGCCTAATCTAAATACATATATAAATAGAAAATCTAATACCATATTTGTAATTCCTGCTGCAATTGATATACCAAGCCCAAATCTAGGCTTTTCTGCTACAATCATAAATGACTGAAAACTATTTTGTAAAATAAATGCTGTCATTCCAATTAAAAGTATTCTACCATAAGTTAAACAATTGCTCATCATTTCTTCTGTTGCTCCAAGCAATTTTGCGATTGGTCTTAATAATGCTATTACAATTATAGTAAATATTCCCCCTAATATTATTTCTAGATATATTAGCATCGAAAATTGTTTATTTGCTTCGTCTTTGTTTCATTCTCCTAATGTTTTTGAAATAATCGCACTACCACCTGTTCCTATCATAAAACCTATTGTTCCTATTATCATAATTGCAGGCATTATTAAATTTATAGATGCAAATGCATTGTTTCCAACTACATTTGAAACAAATATTCCATCTACAACACCATATATAGATGTAAATACCATCATTATTATTGTTGGCAATGTAAATTTTATTAATTTTTTATATGTAAAATGTTCTGATAAATTAATTTCCACTTTCTTTTTCTCCAAACCAATTTCTTTATCTGTTAAATTTTCTTCTGAATCTGCTTTTTGTTTACAACGATTTATCTTTGATTCCATATTTGCATACACAAAAATATTTATTGGATTATATTCTTTTAAAATGCTATTAGCTCCTCTACCAACAATAATAGCATTTCCTTTTTCTGAAATATTTTTTATATATTCTTCTGACATATTTGTTTCTTTATTGTCAATAAAAAATAGCAACTAATTATTGATATAACCTCATAATAAAAATAGCAAGCCAAATATATACCATAAATATGGTGTTGTTTGACTTGCTATTTTTTTAAGTTATACCAAATGAGTCTACACACTCATCTGACAATGTGCACTTTTTAGAATAGTTTTCATTCTTCATCATCTATAGAATCTTCTATAGCATCTATTATACAAGTTAAGAAAATAATATCTTTCATTGAAATATCTGAATCTTGTTTTTTGACAATTTTATAAGAATCTACCATATCAGGCTGTTTGCTAATGTTAAACAAAATTTCACCAGTTAAAGCATTATATACATTAAATTCATAATATAATGACATAATTTCTTCTTGAGTATATCCCAGTTCGTTCTTGTTTGAATCATAAATATGGAAATTATACTTACTCAAAGAAAAGAAATCTGTAAAATATTCTTCTCCTATATATCCAGTTGTATTTCCATCTTGATCCATCAAATTAGCTAACCTATTTAGTCTTACTCCCCAACGTTTTATTTGCTTTTCTTTAGCAATTTCGTTTCCATTTGCATCTGTAAGAGTGAATATATCACCTGTAATATTTACATATTCACCAGATACACTTCCAATCTCCTTTCCATCTACATACACATCATATGTTTTCGTTAAAGATACAAATCTTTCTTTTACATTTACTGTGGTTGCTTCTTCAATTAAAGAAGAATAATCTTCTGGTAAAGAACTTTCATCATCGTTTGTGTCCTTTATTTCAGAAGAACACCCAACAAGTAATAATATGACAACGATCGCTATTATGCTAAAAAAATACCGTTTTTTCATTAGCCTTTCTCCTATTCTATATTTTGCACACCTTTACTTAATTTTCCTCAAAAATAATTATTTTATAATTCAGTTGTACATCTATAAGGTGCAAAAAGAGTATAACAAAAATATGAATTATTATATCATATTTACATAACATTGTCAAAATTGTGTTTTTATTCATGCTTTAAATAATACTATTTTAATTTAAAGATTCATCTTTCAAATATAATTATATAGCCTTTTCACAAAAGTCCAAGCATCTAATTCTATCATCGATAAATTTAATTAAAACTTCATTATCAACTTTATTAATAAGCTTTCTCGGAAAATCACTTTGCACATAATATGACAATAAATTTTTAAATATTTCTTTGCTTTTATATTTTCTTTCTATTAACAATAATATTATTAGGTCTAATATCTCTATGTATTACCTGAAATTCATTTGGAAAATATTCGCAACCATACTTCTCCAAATAATACATCATCATTTAATTCTGCAAATTTTGGTGCTAAATCTCCTAAGTTATCTCTACTTGCTGTTTGTTTTTCCATACTATCTTCCTCTTTATTTTTTAATATTATATAATATTTAATATCACTTTGAGCCTACTCAAAGTCAATACTTTTCATTAAAATTATGTACAAAAAATAGATAATTCAAAATGAATTACCTATTTTAAAATCTATTTTTTCAATTCATAAACAATATCTGCTCTATCACAAACATTTTGTGAATGTGTTACAATTATAATACATTTATTTTCATCTTTAGCAAGATGTTCAAAAATATTTAAAATATCATTTTCTGTATCTTTATCCAAATTTCCCGTTGGCTCATCTGCAATAATTATTTTAGGATTATATGATAAACTTCTTGCAATCGCTATTCTCTGTTGTTCTCCACCTGATAATTTTAATATTTTTCTTTTTGCTTGATTTTCTGATAACCCAACACTTTTCATTAAACTTAAAGCCTTTTCTTTTTTATTATTTACTTTAACTTTACTTATATCCATTGAAAGAATAATGTTTTCTATTGCTGTTAAACTTGGTAATAAATTATAGCTTTGAAATACTATTCCGATATCTGTATTTCTATATGTGTCTAAATTCATTTTCTTTAAATTTTTTCCATCATATAAAACCTTTCCGTCTGTACATTTCTCTAATCCTGTAATAAGTGATAATAATGTTGTTTTTCCGCTTCCACTTTTATTGCATACATTTTTCCTTGTTCAAACTCATAATTAACATTTTTGAAAACATAACTATCTTTTGGAACATCTTTATATCTGTACCCAACATTTTCTAATTTTAATATACTCATAAATTATGACCTCTCTTTCAATATAGTTAGTGGTGAAAATCTTTGAATACTTATCATTGATGCCAAACTACTTACTAACATTAATGCTAATCCTATTCCTAATAATTGTGCCACAACTGTAATATCAACAACTGCATTAATTGTATCTATTGTTTGAACATTAACTGTTCCTCCAAAATTCATATTCATTGGTCCACCTTTACCAAAATTATTTGATATTTGTTCTGTTTCTTCTTGAACAGATTGTATTTCGTTTTCTAATAACATATTTCCAACAGGTTTAGCCAAAAATGATCCACACACTGCTCCAATTCCTAATATTACAACACTTACTATTAAAATTTCTAATGCAAATTGAAGTGTTAATTTGAATTTACTTACACCAATTGTTCTAAATACTCCAATTTCATATTTTCTTTCTCTAATGTTTATCATATTTATTACAAATAGTACTACTGCTGATATTGCTAACATTATTAATAAAAATGTTGTTGCAAATGTTTTTACATTTTCTATAGATTTTGTTGCACTTTCTAATTCTTCTACATTTGTATTTAATGTGTAATATTCACTTAAACCTTTTTCTTTTATTTCTGTTGTAAATTTTTCTACTGAATCTTTATCTTTTAAAATAAATGTTGGTGTAATTGTTGTTACTAATGTACTATCATCTACAACTAAATTTTCTATTACTTTACTTCCTGTTATTATTTTATTTGCTGATTTTGAATACATACTTGATGAATCATTTGAATCTGAATTGTCTTTATAAATTCCTTTTACAACAAATTCATAAGTTGCTTCTGTATTTGGATTTTTTAATGTTATTGTTTGACCAACTGTTATTTCATTTAATGTTGCAAGTTCTGAACTTATAACACATTCTTGACTTTCAAAATCTGATATAATTTCTCCGTCTGTTATTTGATATGTTCCATTTACAAATTTTGTCATTGCATCATAAGAAGAATATCCATCTAATTCAAAATCGCCTGTTAAATTTTTTGAACTTTCAAATTTTTCTTTTGATTTTGTGATTATTGTTGTTGTATTATTATTTGTTATTGTATGTCTATCTTCTCCGCCTCCTGGTCCTCTTCCAATTCCGTTACCATTTCCTCCTGTTGTTGTACTTGTAGAAATTGTTGTTGTTTCTCTATCTTCAACTTCATATTCAAAAGAGTCTGTTGCTTTTGTTAAAGTATCACTATTTAAAGATGTTGCATATAAATAATAATATCCTTTTAAATATTCGCTATCTCCATAATTTTTTACATCATCTAAAGTAATTGATTCTATATTGTTAAATGCTTCTATATTACTTTTTTGTGCATCTTCTCCACCTTTAAAGTTATTTGATAATTGTCCCCTATCAAATGAAATCGTTCCTGTTATGTTATGTGATTCTTCATAATCTTTTACAATGTTATTTGCTGTGTTTCTTATTGCCAATGTTACTGTTGATGCACATGCTATAACTAAAATAATTATACCTATTAAGATATTCCTTCCTTTGTTTCTTGCGATTGAAATTAAACTGTTTTTTAAAATATACATTTTTCACATTCCTTTCTTTTGAAGCTTTATTTTGCCTTGCTCCTTAATCTTGTTTTAATATAATACATGAAGATTGAAGAATTATTGAAAAAAACATCTTAATGTAGAAAATTTTTTCTAACATTTAGATGCTTTCTCTTATACTAATGTAAGTTTATTAAAAACTCAATTTATTGAATTTGTAAATTAACTTTAAAGATTGTAAATCCATCTTTATATAATACTTTAATATTTCCATTATATTTTTTCACAGTTGATTTTGCTATTGCAAGACCTAAACCATATCTTTTTTCATTTCTATTTCTTGACTTATCTATACGATAAAATCTTTCGAATATTTTTTCTCTTTCTTTTTCTGGTATTTCTTTTCCTTCGTTTTTTACCTGAATTATTAATTCATTCTTTTCTTTAGATAATTCAACAATAACTTCATTTCCTGATTCTGTATGTTTTATTGCATTATCTATTAATGTTGATAATATATGTTCTATGTCTTCTTTATTTCCATTTATCATAATGTTTTCTTGAATTTTACTGCTTAATTTTACATTTCTCTCATAGGCCATACTTTCAAACATTGAAATTGTCATTTCTGTTTCTTTTGAAACATCAAATATTTTTCTTTCTTGTATATTATCAACATTTTCAATATTACCATTTGCACTCATTTTTCCAGTTCTTATATCTAATTTTAAATCATCATATTCTAAAATATCTGTATTTTCAATATTTACTTTTCTTTTTAATACTACTTTTACTCTTGCTACTAGTTCTTTAATATGAAATGGTTTTGTTATATAATCATCTGCACCATTTTCTAGTCCATTTAATTTGTCATTTATTTCTGATTTTGCTGTTAAGATTATAATTGGTGTATCTACTTTTTCTTTCCTTAAATCATTTAATATTTTGAAACCATCTTTATTGGGTAACATTATGTCTAAAAGTATTAAATCATATAGATTTGTTAATGCTTCGTTTTCTCCTTCTTCTCCATCTGTTATTATATTTGTTGTAAAGTTTTCTTTTTTTAGTACTTCTGCTATTGCATCTGCTAAACTGTATTCGTCTTCTATTATTAATATTTTCATTTTATCACCATTCTTATTTTAATATTTGAATATTGAAGTTTTATTGAAAATTGTTTATCTTTAATTCTTTGTATAAATCAATAAAATACCCCAACCATTCAAAACATTCTCCTTTTTGAATCATATCTTTAAGAACTTCTATTGTAACATACTTTGCATCAATTACTTCTCCATCATTAAATTTTAATTCATTTATATTAATATCTTTTTTTATAACATATACATCTCTAAATACATTATGCCTATCACTTTTGTCTATTTTTTCTTTTATAAATTTCAATTCCCTTTCAGAAATATTTATTCCAATTTCTTCATTAAGTTCTCTTTTAGTTGCTTGTATACTATTTTCACCACTTTGTACTAATCCACCTGTTGGCTCCCACATTCCTCCATGAACTTTACCTAACTTTCTTCTCGTTAATAATATTTCGCATTTTGCATTTATTATCCAACATTGAATTGCTAAAATGTAATCGCATTTATCAAGTATGGCATTTTCATTTCTTTCTATAATTTTACCTGTTTTTATTCTCTTATAATTATATACATCTAATTTTTCACTCATTATATATCATCACCTCATTATTTTATCTTTCAACTTCTTTTTCCATAAGCTTTTGTAATATTTGTCTTATATATTCTGGCTTTTTATGTTCAATTATTTCTAAACCTTCACTTATTGAAATATCTGGAACATATATTCCATATTTCAAATTAACAAATTCAGCTAAAACATGTCTATGACAGAATTGTCCTTCTTTTTCATAACACAATAAAATCGGATCTTTCTCATCTTTTAATACTTCTTCTATATCTATTTGGGATAATACTTGTTTATAATATTCTTCTATATAATATCTGTTATTTTGTTCTTCTGGTATTTTCCCTATGTTATTATGCCATATTTCCCAAAACTTTCTTTTTGGTGCTAATTGTGGTATTGATTTTCCTGTAAATCCAACACTTTTTCCTCTATCACCTGAAATTGAAATTAAGTTTCCAATTTTACATTCTTCATAATTTCCAGTAAATATTCTTTTTTTCATATAATTAATTACCCCTTTAATTTTACAAAACAAGTGAAAGCAATGCTCTCACTTGTTTTTAGATTATTCAATTTTTTTACAACATAGCTTCATAGAAACTCATTCCATCATCAGCCATTACAACAATAAATGGAATAGAAAGTCCATATATAATACTAATAATGAAACGATAAATTATACTAATCGGAAGTGTATTTATTGCAATTATAGCAAATATCATTGATAGAAAATCAATAAGTGCTATTGGCTTATATGGAATTTTATCAAAAATTCTTACTAATAATGTGTGTGCATATCTGTTTTTCCATGTAACCAATGTGTTTTCAAAATCATCAATTTTTTCCATTAATATAAATGATACAAATCCACATATTGTAGCTCCAACAATCAGTAATATATAACATGGTACTTTAGCAAGAATTGCTCCTATTGCCAATACTATATTTACAGTTCTATATGTATTAGTAAAAATTTCTTCTTTAGGGTCTAATTCCCACAAAGAACTTAAATATCCTAATATATACATACTCAAAATGTGGAATATTGTAAATGTTATATATCCTAAGATTTTTTGAGGATCAATTTGATACAAAATTCTTAAACCACAAATTAATGCTTGAATATAAAATACTTGTGCAATAAGCTCTTCTTCAATTCCAGATGAGGCATACCATTTCAAGCCAAAATAGTATTTCCGCATTAAGAAATCAAATAACCTTTTCATAATTTTGCCTCCTTAAACATTTGTTAATAGGATTTGTTATATAATTTCCTTTTAAAGGAAATTATAAGTTTAATGCTTGAATTATATCATAAAAATAAGCAGTTTTCAACTGCTTATTTTTTATTGTAATGTTTGCCTATATAATTGTGTTGTTTCCACATTCAATTTTACTTCATCACTGCTTAATGCTTTTTCATATAGTCTTGTGCAATATACATCTCCTTTTAAGTAATATAGGTTTCCGTCACTATACCATGGGCAAACGCCTAAATAGAAATGTGAAGAATTAGTATTCCATGTTTGTACACCCTGATTATAACTGTCTATACCATAATAAGTATATCCATATAATTGTCCATCTATATAACATTCTACTTTATCTGCTCTTTCTTTCCATTGAGGATTTTGCTCATTATATCTCTTATATACAAAAGTTAAATAGAAATTTTCATTTTGATTATAAATTTTTTGTGAACTAGTTATAGATCCCCAATTTGCTGTTGAAATATTATTACCTGTACCACTCCAAGTTGAAGTACCATAAAATTTACAAATTACTCTTTCATCTGGACTAGCTAATCCAAATCTCATAGCATCTGAAAAAGATGATTGTAATGTTGGCATTTTACAAAATAACCCTAAAGAATAAGGTTTGTTACTCCCATTGTTATAATATAATCTTTCTAAATTAGCATATATTTCAAATGTAAATCCATTACTAAAGTCTGAACTTTTAGCTAGTTCAAGATAATCCCCATCTCCATCAAAATACAATGATTTCTTTGCACTTGAATATTTTACATCTCCATGTTTTATTATATCTCCCCAGTTTTCATCTTCTAAGTTTGTGGCATCTATATTTAATACTAATCCATCTGTTACTGCTAAACTACTTTTATATGATAATTCTATATATTCTTCTTCTAACTGTTTGGCTTCTCCTGTTTCATAATTCACTAACCATTCATACTGTGTTTCTCCATATTGGGCTATTTCTGTTCCTTTGGCTACATAACACCAATCTGTTCCATATTGTTCTAATGTATCTTTTATTATTATTACATCCCATTTATCTCCATTTTCAAGTGTCTTATCATATAATGGTGTTCCTATATAGTATTCGTTATTTTCATCTAGGTATTTTTCCATTTTTGCTAATGATACTGCTAGTTGTATTGCTTCTTTTTCACTTGATACTTTTGACATTTTCTTCGCATTTTGGGCTTTTGTTGTTATTCCACTATTTCCTGTTAATGTTGATATCGTTACTCCTGCTAGTATTAACATTACTATTATTGTTACTGCTAGTGCAATCAGTGTTACTCCTTTGTTTTCCTTTCTTCTCATCTTCAACCTCTTTCTTTTTACTAAGTATCATTTTGTCCAACAATTACTTCTGACATTTCTCCATCATAAATAACAATATTTAATGATGTTGTCTTATCTCCTATTGTTATAAATACTCTATAAAATCCATTCTCACTGCCTTGTGGAATATTTAATGTCATAGTTGTACTTTCTATTTTGTCTGTACTATTTGTTGTGTCTTTAATTTGATCTGCTAATGTATATGTCCAATTATTTATAATAGTATTATAATTCGTGTCATTACTTTTCTTCTTAACTACCACATATACACTAGGTGTTTCAATTGTGTTTACTGCTTTATATTTTAAATTCAAACTTATTGTCTTTGATTCTTCCGCTGTATTTACTATTCTATCTTCTATTTTTTCTGTTTTAACATTTAGTGCATAACTAGGATATCTCGCAATTACAAAATCTACTTCTTTTGAAACATTTTCTATTCTACTTTTCATTGGAAATTTTATATCATTCAGATTATTTCTTACATTTGCAATTCCAATTTTCACCTTATAACTTCCTGCATTTAATCCTGTTATTATAGTTTCAACATTTCCATTTTCGATATCTCCTATTGTTGCTAGATTCCCATTTATGTTAGTCTGCTTACCGTTTATTTCTACTTTTACATTATCTGAAAATGCTTTTGCTGTTGTTCCATTACTTTCAAATAATGAGACTGTTAACACATTTGAAAAATTCGTTGTTACCGCTAAATCTGTAATTTTTGTTGCAATGGTTACTTTGTGATTATTCTCACTCATCGTTACAGTTGGCACTAAAATACTACCTTCTTCGTTTTGATTTCCAACTTTTAATGTAACCGGTGTCATTAATGTTACATCTGTATTTCCTGTTTTCTTTGTTATTTTTAATGTACTTGTAGAACTTGGCATTTCTTTATATTTTATATTTAATTGATATAACACATTTGCTGTTTCTCCATCTACTGTCTTTTCAAATGTTTCTTTTGTTGCTGTTCCTATTTTCATAAACTCATTTGATGCTACTTTGGTTATCTCTGTTGTTACTGGATAATAATATACATACGTATTCTCTGTATCTGAAAAATCAATTAATGTTAGTGTTGTTCCTATTGATGGACTTTCTGAAAATTCAAATGTTATGTAATTTGAATTTGTTTTATCTGGAACATAATTAAAATTCATTAATGTACTTATTTCTTTATCTTTTGAAATTGTTACTGTTTGATCTTTTTCTGCTCCTATTGTATTTATTTTTTCCCATGAACACATTCCTAATACATATATTGTTGGATCTTCTATAAAAAATGCTACTGGTTCTGATATTATTTCAGTATATTCATTTGTTCCTTTAACTACTGCTCTTACATAATATATACCTGCCTCTGTTGGCTCTTTTGTAGTATATGTTCCATTATATGATGAACTATATTCATAATACGGTGTTCCATATTTTGATGTTGCATTTGGATTTAATGTTCCTCCTTTGTTAATACTCTCTATCATTACTCCACCACTTGTAAAATAGTTCGTTGCTTTTGTAATTGTTATTTTATTACTTCCTGTTTTATTATTATAATGTTCTGCACTTGCTACCCAATAAACATTATGTATTCCAACAGTGTTAAACTCTGGATTTGTTTCACTCCAATTAGCACTTTCATTTTTAGTTCCATCTGAATTTAAGCTTTTGCTATCTGTACTATATTCTAATTTTACCCCTGTTGTTGGAAATATTACTCTTACCTCGATAGAATGTGGTGTATTATCATATTCAAAAGTTTTATCTACTGCATCAACTACTATTGCTAATTCATCTGCTTCTATAACAGCCACTACTAAATGTTCATTTATTGAACTTCCATTTACTATTAATGTTCCTGTAGTATTTTTTTGTATCCAAGTATAATCTGTATTACTTAATAGTGTTCCTCCATTTTGAACATGTGCTGTTAATGTTCTTCCACTAGCAATGCCACTTACTGCAAATTCTACATTATTATTATTTATAGTTGGTACTATTGTTTCGTTCCCATAATTTATATACTCAACACCTATTGCTTTGAATTCTTCGTTTTTATCTGTTGTTGTATGTTTATCTGTTTGGTTATACATTTTAGTTGTACTTCCATCTTTATATAAACTACTATATCCTATAAATGTTCTACCTACTAATGTAACATTATAAGGCAATTCTGAATTTGATAATTGTTTTTGAGCTACAAATGTATAATTTTCTGCTGTTATATCTGTTGCATTTTCTCCTTGTGTTAATGTCATAAATCCACCATTCTTTGAAATCATTACACTTCCACTTCCGCCTATCGCTGATGTTTCAGCCTTTGTGGTTTTTAATTCTATTGAACCATTTACAGTATCATACATATTAAATGTTGCACCCTTAGAAAGTTTTACTGCTGGTTCATCTGTGCTTGTTATACTATCATTTGATGTACTTGAATATAAATTCAATTCTCCATTTTCTACAAATATACCACTTGTAGTTGATGATATAACTAAACTATTTGTAGTAATTGTTGCTATTCCACTTTTTAATATAAGATTGTTTGTTACTCCAAGTCCTGCTGATGTTAAGTAAAAATCTCCATCATAACTATCTAGTGTATATCCATTTACTGTTACTTTTTTATTTTCTATTACTGCATTCCCAAGTGATAAATCTATAGATAATTTTTTATTTGAATTATTTTCATTTGTTTCAATCCACATATAATTATCTGACGTTATATTTATTGTATATTTATATATACCCTTACTCGTGTCTGCTTCTGTTGGCTCTATTTTCTTCATTTCAGTTCCATCTGACATATATACATTTACACCATAATATTTGTCTGTATCATATGTATTTGTTTTTATCCAAAAACTTGTATTTGTATTAGATGGTGCCATTAAAGATCCTGAAAATTCAGAAGTTAGGTCTTTATCTGTGTATAATGCAATATCTCTGTTATATGATATTTTTGTTGCATAATATTGTTTTGAACTATTATGTTGTAATATTCCTACTGTTTTTGATGCTACACTTCCTTCATAATCATTTGTTCCATCATTTGCTCCTGTAATTACACTTCCACTAGGAGTCCATATATACAATGTTCCGTTTTCATCTGTTTTTACATCATTTAATCCATAATTAGATGTTAATCCTATTTCTTTTAATGATGATATTGCTTGATTTGTCATTGCTACGTCTTTGCTATAAAGTGTTGCTCTTGTTAGATATACATTTCGACTTCCATTTGTTGGTTGAGTTGATATTTGTGAATTAATAGTACCTCCATTAACCATTACTTCAGAAAAAGCATATCCATATTCTTTTGAAAACCCTCCACCAATGTTATTGGATCTTATTGTTCCACCGGTTATTGTTACGATAGCTTCTCCTCCATTTTCACATACACTATTTCCTCCACCAATACCGTTTCCATCATTTGCAAAAGCTTCAACTATTCCTCCTGTTATTGTAATATTACTACTATTACCAACATCTCCAAAAGAACTTCCACCACCAATAGCAACTCCTCCTACTGTTTTTTTATATTCATGAAAGCTTTTTAAAGAATAATTATTTGCATATATTTTTCCTCCTGTTATTTCAATAGTACTATCTCCACCTTGTTTTCTTACACCTGTTCCTCCTCCAATTGTAGCTCCTGTACTATTTGAAGATGCAACAATTTTTCCTCCTGTTATTTTTATTTCCGCATATCCATTAGCTCCTGCTCCAATTGCTGTTGTTGAATCTACGTTTGTTGTTAATGCTTGAATTGTACCTCCTTCAATTGTTATTCCAGTTACCCCATCTCTATTATCTTCTGAACCTATTACTGTTGCATAATGATTATATTCCTCGTTACTATTAACAAAATCAATAACATTTTCGGTTTCAACCTTTTTAGGTAAATATAAAATTCCATCTTCTTGTCCATCTCCTGATGCAGAAGTAATTTTTAAATAAGAATCTTTATTACAATCATCTGGTGTACTATAATTTTTATCTGATGTATAATATCTAATAGCTCTAACAGCATTTTCTCCACTTAATTTTAATGTTACTTTTTTAGTCTCTATAGCCGGAATAAAAATCATTCCTTTTCTATTTTGAGCCTCATATTCCCAATAAAAGTCAGTATCTCTTATTGGAACATCTGTTATTCCCATATTAACATTTTTTAAAGTTATATCAAAAGGTATATCGCAACTTTCTGAAAAAGTAATTGTATTTTCTGTTATTGTTTCATTATTAGATTGAGTAATTACATATTTATTATCTAAAATATGTGTTCCTGTTATAGTATTTCCTTCTGAATCTTTACCACTATATATACTCGAAGAAAAACTAATACTTCCTTTAGCTAAGTCAAATACTATCTCATTAGCCCAACTTGCATATAAGGTTATATCCCCATCATAAATCCATTTTCCATTTGCATCAGTATAATTCTCTACATTTTTGATAAGTTCACCATTATAATTTATCAAAATATTATTAGAGTTAGGATATAGCGACCATCCATAAAAAGTAGCATTTTCTTTAGTTGGATTAATTATGTTATCTTCCAAATCACAAGAATTATATATTGCCTTCACACTTCCAGTTCCAATTGTCGTTGCTCCATTTGGATTTAAAGTTATTGTATATTCCTTAGGAAGTGCTGTTGCTGTTAATGTTACACCAGTTTCTGGCATTGTAAATGTATATTCAATTTGTGTACTTCCCTTTAATATACTTTCATCATTTGTTACCCAACTCTTCCAATTATATCCTGTTATTGTACTTGCTGACACTTTAACTATATCGCCAGTATTTGGAGTTTGAGAAGTAATATATGAAAATTCTTCACTTCCTGAATTTTCAAAAAATATATTATCTTTTTTATCATATAATCCGATTTTTTTATCACTTACTCTTTGAGCAGGAATATATTCATGAATTAAATTATCATTTTCATATATTTTTGCTCCATATAACTTCATGTATGAATAATAACTTTGTTTTTCACTGTTACCTGTATATGAAGCAAAAAATGCCAATGTTCCCTTAGCATCACTTAATCCTGTAGTTTGAAATTCATATTCTTCTCCATTTAATGTTAATTTTCCTGGAGATATAATAAGCTGATTTCTTGTAGATTGTTCTATTGAAATATTTGTATGATTTTGATAATTCCCATAATCCAATCTAATTGAACCATTTAAATAAAATGCTGTAAATGTATCACTTGTTGTTTCAACACCTCTAGCACAATATATAACACTATTAATACTTGTATTAGTATTTTCAAAATCTAAAATCATGGTTGTCTTTGAATTTGGAACATAATTAGTATTTAAGAATTGTTTTCCATTGCTTTCAATATAGTTTAATTTTATATATTCATCTGTTATTCTTATTTCTGTACTTGTTTTTGTTCCCTTTCCATTGATAACTGTTAAACTATTATTTGTCTTTGCTTTCAAAAAAATTGTTTCTATACTAATTAATATTAAAATAATAAATATACATATAAGAAATCCCTTTTTTCTTATTAAATTAGTAATTAATTTTCTCATTTCAGCCTCCGTATGTATTATCCTCCAATTTTTATTTTTGAAGTATATCTTTGTATTTCAGTTTTATTATGAGTTCCTGTTGATGTGCCTTTCTTAAAAAATAGCTCATAATGACTATTTTTTTCTAAATCTCCACTCTCAATAGTTCCTGTAGTTCCATTTGTAAATGAACTCATCAAACTATTTGCCGTATCTGGTTCAAAACCTGAATAATCTATTACTATATCTTCCAAATTATTTCCAGTATACAAATCTAAAACAACATAATAACCTTTATATGTAATCTTATAACCTGTCTTTTCTCCTACACCTATAAAATTAAACTTCGCTTTTAATGTTGTTGTATATGGCTTTTTTGTTGTAACTTCCACAATACAACTTTGTTCTGAATCACTTGTTAAAGTAATTGCATCTTCATCATTTGATCCATTTTTCAATGTTCCACTAGAACTTGATAACGTCCCTGCACTTGTTGTAATAATATAACTTACATTTTGTTCATTCTTATACAAATTTTCATCATCATTATTTTTTAATTTAAAAGTTACACTATCAGAATAAATATCATATTCTGGAATCTCTTCATCATTTGTTAAATAATCACTTACAAATAATAAATCTGTTGATTTAGCAAATGTAGTATTTTGTAAATTTACTACATATTTTGCACTGAAAGAAATAGACACATAAATAAAAAATACAATAAAAATAATTAATAATATTAATTTTGATTTTTTCAAATTCAAAATTTTAGCTCTTCTTTTCTTTGGTCTTGATATTTTGCTTGTTGCATAATGTTTTCCTGATCTTTTATCATTTCTCATTGTATCTATTTCCTCCTTTCTTTTAATCAACTTGATATGAATCAATTTTTATCTTAATAATTTCAAATTGGTCTGCATACTTAATTTCATTATTATTTTCATCCCAATTTATTGTTAATTCATAAATATGTGTATATTCACCATAAGGCAATACTCCACCTGTTATTGGTGTATTTGCTTTTATTTCTGTTTCCTGATTTTTTGAAATTTCACTTCCACCTGTTGTACTTAAACACTTTAAAGAATATGTTAATGGTAATGCTTCTGTAGATTCAACTTCTATTGAATATGCCATTGTTACCTCTGATGCTATTTTCTTACTATTCTTAACTCCAAACTTATATTTTATTGTTTGTCCAGGATATAAATCACTTGTATCAACTTGCAATGTTTGTGAGTTATCTACCGCAACTAATGCTACTACACCTGTACTTTCTCCACCAAATGTTGTCTTATATTTTGAATAATAGCCTGCTACTATACAAATTGTTAAAAGTATAGCATAGGCTATTGTTGCAATTATTATTTTCGTTTTATTTAATAGTTTCTCTTCTTTTGCATGTTTGCTTTGATATTTTTCAGGAATTAATAATATAATTACTGTTAAAACAAAACATATTGTAACTCCCACTGGCGTCTTTATGAATTTTACTATTTTACCTAAATACTTTACTTTTCCTACATATTTTCCACATACTTTGTCTCTTGAAATTGGTGTATCTGCTGCATTATTGGCATCTCCTTGGGTTGTAATTGTGTCTCCTTCAACATCAATTACTCTATGCATTACTTTATTTGCACTTTCATCGTAAAATGCTATTATATCTCCTGTTTTTATCTCATCTGCTCTTTTTACTATTACTAAATCATCTACTGATAATGTCGGCTCCATACTTCCAGATAGTATCAGTGCTGTTTTATAAACAAATGGATATTCATTCTTAAAGAAAAATGTTTCTGTAACACTTATTATTATAATTACTGGTAGCATGAAACATAAGCAGTACCCAATATATTTGAGTATATTTTTCAACCTTTTTTCCTCCATTTTGGAATATTAACAAAAATAAACCTTATTAGTTATATTTTTGATTTGCTCCTATATTTATTGTTAATTTATAGTTAGCTTCTATTGTTTCTCCTATTTCTGTATCATTTTCACTATCAATCCATTTCCAATCTAATATATATGAAATAGATTCTTTTGCTTTTATTGTTATATTTTGTTGATTTAATTTTGAAACATCTTCATATGTATTTTCATTTCCTACTAAATATGTTCCTTTACTTCTTAATTTGTATTTCATATTAATATCATAGTTATTTTCTTCTACAATATCAAAGTCTACAACTATATCAAAATCATTATTATTTCTAACAACAAAAACATAGCTATTTGATGAATTAGGAGCTATCTTTGATGTATATTGATATGCTGGATTACTGAATATTCTTAATTTTTTATTTCCCCATATTGAATAATCATCACTAACTATTACTCCTGTTTTATTTGGCTTATTTTTATCAATATCTATGTTATCTATATTGCCTATTTCGTTTGAACTATCTTCTGTGTTCTTGTCTTTATCTATATCTTTGTGATTACAATTAATCTCAAAAATATCTACATTTCCTGTTGGAATATATAAATCTCTATTATTTATATTTCCAAATTTTAAGATAAGGAGATATATTAAAATAACAATTAATATAAAAATTGCTATCACCTTTGCTACTTTATATTTCTTTTGTATCATATTAATTATCTCCTTTCTCTTTTGATTTTTTATTAATCTACTTGTGTAAATGTTGCTGTTACTTGTGTTGTAACTGTTGGAGCTGTTGTTGCTTCTCCTAATGCTGTATCTGCTGTGTCTGTTCCTTCAAAAGCCCATCTCCAGTATATTGTTACATCTGATGATGTTGTTGCTGATGTTTTTCCAACATAATCTAACTCAACTTCTTTTGTTATATCTTTAGCACTTTTCCATGTTGTTTTGTCTAATGAATATTCTACTGGTACATTGCTTGTATTTGATGTTTCTTTTAATGTTATAACTGCTTTTACATCAACTTCTGATTTGTTTGTTAATGTTGTTGTAAATTCTCCACCTGTTCCTGGTGCGATTTTTCCAGCTAAAACATTTTCTTCATTTGCTGAAAGATCTGCTTCTTTTACTGTGTCAAATAAATCTATAGTAGCATTTTGCTCTTTATTTAATCCACTTGCATCTACACTAAATTTTGCAACTGTAACTGTATCACTACCACTTACTGCTCTTGTGTATTTTGCATATGTACCAGAAACAAAATAACTTGCTATTGCAACTATTGCTAAAAGTAACACTACACATATTTTCTTTGTGTTTTTCTTCATAATGTCCCCCCCTTCCATTTTAAAAATTTATATATAAACATTTAGATTAAATGCCTACATCCAATATATTATTTTTCTGCCTTTTGCTTTCTATATTCTTCTAGCTCTTTTCTTTCATCAGCAGATAATTTGTTATCATCTATTGCAATAAATGCTGCTCCTCCTACAAATATCAAGATTAATGTTATTATTAGTGTTGATGGTCTTTGCATAAACATTACTACATTTCCTAGTCCTGATATTTTGAATTCATATATTCCTTCTATTTGATTTAAATTAACATATCCATCATCATCTATGTTGTTGTTGTCTCCTTTTGTTTTGAATTTTATTTCACCGTTCTCTTCTATTTTTTCGACTATTCTATGTGTTACTACATAATTGTCATCATCTCTAAATGCTATTATGTCGTTTTCTTTTAAATCTTTTGCTTCTACTTTTTTTACTATTACTAAATCACCTTTGTATATTTCTGTTTCCATTGATCCAGATAGTACTACAAATGGCTTATAGCCAAATATTGATGGGATTTCATTGGGATTTTTCTTAGAATTTATAAATACAATTCCACTTATTAGAACAATTATTAATAAAATTATAATTATTAGACTACTTAATATTTTCTTTACTATTTTCACTTTTTTCTCCTATTTATTATCCAGTTTTGTATATTTTTTACTTCAAGTACTATACTTTAAGAAAACTCATAAATGAATAAAACCTGTAATTTCAGTGGTTACAGGCTATTTTTAATATTACAAATATATACTTTTTTGGTAATAAATATTTTTCGTAAAATGTCGAAAAAAGTCTTGATAAAAAAAGAGCTTATTGATATAATAAATTTAAATTATTGTATCTTTAAGTATAGTACTTAATGATATTTTTTAAATCTTTTCTAAATATTTTCTTTTAGATTTATATGATGGATGAACATATCTATTTAAAGTTATATTAACATTAGAATGTCCCAAAATCTCGCTAAGAGCCTTAATATCCATTCCAACTTCAATACACTCACTTGCAAATGAATGTCTAAGACAATGAAATTTATGATTTTTCACTTTACTTTTATTCAATACTTTCTTATAAATATATTGATAATTTCTTGGTTCTATAAATTTATCTTTCTTACCCGTTAGAAAAAAATCTTCATCTTTATACAACTTCTTTAATGGTTTCAAAATTGTATATAATTTATTTGATATTGGAATTTCTCTTATTGATGTTTTAGTTTTAGGTTTATCCAATATTATTTTAGTTTTCTTTAAATTTTCATCATAAATTCTTTCTAATGTTGCTTTTACATACAATACCCTATTATCTAAATCTATATTTTTCCATTTTAATGCACAAATTTCTCCTATTCTCAATCCTGTATTTAAGCAAATTAAAATTCCTAATTCTTTTGGATTATTAGCTTGAACACAACATTTTTCTATTCTACTTTTTTCATTTCTATTAAATACTGTTATACCTTCTGCATTAGCTTTAGGTAATTTCATATTATTAATCTTAAAATTATAATTAAATTCATTTTCACTATAATGTAATATAGATTTTAATACAGCTTTTTTAGATGGCAGTAAGTTTGAAGCTGATGCAAATAAGTATAAGTTTGTTTGGAAGCCAACAAAATACCATCAAAAGTTGAGTGATAATTAAAATCATATTTTTCTAATTCAACCATTCTTTTTCCTTGTAAATATGGCATTAGATATTTATTTATCGAATATTCATAATTTGAATATGATGATTTTTTTATATTCATTTTCTTATATTCAAGCCATTTTTCTACTATTTGATCAAAACTAATTGAAACATTTTCTCTTTTCTTTTTTAATATTTCAAATATTTTCATTTCCTCCTTTTCTCCTTTCTGCACTTATTTTAATACAGAAAGTTTAATTACCACTTGGTGATATATGGTTATTATTATCTTATTTTTTCAAATTTATCCAAATTAAGATTATTTAACATAAAAAGAGTGAACTCTTATCATAGCTCACTCTTTATCTATATATATTTACTATTTTTTTATTTACTATATCACATATCAAATTAACAGCATTATCAATTCCAATTGCATCACTATTAATACAAATATCATAATTTGATGGTTCTTTCCAATCTTTTTCTGTATAATATTTATAATGATTTGCTCTTAATTTATTTATTCTAGAGATTTCTTTTTCTGCCTTTTCTTTATTCATATGATAAAATTCTGTTGCTCTTTTAACTTTATTTTCCATTGAATTGTTTATAAAGATTTTTATTGTATTTTTATTATCTTTCAAAATAAAGTCTGCACATCTTCCAACTATTATGCATGATTCTTCACTAGCAACTTTCTTTATAAATTCTGATTCTTTAATAAATAATTCATCTGCATTGTTTAATCCTACATAATATCCATTATTAAATACATCTAGAACATTTCTTTTTTGCTCATTTTCTTCAATATATTCTTCAGATAACCCTGTATCTTCTGCCATGTTTTCTATAATATTCTTATCATATAATTTTATTCCAAGTTTTTCAGCAACAAGTTTTCCTATATATCTTCCACCAGATCCATATTCTCTTGCAATTGTGATTATAACTGGTGTACTTGTATTTTTTTCTTCAATTGTTTTGATATTAGATATTTTTTCTTCAGTAGAATCTCCTTCTTTTAAGCTTCTTGTTTCTTTTACTAATAAAACAACTGCTAATATAAATGCTAATCCATCAGCAACAGGACCTGCACTTAATACTCCCATTATTCCATATATATGACTTAATATTATCATTGATGGTATTAATATAACAATTTGTCTTGAAAGTGATAATATTGCACTTTTTGTACTCTTTCCAATTGCTTGGAAGAATATTCCTGATGGTATTTGAACACCATTAAATATGCAAAGTAATAAATATGTTCTAAATGCCAAACATGCAAATTCCATATAATTTTCATCACCGCTACCAAATATTAATATTAATTTATCTGGTATTGTTTGGAATAATATGAATGCTATTGCACTTATAACAACGCTTGAACCTAATACAATTTTTAAAGTTTTCTTTACTCTATCATATTTCTTGGCACCATAATTATATCCTAATATTGGTTGACTTCCTGCTGCAATTCCTATTATTATACTATTTAATATTTGATTTATTTTCATTACAATTCCTAATACTGTAATAGGAATTTCTGCTCCATATTTACTATCTGCTCCATATTTTCCAAGTAAATTATTTTCAGCTGTCATAACACATACTATACTC
>ERZ779658.1060-NODE-1060-length-22617-cov-2.925804_pt1 | contig 22617 bp, 20 predicted proteins | sample MGYA00511485_ERZ779658 | MGnify/ENA primary metagenome ERZ779658 (study PRJEB29588, sample SAMEA2162182) | human gut metagenome | biome: human gut; feature: human-associated habitat; material: faeces | place: Denmark | collected 2008/2010 ... | reverse complement strand
AGCATACGGACGCAGGCGAACCGAAAAGAAAACGGGAACCCGTAATGAAACGCATATAGTGGAACAATCGGAGTTCCCTGTATATGAGGGAATTCATGAAGCTAATCTGGATGTTACAGACATTCATTACGATAAAAAATTTCAGATTTGCAGAGACGATTAGATACCCAATATGATAAAATAGATGAAGTGGAGGAGGCAATCGTAGAGGCACTGAGATATTTTCAGATGATTCCAAGTGGATCGTAGGATGATTCGGCTTATAAGAAAGAGAAAATTTAACTAATGCTATAGAGCCTTCGGACATTGGGAATAAAACCTGATGTTCGGAGGCTTTTTGTTTACAGAAAATTTTTTTGTGGATATAATAAACATGACATATAGTTGTCGTGTTGTGTTAGATATGATATGTATGGAGAGTGGAATTATGAAGACAGATAGGCTTATTGGGATATTGTCAATCTTACTGCAGGAAGAAAAGACAACGGCTCCTGAACTGGCAGAAAAATTTGAGGTATCCCGCAGGACAATAAACCGGGATATTGAAGACCTTTGCAAAGCAGGTATTCCAATAAGGACGGCACAGGGAACCGGTGGCGGTATTAGTATTATGGACGGATATCGTATGGATAGGACGATACTGACATCCAAAGATATGCAGATGATTCTTGCGGGGCTGAGGAGTCTTGACAGTGTGAGCGGAAGCAGATACTACAGTCAGCTGATGGAGAAAATCCAGACCGGATCATCAGAGTTCATCAGTGGAAGAGACTCTATGCTGATTGACTTATCTTCATGGTATAAGGGTTCTCTTGCTCCAAAGATCGAGGTAATACAGAGTGCAATAGAAAACAGGCGCATCATACGATTTAAGTATTATGCTCCGTCCGGAGAGAGCAACCGAAGGGTAGAACCATATTATCTGGTTTTCCAGTGGTCGAGCTGGTATGTATGGGGGTGGTGTTTAGAACGTAAAGATTACAGGCTGTTCAAACTGAACCGTATGGATTGTGTTGTTGAAACAGACCGTGGATTTCTGTGCAGAGATGTACCAATGCCGGATTTGTCAAATGAGAAGATATTTCCGGGTGGGATAAAGGTAAAAGCTCTTTTCACACCGAATATGAAGTGGCGGCTGGTTGAAGAATTTGGACCGAACTGCTTTACAGAAACAGACGATGGAAGGCTGCTCTTTTCAGCAGACTATACGGATATGGAAAACCTTGTGACATGGCTTATGACATTTGGAGCAAAAGTAGAGGTGCTTGAACCAAAAGAAGCACGGGACATTATCCGCAGGAATGCGGAAGAAACATTAAAAATCTATGGAGGATTAGGAAAATGACATTTGATTATAAAAAAGAATATAAAGAATTTTATATGCCGAAAGGCACACCGTCTATCGTAATTGTTCCGAAAATGAACTATATAGCGGTAAGGGGAAGCGGCAATCCAAATGATGCAGACGGAGAATACAAGCAGGCTATCGGACTTCTGTATGGAATTGCATTTACGATTAAAATGAGCAAAAAGGAAGATCATCAGATTGATGGATATTTCGATTATGTCGTGCCGCCATTAGAGGGATTCTGGTGGCAGGGTGAGCGGCGTCCGGGGGACGCCATGCTGCGAACCGACCGAACCGGCAGGCGAGACGGAGTATCCGGAATTGATTATGCTCGTAAGGAAGATTTTAAGTGGATTTCTGTTATTCGCTTGCCAGATTTTGTTACCAGGGAGAATTTCGACTGGGCTGTCAGGAAAGCTACGGCAAAGAAAAAACAGGATTTTTCTAAGGTTGAGTTTTTTTCCTATGAGGAGGGCTTATGTGTACAGTGTATGCATATCGGAGCGTATGACGATGAGCCTGCTACGGTAGATGCAATGCACAGATTTATGGAAGAACAGGGATATACACTTGATATAACGGATCAGAGGATGCACCACGAGATTTATCTGAGTGATGCGCGGAGAGTGGCACCTGAGAAATGGAAGACTGTGGTCAGGCATCCGATAAGGAGGGCTTAAAGGTATGGAATATATTAGAGTTACGAAAGAAAATCTTGAAAAGGAGCACATTTGCTGTGCCATTTCCGACAATAAAGATATTCAAGTATCATCAAAGAAGGCATGGCTTGCGGATAGATTTGATGAAGGTCTTGTGTTTCTTAAGAGCGTAGAACGCGGCAAGTGCTTTATTGAGTACATACCTGCGGAGTGTGCATGGAATCCAATCGAAGCACCTGGTTATATGTATATTAATTGTTTGTGGGTGTCCGGATCTTTCAAAGGTCATGGATATTCAAGTGACTTACTTTCCGAGTGTATTGAGGACAGCAAAGAAAAGGGGAAGGAAGGCCTATGTATTCTTGCGGCAGCAAGGAAAAAGCCATTTCTGGCTGATCCGAAGTTTCTAAAATATAAAGGATTTGAAGTTTGTGATGAGGCTGATAATGGAATCCAGTTATGGTATCTGCCATTTGAAGAGAAAACTGAACCACCGGTGTTCAAGGAATGTGCAAAACACCCTCATATAAATGAACGTGGCTATGTTCTTTATTATACAAACCAATGTCCTTTCAATGCAAAGTATGTACCAATCTTGGAAGAAACCGCTCAGAAGAATGGCATTCCATTCAAGGCTGTGAAGATCGAAAGTAGGAAGGATGCTCAGAATGTACCAACACCGATTACGACTTATGCACTATTTTGTGATGGGGAGTATGTTACGAATGAGCAGATGAATGATAAGAAATTCTTAAAGCTGGTGGGAAGATAGGAGAAAACAACATGGCATATGCTTTACTTTTTTACGATATGATGTTGTATCGTATTCTATTTTTGAGAAAATGCAGATGGTTTCCATTTCAAAAGAGGTATGGAGATAAAAAGTGTCAGAAATTCGGCATCAGGCATTGCTGACCAAAGACCGTATAGTCCAAACTTCACTTGTAAAATAGTAAGAAATTCTTGCATTTAAGGGAGGCTTGGCAATGAACAAGGATTTTGGATGCTACTGTGGCTTTCTTGCAGACATGATTATGAAATATGCACCAGAGATAAAAGATGCATACAACATCGACACCTTGCAGCAATGTAGGGTGTTTTTCTATTACAGAAAGTTCATCGGCTCGCCACCGTGCAAGAGGTGGACATACTTCATAACCGTATGCAAGAGGCAGGAATGCAATTTTTGTCATGGGTTATGCACTTAACCTTTGTAACACACATATTTCTATTGTACCATATAATCAGAATATAGGAAAAGAAGGAATACATATGGCACAGGACAGAGTTCGGATTGCGGATGTTGCAGATTCATTAGGTCTTAGTACTGCAACTGTCTCAAAGGTGATTCACGGAAAAACAGAAAAGATTTCGGATGAGACGGTAAAACGCGTCCAGCAGGAGCTGGAGAGGTCGGGATATATCCCGAATATGGCTGGCATTTTGCTTGCGAGAAATAATTCAAGAATCATCGGAGTGGTAGTGAATGATAATGAAAAGTATGAGGGCAGGGTTTTAGAGGATGGATTTGTTATGGCTTCAATAAATGCTCTCTCCCATGAGGTAAATGAAAAAGGATATTTTCTGATGATAAAAACGACATCTGACATCAGTGAGATTCCGGTGTTTGCATCTATGTGGAATATGGATGGGCTGATTCTGATGGGTTTTTGTGAAGCGGATTATGAGAAACTCAGAAATCAGATGCGGATATCGTTTGTAGTGTATGATGGTTATTTTGAAAAATGTTCCAAGGTGGTCAATCTGGTCATCAATCATTATGACGGTGGTTATCAGGCAGGAAGATATTTTAGGGAGCTTGGACATAAAAAAGCGTTGTGCATAACGGACAATTTTATCTGCATGAATAAAGAGCGCATCGAAGGTTTTAGCGAAGCCTTTGGACCGGGAGAAACATTAAGATGGAAAATACCAAGGACAGAAAAGGAGAGAATGCGTTTTTATGAGGATAAATATCAGGCGCTGTTAGAGAAAAATGTTACCGCTGTTTTTGCGGTATCAGATTTCTATGCACTTGAGTTTATGAGGTTTTTACAGGGAAAGAACATTCGGATTCCAAAGGATATCCAGATCATCGGTTTTGATGACAACATGGCAAGCAGGGAAAGCCATCCTTCTCTGACAACCATTCATCAGGAGGCGTCCCTTAGGGCAGAAACTGCAATTAAGTGTCTTGAGGCAATGCGTGATGGAGCAGAATGTGAGACAGAAATCGTGCTTCCGGTTGAGTTAATTAAGAGAGAAAGTACGAGGGAATTATAATGTCGAAGTTTATGAAATCATTGTGTAAAATAGCAATTCCGGTCACCTTGCAAAGTATGCTGCAGGCATCTTTTTCAATTGTAGACCAGATTATGATAGGACAGTTAGGAGAGACTAATATATCGGCAGTCGGACTATGTGGAAACTTTTCGCTGATTTTTTCCGTGGTGATTGGTGCAGTGAGTACGGTTGCGGGGATACTGATCGCACAGTTTATTGGTGCGGAAGATACAAAAGAGGCCTGGAGCAGCTTTGATGTGAGCCTTATTAGCGGAATGGTAATAGCTACGCTGTTTTTATTTGCGGCAGGAGTTTTTCCCTCGCAGATTCTGGGGCTGTACACGAGGGATGTGAGTATTGTAAATACTGGTGCGGTCTATTTCAGGATAGTAGCGTTTTCCTATATTCCAATGGCGGCCGGTAATATTTTATCCTCATGGCTGCGCTGCAGGGAGCATGCCACAATACCTTTTTGGGCGAGCTTTGGGGCAGTCGCTGTAAACACAGGTCTTAATTATCTGCTGATATTTGGAAAATTCGGATTCCCATGTATGGGAATAAAAGGAGCTGCGATCGCGACGCTGATTTCGCAGTTGTTTAACCTTGTATTTATTGCCGTTGGATTTGCCTTATGTATCAGAAAGGATGAAGATAAACCGGTATGGTCATTGCGTTTCAGTAAAATTACTATCAAGGATTATCTGATCATGATTATGCCGATTCTGGTCAGCGAATTTTTGTGGAGCCTCGGACAAAATGTGGAGTCTGCCGTCTATGGTCATCTTGGAATGGCAAATCTGGCGGCATACACACTTACCTGTCCGATACAGGGGCTTATTGTAGGAGCACTTAGCGGATTGTCGGCGGCTGCCGGTGTAATGGTTGGCAAGAGGCTTGGCAGGAAAGAGTATGATGAGGCTTATACAGAATCGAAGAAAATAATGTATGCAGGCTTAATTGGTGCGGCAGCAGTATCGATATTGCTCATTCTTCTGGCTGGAGTATATACCGGGCTGTATCGTGTAGATGGCAGCGTAAAAGAGCTTGGAAAGATACTGCTTATGGTATTTGCCCTGTATGCACCGGTCAAGGTTGAAAATATGATACTTGGAGGAGGTATCATAAGAAGCGGCGGCAATACAAAGATTATCATGGTGATTGATATTGTTGGCACATGGTGCATCGGAATCCCACTGTGTCTGCTTGCAGCGTATGTATTTAAGTGGGACATAGTTGGTGTGTACACATTGCTTACCACCGAAGAAATATTCAGGCTGGTTGTATCGCTTGTTATTTTTAAGAGGCGTAAGTGGATGATCAGTTTATCGTAGAGTGAGGTGTTGGATATGGATGATATACTCAAACTTCGCACTTGAATAAGTGCCTATGCCTTGAAAATTCAATAATAACTGGCATAAAAATAGCATGAAACCATCTGGCTTTGGTATAATTGAGTTGTCCAAAAACAATCATACTTTCGGAGGCTCATGCTATGAATAAAAGTATAACACAAGCAACTCAATATGTACATAATGGTACGCGAAAACCGGATTTAGATTACTCCTTTGTCGCTAAATGTTTTTTTCGATAGGCAGAGGGTGAGAATCCAGTACTCTTCTTAAAAGCCATAGAAAAATACTGCTCAGAGGTATAACCGCAGTAATATGCAATTTCCGAGAAAGACAGTGTGGTGTCCGCTAAAAAGGAGCAGGCTCGCTTTAAACGGAGATTTGCTATATACTGTTGAATTGGTATACCACTGATTTCTTTGAATATCCGGTACAGGTATGTGCGGTCCAGACCGATTGTATCGGAAACACTTTGAACCGTGATGTCCGTATAGTAGGAATCTTGAATGAGAGAGATTGCCTGTGCTACGTAATATTCTTTTCGGGACAGTGGCTTTATATTTTGGTTGTGCTGTATCAGCTTGGCACATATGCCATAAAACTGGCTGAGTGCTGTATAGCAGTCAGAGGTAGAAGCTGAGTTGAGAAAAATAAGCGGCTGAATCATGGAGGTTAATTCTTCGATAGGGTTATAATGTAGAACCGGAGCGTGTCGGCGAATGTTGCACAAGTGTATAATCTGTAACGCATCGATGCCATCAAAGCCAATCCAGTAGTATACCCAGGGTTCACATGCATCGGACTGGTAGCGGATGGGAACGTTTGGGATTAAAAGAAAACAATCACCGGCAGAGAGATGCCAGGTCTGGTTGTGAACCTGGTAGGTACCTTTTCCTTTTACAATACAATGTAAAACATAGTGGTCGATGACGGTCTGCGCGGAGGGCTGTCCCTGCGTTGTTTCATGATAGCCACAGTCTAATATGTGAACGGTTTCATTTGTAGATTCATTCTGTCTAAAGTAGCAAATATTCTTCTGTCTCATAATGGCTCCTTTTAATAGCAACAAAATATGAAAATATGACAACATAATTCTCTTTTATTTATATCAAAATATGGTATAAATAACAATATCAAGAAAAGAAACAAAGAGATTTTGTGAAATATGTACGAAGGACTATACAGGTAAAACAATATGAAAATAACATATTATGGAACATCGGCATCGGAAGCGTGGCCCGCATTATTTTGTAACTGTGAGGCATGCGAGCTGGCAAGACAACTGGGTGGAAAAAACATCAGAACCAGAAGTCAGGCATTAGTAGATACAACATTGTTGCTCGACTTTCCACCGGACACAAATTACCATGCACAGCAGTATCATTTAGATTTAAGGAAAGTGGAAACACTGTTGATTACACACAGCCATCATGATCATTTTTTTCCCTATGATATTTGCATGAGAACAGAGAATTATGCAACAGGTTTAAGTGATAAGAAATTGACGGTATATGGGAATGAAGAGGTCGAAAGCCGGTTTTGCCAGGCTGCCAGGATAGATGGCAGTGTAAGTAAGTTTGTAAGATTTCAGCGGTTGGAACCATTTGATTGTGTCAATACAGAAGATGGGTATGAGATTACAGCTGTTCTGGCGGACCACAATCAACCAGAAAAGTCGTTACTCTATCTGATAAAAAAGGGTGGTAAGCAGTTGCTTTATGCACATGATACGGGAATTTTCCCAGAGGTTACCTGGAAGTTTCTGGAAGGAAAACGTTTTGATTTCGTAAGCCTGGATTGCACGGCGTTGACAAGAGACTGGAAGAAGGGGCATATGGGATTTGAAGCAGTGGATCAGGTGAGAGACCGAATGACAGAAATGAAGTGCATAGACACAAAGACTACATTGGTATTAAATCATTTTGCACATTTTGATAACTTTACACACGAGAAAATATGCAGAATTGAAAATCCAAAGGGATATGAAATTGCATACGATGGATGTACATTTGTTTTTTAAAGAAGGTGTAAATTAAGCGATGAAACGCTTAAGATAAAAGGAGGAAAAAATATGTTAAGAGGGAAATTAGGAAAGAAAGCAATGGCAATCTGCCTGGCAGCGAGTTCAGTATTACTGATCGCTTGTGGTGGCAGTACAGCACAGGAAAGTGGAACACCGGACAGTTCAGCAAAAGGAACAGAGGTTGCTTCCGAGGAGGCTGGAACAAATTTCGAAGGAAAAACAATTGAAATCGCGACTTATTTATCAGGTGATACACTGAGTGCTTATAAGCAGGTGATTGCAGATTTTGAGTCAGAAACAGGGGTAAAAGTAACATTGGATGAATATGGTGATGATTATGAGAGCACTATGAAGACCAGAATGGCTTCCAATGATTTGCCGGATATTTTTGAGACACATGGCTGGTCATTAATTCGTTACAAAGAATACTTGACAGATTTAAGCGGAGAGGCATGGGCTTCTGAGCTAAACAATGCAGCACTTGGCGTTATCAAGGACTCTGATGACAAATTGTATGCACTTATGACCACAGGTTCCTGCCTTGGAACAGCGGTAAACATGAATGTATGTGAGGCAGCAGGTGTGGATCCCTGGGCAATTGAAACATGGGAAGATTTTAACGCAGCTTGTGATAAAATCAAAGCAGCTGGCTATACACCGGTAGCAAATTACTTTACATCAGCAGGAGCATTGGCAAATGCAAACGGTTCCTGGTTAAGCTATGAAGGCGAGCAGTTTAATGATAACGAAGCAATGCTCAACGGAACCTGGGACTGGCAGAATTTTGGTGTAATCTTAGATTACTTACAGACCTGGTTTGATAACGGATATCTGTATGAAGACTGTGGAACCATCAAGCAGGCAGATGTTATTGAACGTTGTGCTCAAAATGAATGTGCATTTGTTGTTGGTATTGGAACATCTTTCCAGACAGCTGTTGTAGCTCAGAATCCGGAAGTTAAAATGGCAATGATTCCTATCTGTGCAAGTAAAGAAGGCGGAGCACGTTTCTGCGGTATCGGTGAAGGTGCATCTTTTGGTATTTGGAAAGATACGGATGAGATGGAAGTATGTAAAGCGTTTTTAAATTATGTTTCACAGAATGCAGATGGAATTAATGCAGCAGCAGGTGAAATCAGTACCTTACCATGTGAAACTACAAAATCTTATGGTATGCAGTTAATGGAAGAGATGGAATCTCATTATCCAGATGTATTCTATGATAATCTTTGGGATCGTAAATATATGCCATCCGGAATGTGGAGTGTATTCCAGGTTGCAGCAGGAATGTTCTGCGAGGATCAGTCCGACGAAAGCAAGGCAGAAGTCATTGAATACTTAAAAGAAAATTATACAGATTTATATGAGGCAGCACAGGAATAATAAGCAGCAGATAAGTTGGGCAGAAAGGACGATCCGGTATGGAAAAGAAGAAAAAATGGGTATTGTTATCTTTGAGTATACCAGCATTTTTACTGATATTTATATTTATGATTGTTCCACTGGGAAATGCAGTACGCGTATCTTTCTTTAAGTGGAATGGTTACTCACAGAAGATGAAGTTTATAGGGTTGGAAAATTACATATCCCTTTTTTCAGACAAGGTATTCTGGCGCTCTACATTTAATACATTTATCTATGGATTTGGCAGTACGCTATTACAGAATATATTCGGACTTTCTGCCGCGCTGTTTGTAAATAAGCAGTTTAAAGGAAGGAATTTTGTACGACTGATACTTTATATGCCAATCATGATTTCCGGTGTTATCATGGGTGCAATTCAATATTATATTTTTAATTACGATAATGGTGTCTTGAACAATATGCTGAACCTTATCGGAATCGAAAATATTTATTGGATGAAAACAGGACTGGGCTCCGTACTCATTATTACACTGATAAACAGCTGGCAGGCAATGGGATTTTGTATGCTGATTTATCTGGCAGGACTACAAAATATTCCGAAAATGTATGAGGAGGCTGCGCTGCTTGACGGCGCCAGTAAGCGACAAATATTCTTCAAAGTAGATATTCCACTGTTAATGCCGGCAATTACGACGGCTGTTATCACAAACCTGATAGGTGGACTTAAGCTTTACGATATTATTGTTACGTTGACGAATGGTGGACCAAATCGGAAGTCATTGTCATTATCGTACTATATTTCATTGCTTTACTTCAATGATGAAAAGGCCGGATATTCGGCTGCAGTAGGAATTGGGTTATTTTTGATTATTTTTGCAGTTGCAGTTCCGATTAACCGGTATTTGAGAAGTAAGGAGGTGGAATATTGATGAAAGCTATCGCATATGAAAAGGGCAAAATGAAGAAAATGTATGCCCCTAATAAAAAAGTGAAAATCTGGATCTACATAGTTTCCATTTTTCTGGTACTGCTGTATCTGTTACCAATCTATGTAATGCTGAACCAGTCATTCCGATACATAACAGATTTGACACCGCGACTCTATTTTCCAGAAAAATGGACACTTGAGAATTATGCACAGGCGTTATTTGAATCAGATTTATTTATTGGATTTAAGAACTCTATTGTGTATGTGATTGAAGTATGTGTCATCGAAGTTGTGCTGGGTGGTTTGGCAGCATATGGACTTGCCCGGGCAGGAGGAAAAATTTCTACGGCACTTAGAACGTTTAACATCTGTATTATGATGATACCGAGTTTGTCGTTGTTAGTAGGTACCTATTCTTTGATGGTGAAATTCCATATGATTAATAAAATATGGGCGTTATCGCTTCAAACGGCCGCAATTGGTATGGCGGGAACCATGTTTTTCTACACGTCATTTATCATCTCAATTCCAAAGGATTTGGATGAAGCCGCAGCAATAGATGGAGCAGGAATTTTTCGAACATTTTTCCAGATTATTCTGCCTCAGCTGAAGCCGGTTACAGTGACGCGTCTGATTATGATAGCAGTTGGAACCTGGAACAATTTTGCAATGCCAACCTACTTGCTGACAGACACGACAAAAGCGACCGTTATCATGACGGTTCGAAAAGCTTTTTACACGGCAGCAGGGGCTGTGCAGAATGTGCCGCTTGCCTGTGCAGAATGTGTGATTGCATTATTGCCGGTTATCGTGTTATATATTCTGCTTCAACGATATATTATCGAGGGACAGTTGGACTCCGTAAGTAAATAATCAAGACAGATAGAGGGGCTTAAGTTATGTATCAATGGGAAAAAGGAATTTCGTTGAGTTTTTTTCAAAATGAACAGGGGGAATGTGTTGGTGGCGACAAGGTTGTCCTTGATAAGGTGCGTTCCTATGGATTTGATTGTGTGGAATTATCTTTTTCGCATGACGACTATTTCAAAAAATATCGTTTTACAGAGGGCGATAATGCAGAGCAGCTTTTTCAATACTGTGAATCGATAGGATTGAAGATTTGGAGTATTCATTTACCATTTTCAGATGTATGGGATTTGTCATGTGATGATGCACAAAAGGCATTGCAGGACGACGTGAAATTGCTGGAGGCAGCAGGTAGGGCGAATATTTCGGTGGCTGTCATTCATCCAAGCTTTGAGCCAATTGCGGAAGAAGCGAGAAATAAGCGGCTTTCCAATGCAAAAAAGAATTTGAAAATATTAAATCAGGTGGCAAAAGAAAACGGCATCGTGTTAGCCCTTGAAAATTTACCGCGTACTTGTCTTGGAAATACGTCAGAGGAAATGCTATCCTTGTTAAATGAAACAGGAGCTGCGTTTATTTTCGATACCAATCATTCCCTGTCAGAGGATAATGTCAGCTTTTTACAAAATATGATACAGCACGGATATTGTCCGGTGTCACTGCATATATCTGATTATGATTATGTGGATGAAAGACATGATTTGCCGGGAAATGGTGTCAATGATTGGAAGAAGCTTTTGACGATGCTGCGTGACGGAGGCTACAAGGGACCTGCGCTTTATGAAATACGACATAAGGTATCGGCAGAGCGTACGATTTCCTTGGAAGAGATTGCGGATAACATTGCATTACTGATAAACGGAGATATCAAATAAAAAAACCTCCCATTACACAATCACACAAGTGTATGGGAGGTTTTTCATGTAGTAAGCGTAAGACAGGGAAAAAGGAGGAGAAAAATGCAGACGGCAATGATGGTAGTAAACACGCTAAAGGAACTGAATATAATATCGATTAGTTTTCGAATTGTATTAGCTGTGATTTGTGGTGGAGTGATTGGTGCGGAGCGCGGGAGAGCGCATCAGCCAGCGGGAATGCGAACCTATATGCTGGTGTGCCTCGGATCGACACTTGTTATGTCGACAGGACAGTATATGTATAATACCTTTGAAGCAGGAGATCCGGCTAGACTTGGCGCACAGGTAATCAGCGGAATCGGATTTTTAGGAGCAGGAAGTATTATTATTTCGGGAAAAACAAGAGTCAGAGGATTGACAACCGCTGCTGGTTTATGGACAGCAGCAAGTATAGGACTTGCGCTGGGAATAGGGTTTTATAGTGCAGGAATTCTGGCGACTGCGGCTGTGTATATGATTATGACACGATTAAAAAAGATGGAATATCAAATAACATCTGATACGTTTTGCTATGGTGTTTATGTGGAATATACAGGTGCGAGCACGATTGCATCTATAACGCAAAAAATATTTGAGAGAGGACTTGAAATAGAAGAGGTACAGATAGGAAAACAGGGAAAGAAAACGCAGAAGGCATTGTTAATTTTAAAATGTGTAAAGAATGAAACGCGGGAAACGATACAAAAGATGTTCGAAGCTATTGAAGGAGTTACTTATTTCAAATACTTGTATTAGGTTTGTGATTTTTCATAAAAACAGGAAACTAATTTTGCGAAAATGGTTTCTTGTGAAGGAAAAATCACAGTGCTACAATGAAGGAAACGGAAAAAGAAAAAATAGTTTCCAACAATCGGCGAACAATGACCGGGAGGCTACACTGGAGCAGTTTTTTCAACGAAATATTCTACTTCAAAACAAAATATCTTACCAGGAGGCACTGGATGAGGTGGTGGAGATTTTAGTGGACGGAATTTCCAAGCACCCCGATACATTTATATCACAAGGAGAAGAGGCAGATGCCCGTGCCATTTCGAGTTTCGTAATTTAAATACAAGGAGTGACGACTATGATTAGGGAGCAGTATCCATTTTTTCAATTAGATACAGAACATACCAGCTATTGCTTTCGAGTGACGGAAACCGGTCACCTTGAGCATCTTCATTATGGAAGAAAAATCACCTCGGGAGAGAATCTTACAGAATCACTTGCGATATTTGCAGAAAAACATGCTTTTGCACCGGGGAATACCAATGTATATGACAAAGAGCATCCGGAATTTTCCCTGGAGGATATACGGCTTGAGATGTCTTCTTACGGAAAGGGAGATATCAGAGAACCTTTTGTGGAAATCCTGCATGGAGATGGCAGCTTTACTTCCGATTTTCGCTATGAAAAAGCGGAAATTACGAAGGGAAAGGCGGAGTTTCAGACGCTGCCGGGGTCTTATGATGAGAATGATGAAGTGGAGCATTTATGTGTGACCTTGAAGGATGCGGCATATGGATTGGTGCTGGAATTACACTATTATGTATATGAGAAATGTGATGTGATTGCCAGGAGCGCCCGGCTTTTGAACGAAAGCGATGAGACGGTGCAGATAAAGCGTTTGATGAGTACACAGTTGGACTTTGATATGGAAACGTTAGTATGCACCACATTCCATGGAGCCTGGGCACGGGAAATGAAGCGCACGGATGTGTGCCTGCATGGAGGAAAATATGTGAACGAGTCTTATACCGGCACCTCATCCAGCCGCACCAATCCTTTTATGATGCTTGCGGAAACCGGTACAAATGAGGACAGCGGCGCATGTTATGGTATCAACCTTATATACAGCGGCAACCATTACGAAGCGATGGAAGTAAGCGGTTACGGGAAAACGCGATTTGTGGCAGGAATCAATCCCCAGTCTTTTTCGTGGCAGCTGGAACCGGGAGCGACTTTTGAAGCACCGGAGGCAGTCATGGTATATTCTCCGCTTGGATATAATGGGATGAGCCAGTGCATGCATCGGTTTGTAAGAGAGCATATTGTGCGCGGAACCTGGAAGAAGAAAACACGTCCTGTGCTTTTGAACAGCTGGGAGGCATCCTATTTTGATATTAATGAACGAAAACTTCTTGCTCTTGCAAAAGCTGGCAAGGAGGCAGGAATCGAGCTGTTTGTAATGGATGACGGCTGGTTTGGAGAGCGAAATGATGATAAACATTCTCTGGGAGACTGGGATGTAAATCCGAAAAAACTGCCGGGTGGTTTATCCGGAATCTGCGAAAAGGTGAAGGCACTTGGCTTATCGTTTGGTATCTGGGTGGAGCCGGAGATGGTAAATGTAGACAGCAGACTTTACGAAAGACATCCGGACTGGACCATCGAGATTCCGGGACATGCCCATTCAGAAGGACGCAACCAGAGAATACTGGATTTGACACAGACTAGTGTTCAGGATTTTATCATTGCGAAAATGAGTGAAGTATTCTCATCGGCGGACATTTCTTATGTCAAGTGGGATATGAACCGCACCTTTACAGATTATTATTCCCGCGCACTTCCGGCAGGACGACAGGGGGAGGTGGCGCATCGCTATGTGATGGGGCTGTATCGCTGTATGAAGGAGCTGACAGAGAGATTTCCTGAGATTTTATTCGAAGGGTGTTCTGCGGGAGGTAACCGGTTTGACCTTGGAATCTTAAGCTATTTCCCACAAATCTGGGCGAGTGATGATACGGATGCTCTGTGCAGAGCAGAGATACAGAATGGATATAGCTATGGCTATCCCATGTCGGTAGTGAGTGCACATGTCTCCTCCTGTCCAAATCATCAAACCCTGCGGGTGACGCCCCTGGAAACCAGATTTCATGTAGCTGCCTTTGGACTGTGCGGCTATGAGTGTAATCTTTGTGATATGAAGGAAGAGGAGAGAGCCGCTGTAAAAGCACAGATTGCGCTTTACAAGGAGTGGCGGGATGTACTCCAATGGGGCAGCTTTTATCGAGGAAGAAGCTTCTATGACGGTAAGGGAGACGCAAGCTGTCTGATGCAATTGCCGGGAAATCAAATGGAGTGGACCTGTGTTTCGGCGGATCAGACCCGGGCAGTAGGAATGCTGATGCAGAAGCTGGCTGTACCGAATACACAGTTTCATTATTATAAACCTAAGGGACTGGCACCGGAGTACCGGTATCATTTCTACAATCGTGCACTCAAATACAACGTGAAGGAATTCGGAGACCTTGTGAATACCATTGCACCGGTACATATCCGGCAGGATTCACTGGTGCACAACGTAGTAGCGAAATTTGTGAAGTTGGATGGGGAGACAGAAAATTATTATGCATTTGGAGATGCATTGATGTATGGAGGTGTCCGTTTAAAACAGGCATTTGGCGGAACCGGGTACAATGGAGAAGTGCGGCACTTTCCGGACTTTGCATCCAGGATGTACTTTATGGAGTCTGTAGAAAAAGTACGGTAAGAGGACGACGGAAGGATGGTGTGTCAATGATTCAATTAAAAACCAGGTGGGCAGAAGGAATAACGGCAGAAAATGTACACCAGGAATATCCAAGACAGATGCTTGTCAGAGATAGCTTTTTTAATCTAAATGGTGAATGGGAGTATGGAATTAGTCAAAGCGCGGAAATAGAGAAGTATGATGGAAGCATCCTTGTTCCGTTTTCGCCGGAAGCCATGCTGTCCGGGGTTCAGAAGCTTGTAATGCCGACAGATTTCTTGCGGAACAGCGGATCAGAAACCAGACCAAACCGGTAGTCAGCATGGAATATAAAAATGCGGCAGGAGGAAGGGCGCTGGTACATACATTTGTGAATACAGAGACGAAAGAGGCAGGCGGGAGAAACTGCATGATTGCCTTTCAGGATATCTATACCGTATAGGAAACGGTGCAAACGGTCGGGGTGAACGAATTTCAGGGACTCAATGTACCGTTAATTACGATCGAGCGATTTCTGGAGAACGGAACGGGGGCAGTGGAGTGCGACAACATCCAGGGAGGACGTCTGGCGGCGGAACACCTGATCGCCCAGGGATGCAGACATCTGATTCATATCAGCGGCGTCCATGAGACAGCCATGCCGGCGGATGAGCGCGCGGCGGGATTCAGAGAAGTGTGTGAGCAGAAAAACGTGCAGTATCAGGTGGTGGGAACCCATGCCTATGAGTACAATCATCTGGAATACCACGAAGTGCTGGAACAGCTGCTTTTGCAGCATCCGGACACGGACGGAATCTTTGCCAGCAGTGACCTGATTGCGGCGCAGCTGCTGCAGGTATGCGCGAAGCTTGGCAGAAAAGTGCCGGAGCAGCTGAAGATCGTGGGATTTGATGACGTAAACATTGCGTCCTTGACCACGCCGCCGATTACCACCATCCATCAGCCGATCAAAGAGATGGCGGCGACCGCGGTGGAACTGCTTGTGCGCGCAGGGGAGGGACAGGTGGTCCCGAGCCGCACCACGCTCCCGGTGTCTCTGGTAGTCAGAGGAACGACAGAGCGGGAGCAGATCTTAAAGGATACCCGCATATTTCATTTTGGAACGCTCTCGATGACGGATGAACCGGTGCGAAGCGCCACAAGACATGCCATTGAGACCGCAAAGGCAAACGGGGCGCTGCTCTCCTTTGATCCGAACATAAGGGAACCGCTCTGGCAGTCCATGGAAGAGGCGAAGAGACAGACCGCTTACGGGATGGAAGTGTGCGATGTGCTGAAAATATCGGACAACGAGATCTGGTGGTTTACCGGCGAGGAGGATTTCGACCGTGGAGTGGATAAGCTTTGGCGGGAATATCACATCCCCCTGATTCTGCTGTCGATGGGAAGCGGTGGAAGCCGGGCATACTGCGGCAGCCGCAGAGCAGAACAACCTGCATTTTTACAGGAAGGCACGATCGAGACGACCGGAGCGGGCGACACGTTCGGCGCATGCTGCCTGCACTATATTCTGGAACACGGTGTGGCGGGACTTGGCACGCCGGAGCTGGAGGAGATGCTGCGTTTTGCAAATGCGGCGGCATCGATTGTCACGACACGGCGCGGAGCGCTGCGCGTGATGCCGGAACCGGAGGAAATACAGGCGCTTCTTGCAGAAAAAAGCATTTGAGCGGTGCCGTTTCAGGTATCGCTCTGCAGATGTTCCATCAGCTTCTGGGCGGCGATGCTCTTCGGACGGCTTGTGTCCCGGATGAGGCAGATCTCACGTTCCGGGATCGGCTCGACCAGACGGATGGGAAGCACTTCCCCGCGCGCAATCGGTTCGGAGGCGAGTGCTTCCGGATAGAAGCCGATGCCGAGATTGTGCGCGACCATGGGCAGAATCTGATCGGTCGTGGATGCTTCCATGTCCGGTGAAAATACAAGATGATGACTTAGAAAATACTGGGAATACAATTCTCTCGTGCCGGTTCCGGCTCCGAGAGAGATAAAAGGGACCTCCGACAGGTCGTGCAGACTCTGCATGCGGGAGGCAATAGCGGCATAGGAAGAACCTCCGATCAGGATTTCGCGAAAGGATAAAAGCGACGTCTTGTGAAGAGGTTTTTTGATGTCGATCGGGGTCGTCACCACGGAAAAATCGACGGTGCCGTGCGACAGGGCACGGATGGCCTGCGGTGTGGAATGATTGGAAATCTGCAGGCGCACATGTGGATAATTGTGGTGGAAAAGCTCCAGTTTGTTCAAAAGAAACAGGCGCAGAGCCGTCTCGCTCGCGCCGATGGTCACAAGACCGCTTTCGAGGCTTTTGTCTTTTAAGATTTCCTGTTCCCCGAGCATCAGCTGTTCGTTGGCGATAGCGACATGGGAGAAGAGGCGTTCCCCCTCCGGCGTCAGGCTGACACCGCGGTTGGTGCGCACAAGCAGTTTGCAGCCGAGCTCGCTCTCGAGCAGATTCATGCAGCGGGAGAGATTCGGCTGGTTGTTCCCCAGAATCTCAGCAGCTTTGGAAAAGCTTTGATATTGTGCAACATAGTAAAAGATGCGGTAGTAATCCAGCGTCATGATCTGTGCCTCCTTTTATACTCCTTAGTATATGATAATGATATATCCAATATATAAAATATACTTTTTACATATCTGTTTTCGGTCAGTATAATACAGAAGGATCAAGAAAGCAAGAGAGTTTGGAGTGATACAGGTGAAAAAGGGAAATTTCACAGGCTGCCTGGCACAGGTACTTCCGGAAAAGCAGATGTCGGAAGCGTTTATTAACAGTATCTTCCTTGCAATGTCCGGAGGGTTTCAGGATGCATACACCTACTTTACCAGAGACAAGGTGTTCTCCAATGCACAGACGGGCAATGTGGTGTTGATGAGCCAGCATTTTATGATGGGAGAGTGGAAGGACGGGCTGAAGTATCTGCTGCCGCTTCTGGCATTCGCGTTTGGCGTGCTGGCGGCGGAGCGGATACAGGCGCAGTTCCGTTTTGCCAGGCGGCTGCACTGGCGGCAGGGAATTCTGCTGCTGGAAATTGCAATCCTTCTGATTGTCGGATTTCTTCCGCAGACCCTCAACATGACGGCGACCATTCTGGTGTCGTTCTCCTGTGCGATGCAGGTGCAGGCATTCCGGAAGGTGGACGGCTATTCCTATGCCAGCACGATGTGCATCGGCAATCTGCGGAGCGGTACGGCATCGCTTTCCATGTATTTCAGGGAGCGCCGTCCCGAGTTTTTGAAGCAGGCTCTTTATTATTTTGGCATCATCCTGTTTTTCGCACTGGGCGCCGGGGCAGGCGGCAACTTATCGGTTCGTTACGGGGTACATGTGATCTGGGTATCAGGCGGACTTCTGATGGTGAGTGTGCTGTTAATGTTCCTGGAAAAGCTGCGTGCATGGAACAGGTGAGAACAGACAGAAAGGGGAGAGTGTGATGGCAACTATTTTTCCAAGGGAAGAAAAAGCGGAGCAGTTGTTTGAGAAGATTCTGGAAAATCCGGATGCGTGTGAGAGACTGAAGGATACGTTTTATGAGCACTTTCCGGAATCGGAGGATATGGATGCGCAGATGCCGGCGGTATCGCCACAGACCTTTACGAGGGCGCTGTTTCAGGCATACCAGAACAAAGATCTGTCGGCATTTCTGATGGCGATCTGCGGAAACAGCATGTTTGATCTGCTGCGCAACTCTTTTCTGATCCCGATCCGGTTTAACGACAAGGGCAAGACAAACCCGATTCTTTTGACCGATGACCAGGGAATCTTAAGAGAGAAGCTTCCGGTGAACGTCCCGGACAAGGTTTACCAGAAGTTCAGCAGAATCTATCAGCACAGGGAGCCGATCCCGCAGATGCGGGAATATCTGGCGTACGGTTTCCGCGAGGAGCACCGCTACGGCGAGGAGGATCTGTCGGTGGAGAGCGTGGAGATCGGAAGACATCTGGGAATCCTGCTGCTCTATGCCATGCCGGAACATTTGCAGGAGCATCTGACGGATGCGCAGGTGTATGTCCATGTATGGGACGCGCTGATGCGGCTGCAGGATGTGCTGCCGCGCGCCTTTATGTATTACGGGAAAATGCAGGTAAACGGGCAGGAGACCGGAAGCGAGGAACTGGGAATTTTCCTTCCGCTGCGCCATTTTGGCGATGCGATGGAGCGCAACATTGAGCAGGCAGACGGGATTGCGCTGGGGTTCCGGGAAGAGATGGAACGTTATGTCAGAAGTGTCTGAAAAGGGATGAGAAACATGAAAAAGAGTATGCCGCGCATTGGCATGAGAATTATAAAAACATCGATAGCGGCTTTTCTGATATTGTTGATTTTTACCGCGGTAGGGGCAAAGCGATCGCCGTTCTACGTTCTGATCACGACGATCATCTGTATCCAGCCGGATATTGCAAACACAAAGGACACGGCATTCAACCGTGCGATCGGAACATTGATCGGTGCGGTCACCGGTGCGGTGGCGATGCTTTTGGAAATGCCGCTCAAGGGTCTGCCCGGAGGCGAACTGTGGTGGGACCTTTTAAACGCGGTGATGATCTGCATTACCATTTATCTGACGGTGCTGCTCGGCAAACAGTACATTGCGTTCATGGCGTGCGTGGCGTATTTAAGCGTTGCGGTCATCGCACATGACGGAGTATCGCCGTATGAATTCCTGTTTTACAGGGTGGTGGATACCTTCCTCGGCGTGGGAATCGGCAGCCTGGTTGGCAGTTTTCACACACACGGGAAGAAGCGCAACGATGTGCTGTTCGTGGCGGAGCTGGATGATGAGCTGCGCAGTGCGCACCGGCAGATCAGCGAATTTAACAAGACAGCATTAAATCATATGATTGACGAGGGCGCACTTTTTACCATGATTACCAGACAGACACCGGCGTCTTTGATTGCGGAGGTCGAGCACTTAAAGCTGCGCCTGCCGGTGATCGCCCTTGACGGAGCGGTTCTGTATGATATTTATCAGAACAGGTATCTGCATGCATGCCTGATGGAGCACGATATGGGAATCCGTATCCGGCAGCTTTTGACGGAGCAGAACCGCGCATTTTTCACCAATGTCATCGTGGATGACGTGTGGGTGATTTACTATAACGATCTGGTGGACGAGGACCAGAAAGGATACTTAAAGAAACTCCGGACTTCGCCGTACCGCAACTATATGAAACGTGCACCGCACGATGAAGATCATATTTTGTATTTCAGTGTTCTGGACACGCACAACCGGTTGATTATGCTGGAGAAGCAGCTTGAGGAGATGGGATTCGCCGGGAAGCTGAAATTCCTGTTGGAGGATCACGTATTCGGGGAGAAGAGTCTTCTCAAGATTCTGTCGATTGAGGCAAGTCCGCGGAACATGCTTGACCGGCTTATGAAGATGCTGCATGTGCATCACAGTATTGTCTATGGAGACAAAGACTCGGAGACCTGCTGCGATGTGGCGGTGGCGGACAGTGATTTTAACAGGATTGTGCAGAACATCCGCGCAGACTATACCGGAAGAAAAAGAAAGACAAGAGTGTCCAAGAAGCTGGAGGACATCCGCAATTAGAAAGAGAGGCAATTATTATGTTAACATCAGTGACGGGAATTAACTGGGGCGATGAAGGAAAGGGAAGAATCGTGGATCTTCTCACAGAAAAGGCGGACTATGTTGTCCGTTATCAGGGAGGCAATAACGCCGGGCATACGGTGGTGACGGATCAGGGAAAATTTGTGCTGAATCTGCTTCCGTCCGGTATCCTGCATCCGACGGCAGTCTGTGTGCTGGGAAACGGTATGGTGATCGATCCGGATCATCTGCGCCATGAGATTGCAATGATGCAGTATATGAAAGTAAAAGTGGATGCGTCGAACCTTAAGATTTCAGATAAGGCGACCATCTGCATGCCGTTCCATGTGAGACAGGATGTGCTTGAGGAGGAGCGGCTTTCCAAGACGGGTTCCGCATTCGGATCGACCCGGAGAGGCATCGCCTACGCCTACGGAGATAAATATATGAAAAAGACGCTTCGGATGGGCGATCTGCTGGAACTGGATGCGCCGTCCGTACAGCATCGTTTAAAAGTTATCATCGACAGCAAGAATCTGGTGCTGGAGAATGTATACAATCAGGAGCCGCTCTCCTATGATGAGATTATGGAGTGGTGCAGAAGCCAGGCAGAATTTTTCAAAGATTATATCTGCGACGTGGGAACATTGCTCGGTGCTGCTGCCGGTCAAGGGAAAAATATTCTGTTTGAGGCGCAGCTTGGAGCGCTCCGCGATATTGATTATGGCATTTATCCGTTTACATCCAGCTCCAATACAATCGCAAGCTATGCCCCGATCGGTGCCGGTATTCCGGGCTGCGCGCTCGACAACGTGGTAGGCGTCATGAAAGCATATTCCACATGCGTAGGCGAGGGACCGTTTGCAGCGGAGACGGCGATGGGCGAAGCCTGGAATGAAAAATTGCGGGAGAGCGGCGGAGAGTTCGGCGCAGCAACAGGCAGACCGCGCCGTGTCGGACCGTTTGACGCTGTTGCAAGCCGTTACGGCATCCGGTGCCAGAAGGCGCAGGATATCGCACTGACCAAACTGGATGTGCTCGGAGCATTTGATAAAATTCCGGTAATTACGGGATACCGTCTGCACGGTGTGCTGCTTGATTCTTTCCCGACGGACAGCAGACTCGAGGAGGCAGAACCGGTAATCGAGGAACTGCCGGGCTGGGGATGCGATATTTCCGGCTGCAGAAGCTGGAAGGATCTGCCGGAAAATGCCAGAAAATATGTGTGCACATTGGAGAAACTCGTGGATCATCCGATTTATCTGGTATCTACGGGAGCAGAGAGGGATGCGTACCTGCTGCGTGAGTGACAAGAACGCCTGCAAGGGCATTTTCGATATCCGGTTTTGTTTTTATTACAGGGGAGTGTAATGGAAATAAACGAAAAGGACGGGGTGACAGAAAGAGTTTCTGCCGCCCTGTCTTTTCTTATGACAGAAAATATGTTACATTACATATCAGTGTTAGAAACGAGAGCGATAGGAGCAGCGGTTATGAGCAGTTATCTGGGATTTGTGATCGGCGGCTATCTTCTGGGAAGCATTTTATTTGCTTACGTGCTTCCGAAGCTGACCCGCCATATCGATATCCGGGAGATGTCGGAGGACGGCAATCCCGGGACCTACAATGCGTTCCGGTACGGCGGCACAGTCTGTGGAATCTGTGTGTTGCTGCTGGAGCTTTTGAAGGGATTTTTCCCGGTATGGCTGTGCGAGCGGACTGTGGGTCTGCAATCCCCGTGGTTTGCGGCGGTAATGGCGGCACCAGTGCTGGGACATGCCTATTCCGTCTATCACCGCGGGCGCGGCGGCAAGGCGATCGCGGTATCCTTCGGGGTTCTCTTAGGACTGGTGCCGGCGGGGATCT
>ERZ779658.1030-NODE-1030-length-23244-cov-2.324939_pt1 | contig 23244 bp, 20 predicted proteins | sample MGYA00511485_ERZ779658 | MGnify/ENA primary metagenome ERZ779658 (study PRJEB29588, sample SAMEA2162182) | human gut metagenome | biome: human gut; feature: human-associated habitat; material: faeces | place: Denmark | collected 2008/2010 ... | reverse complement strand
ATTCTATAAAATGCCAGCATATTTAAGACGTTCAGCAATAAATACTGCTACTGGGTGTTATTCTTCATATTATTCAAATCTAAAGAATTGGGAAGAAAATCCTGCTGGTAATAGACCAAAATTGCAACTAGACAGAAATGTTATGCCTACTTTATATAAAGATGGAATGTATGTGCGTACTGATACAAATACAGCTTGTATAAAAATCTTTCATAAAAATGATTGGGTTTGGTTAGATGTAGAATTAAATAATCAGGATGTAAAGTACATTCAAAATCATTGTAAATTCAAAAAGGAATATGTACCTACATTAAAGAAACAAGGTAAGTGTTGGTATTTAGTATTTCCTTTTGAAGATAAAGTTGAATTTCAAAAATTAGATATTCAAAACCAAGTAATTTGTGCAGTAGATTTAGGATTAAACAATAATGCTACTTGCTCTATAATGCAGTCTGATGGAACTGTCGTTGGAAGAAAATTTGTAAATCTTGCAACAGAAAAAGACCATTTATATAAAGCATTAAATAGAGTCAAGAAAGCACAACAAAATGGTGCAAGAAGATGTCCTACTCTTTGGAAACATGTAAATGATTTGAATACTGATATTAGTAGAAAGACAGCAAAAGAGATTATAGATTTTGCAGTTTTGTATAATGCTGATGTAATCGTATTTGAACATTTGGATACACAAGGAAAGAAAAAGGGTAAAGGAAAACAAAAACTTGCACTTTGGAGAAAACAAGAAATACAAAAATTTGTAGAACATAAAGCACATATATTAGGAATTAGAATTAGCCATATATGTGCATGGAATACAAGTAAATTAGCATTTGACGGTTCTGGAAGAGTAGAAAGAGGTATTTATATTCAAAATGGAGTTGAAAAATACAATTACTCTATTTGCACCTTTCCGAATAAAAAGCAATATCATTGCGACTTAAATGCCAGTTATAATATCGGAGCAAGATATTTTATACGAGAACTTTTAAAATCCGACTCAGTGATGAGAAGGTTGCCTAGTCAGACAAAAGATTCTGATTATGGTACGGGAACAACACGCACCTTGTCTACGTTAATTAGGCTTAATGCGGATTTATGTGGCAATGCTGTATAATATCTGAGTTAAGAACTGTATGGTAGATAAGTAATCCAATTTCTAAAGAATTGGAAGCCAACGTGCTTTAGCCGTTGGAGTATTCACAATGTTCCAGCGTATACACAGATAATGCGTCAGAAGCGGCGAGAGAGTTATAAATAATCTATTTGCAAATATATGCATATATCAGAAATAATTTGACACACTAAATATTGTATGATATTATATCTCATGTGACTTAATGTCATTGCAATTTAAAAGTAGAACTCAATACTTTACTCCAGAAAAATAGCCACGATTGCGTGGCTATTTTTTTGTTTAAAGGGCATTGCATTATTGTATTTTTCATATTATACTTAACTTGGATATGGAAATCATACACAGCGGCAAGCAGCGGTTTGTCATGTCGTATCTATTTTGGGAAGTGTGATTTAATAAAGCCCTTTCTGATAATGGACATACGGTGTGATTTATACGTTTTTGTAAAATGTGTTGATTGCACCGTATTTCTTTGTAAAAAAAACATTATACAGAAAGGAAAACATGTTATATGAAAAAGAAGTTTAATTTGAATGCATCGGTTTTTGAATATAACTTTGCTCGTATGGTTGAAGATACGAATATCGTTTTATTTAATGCTGGCAGACGAAATAATCTGATTATGGCTTCGCATGGTCGAGCACTTCATGACCGTGTATTAAGTTTCATGGAAGCTGATGGTGTAACACCTGAGACAGTTCGTTTTGTAAAAGATGCAAACGATGCAAGACCTGTGTTTGAAGATTATTTTATTCGTGCAATAAAAGAGTCTTATGGTAGTTCTCTGCGGTCTACTAAGATTTTTGAGAACAGAGCAAAGGGTTATGCTAATGAGTATCAGAAATTAAGTGGTATTCCGTTATCTGAAAATAACGGTAGCTATGTATTGTCTAGTCAGGCTCAGTCACAGGTATCTTTTAATGGATATATGCCTATTTCACCGTTTGACAACAATTATGCATATCGTACGAATGTTTTGAATGCTGGTACTCGTATCTTGTTTGCAAGTACATCAGATATGGTGAAGTATGAGAATCAGGAGTTGAAAGACGTACATATTGACGAAAAGACAGAAAAGGATGTAGTTCTGTATACAAGACAGAAATATATTAACGGTAGAAAAGAAGTACGTTCGTTAAATGATACCAGTCTGGATTATCAGAGTGAGGATGATATTTCATATCGAAGTGCTGGTACTTTGTATGTCAATGATGATGCACTTGGTTTGGCACGTTTGAAACCATATATGACTGATGCTGAATATAAAGTTGCTTGTACGTCTATGATGAATGTACCGGAATCAGAACGTATGTCTCCACAGGGTATGGACCGTGCAGTTTTTATTTTACAGTTTTTGTCTGATAATGGTGTTCCTTATACCGTAAAACCTGATATGAATATCGGTCAGTTGAAAGCTGAAATTTCAAATACGAAACAGGACATTCGTTTGACAGATTTGCATAAAAATGAGCAGTATATCGGTCGTGGTTATCGTGATGGTGTTTCTATGTATATGTCTCCATCAAGTACTGACAGAGCAAAGAATAATGCTTATGTTATGACTCTGGCTGATACGGAACTTTTGGTTCGTTATATGTTAGGTGAATCACCGGAACGTCCACATGTGGATAGCAGCTTGATTGATAGTAAGATTGGTTCTTCATCAAAATGGAGTATGAGAAAGAATAGTACCTATGTATCTAAGACAGATAAGAAGGGTGTTACGTTTCATACACTTGCTGGATATAGCAGCAGCCAATTACAGACACTTGGTAATGTGCCATTGACGATTAACACAGGAAATGACCATTCATCACCGCATATCAATTTTGAGGATAATGAATCTGCTGAAGCATTTTTGAAAGATTCTATCGATTCTGCAAAACAGCATTTTATCGATTTGGTAAATGTCGATATGTTGTTGAGAGAAGCAAAAGAACATCAGGATGACCCTGATTATGCGCCTGAATTCAGTTCTGATGAATCCATTGCACCAATTCAGCAGATTTATTGGGAAACGCTTACTGGAAAGAGTGTATTGTATTGTCCAACAGAAAAAGTTGATGATGATGTGTATGGCTTCTTATTCGATGCTTTGAATTTGACAGACCCTGATAATGATGATGAAATGGAAGAAGTTTCACATACCGATGAGATAAACGGTAAAGAAGCTTATAATGGTACACCGGAAGAAAATGTCAAAGCACATTTGAAAGAAAGTTTGGATGTGCTGTTTGGTTCTTATGAGCCTGATTCTAGTGGAAAACGTTTTAATCCGGCATTGATTGCGTCTTTTATGGATTCACCAAACAGTGTTTATCGTAATAATGATAATATTGTTGCAGCAATGTATAAACTTGAGTTTACAGGCGATGAGCTTCGTGGTAATGATTTCCAGACAGGCGCAATGAAAGACCGTCTTCTTCGTTTTGATAACGATACTGCTGTTCGTATGGATTCTTTAGAAAGTCCATTTATGAAAGCAATGTATGAGCAGGTGAAAACAACACTTGAGACAACAGCTTGTCGTGTAAATCCAGAGGATATTCTGATTGATGAAAATGGTGTTGTAAAATATGTTGCTTATCAGACATTCGGTAAGGATGTTGGTACAGAACGTAAAATTGAAGGTACGATTGGTCAGATTTTTGAGCCTGATGCTGATGGTATTGTGGAAACACGTTATAATGGTTCAGAAAATAAGTTATTTTCACCGGGTTATAATGCTTTTGTTACAAGACCAGATTCTAATTCATCACCTTCAGAGAACTTTATGAGTCGTGTTCGTTTACGTGGTCTTTCACAGGTCATGGCTGAAAACATTGCAATGACAATTCGTTCTGATGTTACAAATGGTGATGAAACAACACTTTATAATCAGGAAGGTGATGCGATTGGCGTATCTATTGGTACGACAACAAGTATTAATAATACCTATCGTAAACTGTATTCAACAGGTTATCGTGTCATGATTGAACGTGAGGAAGGAGAATCTTTGAAAGATGCCTTTGTTCGTCAGTGTGATATGACTGGTTTGGATAGAAGTGTGCAGAAAGCCATTTTTGAAACAAATGCAAAAGCATTCCGTTTCCCAAATGAATATCGTGATAATTCAACGGTAGATGCTGAAGCCAGATATTCACGATTCAGTGACCATGGAAATAATGAATATAGTGATGTTTATGAGTTTACAAATGACAATGTCATGAACTATTATAACATGACAAATCATACAAACCTTGCTGTTACGCAGTCTGGTTCTTTAGGTTACACTGATGATGTTCAGACTGGTTCTGGTAAGAATCAGGGTATTGTTAGATATTTGGGTGTTGGTGTAGATGTAAATCCTGTCACTGGTGAAATTATTCCTGTTACTGTAAAAGATGAAAACGGTAATGAGAAATTGGCAGAAGTTCATTCACCACTTCGTCAGTTATTGATAGATGAATTAGGTGATACAGTAGATGCAAAACCTGCTGACCGTGCTCAGATGGTTACGTCAAACTTACAGTCTGCATCTGGTGTAGCTGGATGGACAGAACGTGAATTGTCTGATGGTTCAAAAGTACAGGGTGTCGGTGTTGCACAGCTTACATTGCAGGGACTTACATTTGATGATGGTGCATTAGTGTCAAAGAAATTTGCTGATGAACATCAGGTTGTTATTGAGGGTGGCGAATTACGTTCTCTTGTTATTGGTGATAAGGTTTGTGATTTATCTGGAAATAAGAGTATCGTAGCAAAGGTCATTGACCCTGATTTGGACCCTGAGGAAGCAAAGAAACAGGGAATTGATGTTGCTGTTGAGTTATTCAAAGCCAATCCTGATTTGGATGTTGTACAGGCACCTTATTCTGGACAGTCTCGTTTCAATGCTGCATCTGCATTGCTTGCAATGAGAAATCCAAAACCATTGACATTACCTGATGGTACAGTTCATGATGGTTGTCTTGGTTTTGCACCAATGATTATTACGAAGCATACAGCAAATGACCATACAAAGATGTATGATAATGAGCAGGATGTAACTTCGAAAGAAGTGAAAGGTCGTAAGATTTCAGCTCAGTTAGGTTGGGTATTATCTGCAAAGAATTCAAAGAATTTGATGGCAGAAATTTACTCATCAAACAATTCAGCAACTACGAACTTCCGTGAAGTTGTGAATGTATTGGGTCTGGATATGGATGAGGTTGGAACTTTACGTAAAGGATATCAGCCACATAATGACGAAGACCGTCATGTATTCCATTTACCTGATGAAGAAACACTTGCAAATACACCGGATAAAGATTTGATTAATCTGTTTAGAGATGCAGTTGATAGCAAGGGTGGATTTTTGGAAATTCCATTTCCTTTGACATTGAGTTCTGGTGAGGTAACACCAGAGATTCCGGCTGACAAGTCTTCACGTCCTGATAGACCGATGTATCAGTTGCCTGTATTATCATCACATTTGCGTAGTGGTCAGACATTTGAAGATGGAACCTCAAAGGTACATGATTACACAAATCAGTATGCAAAGATTTTTACAAGTGCATTGCGTTATTTGAAAGCAGAAGAAAAACAGAATACAAAAGGTATGGAAGATGCTGTTAAAGATGCTCGTGCTTCTTATGCTGATATTTCAAATAGCTTGATATCTCGTAAATTCGAAACGAAGCATAATATGATGCGTGATGAATTTATGTCAAGACGTATGCCACATTCAGCAACAGCTGTTTGGACGCCTGCAACGAACTTGAAATTGAATCAGGTTGCCATGAATTCAGAAATGATGAAGAACATGGGTGTAAAAGAAGGCGATTATGTCATGGTTTGGCGTGACCCAATTCTTCGTGATTATGGTACACGTTACATGGAAGTAAAACGTGATGATAACCTTTGTGGTATTGCAATACATCCTTTGGTTGCCGTTGCATTTGATGGTGACTTCGATGGTGACTCTGCTGGTATGTGGAAGCCTAGTTGGAAATCATCTCAGCAGGAAGCTATGGAGCAGTATTCATTGGAAGCTACGATGCTTGATTTCACACAGAAACGTGAGAATGGTGATTTTGCTTTGATTTTCAATACAGGTATGGATGTTCGTTCTGCTGAGTATTGGGATAATGAAAGAGCGAAAGAAGCACAGGCTCGTGGTGAGGATTATGGTCCGACATTAGAGGAACGTCGTTTGGCATTAGAGCATGAAGCAAATGAGATTTATCGTTCTAATATGTCACCGGAAGAAAGATTGGAAGCCAATCGTAAGGTTTTGGATGGTCTTTCTGATTGGGCACATGATGCACTTTGTGATACTTGTGGTACGGAAATTATTTCTTATAATAATTTACAGGAACATGTACAGTCTATGCTTGATGTTGTAGACCATGGAGCAAAAGGTTCTATGGGTAAGATGAAACATTATCTTAAGTACATGGGTGTAGAATGTGATACAGATGAAAATGGTAATTTGTTAGCTGAAACTGCTCGTTTTGCAGACCATAAGTTGATTACTGAGCAGGATATTGCTGATACTGAAAAAGCTACAGCGATTAAGTCACATGGTACTGGTCTTGCAGGTACAGTTTCTCAGAGAATTGTACGTGTTCTTCGTAACACACCTGAAGCTGAACAGACAAATACAAATGAAGTAACACATCAGAGTACATTGTCATCCGCACTGCAGTTGACATACCTTTCTACACAGGGTATTTTGCAGGCAAAACATGACCCTGTACAGGCTCAGATTCTTTATGATAGTGTAAAGGGTCCAATTCGTGAGGTATGGCGTGGTCATGCATTGGAGCGTAAAGATGTAGATGGCAAACCTGTTTGGACAACAATCAAACAGATGGATGCAGACGGTAACATGAAACCAATTCAGGCTACAAAAGAGCAGTGGATTGAGTCATTTATGAATCTTCATACTGACCCTAGTGGTCTTGACCTTGGTGGTGCTATCAATCTTGACCATGTAAAACAGGTTGCTGATGCATTGCATAATCCAGATACAGGACGTATGTATGATATTGAAGATGATAAGACGATTGACCGTCTTGCATCAACAATGGATATCTTGGCATATGGTCCAAACAATGCGTTTGAGACCTTGTGTCATATGGCTGATGAACATGTAAACATTTTTGAAGGTAGTCGTACTTCATTGTTTATGCCAAAGAACATTTCTAAGAACTTAGAGATTTTGGCAGAGAATGAAGCAAAACTTGAACGTGGTGAGATTACTGCTGATGAATTACATCAGGGTATGCGTCCGATTATCAAGAGTGATACACGTGCTGATTATGATGTTCATGCTAAGATTGATGTATCGAAAGCTGTAATTGGTTTGGATGCTGAAAGTGTTGAACTGGCAGCTGCAAAAGGTATTGAGGTACCTGCTCCTGAACCTGTACAGGAAGGTGTTATTGAAGATACAGTTGCAGAACCAGTTGATGTGACAGATTCTACAGTACCTGTTGAGGATATGGCAAATGAACCAGCTGAGGAACCTGCAGTAGAGCCTGTATCAGAATCAGTTGCTGAACCTGCATCTGAACCTGTTGCAGAAACTGCACAGCAGTCTGAGCAGCCAAAACCTATTAGCTTTGCGTTTGATAAGGCTGTTGAAAAGACACCTGAAAAAACGCCAGAATCTGCAAAAGAATCTGTTTCTAAGAGGAATTCATTACCTGATGTTTCCGGTATTCTTGAAAATGATGGAAATGACGGTCATGGCGGTTTAGGCGAATAGTCATTCATATAATCCACACCACAGTGTTGTGGTGTGGGTTTTTTAATATCAGAAAGGAGAATATATTATGAGTTTACGTACAACGGGAACTGCAAACTGGACCAGTCATTGTGGTGGTAATTTTAGTTTTATTGATACGTTCATTCGTGAAAAAGCAAATCTTGGTTATTTGCGTCGTGGAACGGAGCAGCGTTTAAATGCAGAAGTGTTGGATGCATATCATTATATTCAGGATGTTTCAGCAAATGAATTTGCTGAATTATTGCAGTCACAGCAGGATGCAATTAAATCTGCAAATCAGGCTGTATTAGACCGTGAAAATATTAATCCAAATGATGGTATTCCGGCTTATGTATCAAATCAGTTGATACCTGATATTTCAGAACTTGATATGGCTGATTGTATGATGATTGAAGACCAGCGTAGAAGTTATTTATCTGAGTTTTATGATGCTGTCAGGAAAGATGGTTTTGATTCTTATTTGTCAGAGGATGTAAAAGCTGAATTGAATGCTGATAGTTTTTCATTCGATACATATGATAAGGCAATGATGGAACAGGAAGCATATGAAATGCAAAAAGCTGACGATGCAAAGAAAAAGTCAATGGTAAAACCAAATCGTGATTATTCAAAAGGTTTTGAAGAAGATGAACATGGTAATTTGATAGATGATGGTTATGGATTTGATGATGATTTGTAAATTGTATTGATATATGGCTATATTTTTGATATATTATATATAAGTATTAAAATTTAGAAAGGGTAGGTAGTATATGAATAGTGAGTTAAAATCATCGTCATCGATGGATGAATCATCTGCAGCTTTGGCTCAGATGGAAGAACGTATCCGACATTTACAGCGTAGTCAGATAGATATGATGCAGTCGCAGTTATCTATACGAAAAAAGAATGAGTGTTTGAATGCTCAGTTGGCGCAGGCAAATCAGTCTTATAATCTTGGACTTATGATGTTTATGTTTCATCCAGCAAAGAAAGGTGCATCACATGATTCTATTTTGAAAACGCTTGGTTTTTATGCAGCTTGTTGTTTGTTTTCGAAATCGTTTCGTTGTGATGTTAAAGATGCTGTGACAGACATGTTCGGTGGTGATGTAGAACGATATGCGTCTGTAGACGATTCTGTGTGGAGAAAGCGAAAGGTACGTGTGGAACGTGATGATGCAAATGGTCATTTGACATTAACACCTGATAGCATTGCTATGATGAAAATAGCATTGTGTAAACAGGCATATGAAGATATGCGTGAACCGGATTCTAATATTTCTGCAATTTTGACGTCTTATCATGATGATGAAGAGTCGTTGTATAAGATTGCTGCAAAGAATGGAATTAGTCGTAATGTGTTAGATGTATATTCCAGACGTATGGTTCACAATATGTTAATGGAAAATCCTGATGATAAGAAGTATTTCAGTGAGTTAGCATATGGTGATGCTGTTTTACAGCCAACAGGTTCTTGTAATTATAAGAATGGTGATAGTTTTAACTGTTTCTTTACACCAAGACAGCCGGAAAATTATCATGATTTGAATAAACGTATGTCTATGGTATGGGATTCCTTATTTGAAACAGCTTCTTCTCCGGTTGATGTAGAACGTGTTGCATTTTCTTCGGCTGCATGTGATATGCAGTATGATTTTGAGCATTATAATACAGACGATAAGTTTCGTATTGGTGTTGTAGAAGATACATCTGTAACTGATGATTTTCATGGTGCAAATCCATTTGTATTAGATGGCTGTAGTCAGAATGTAAATGATTTCTTATCTGTTGGTCCGAAATCATGTGATACGAATTATATTACATGTAATTGTCGTCCATTGTTGTCTGCAGTTGGTCGTTGGGTAAATCGACATATTGATTTTTCACCAGCATATTATCAGGGTTGTGCGAATGATTTATTCTTAGATGTGGATGCAGATAATCGTGAAGCGATTCGTAAAAATGTAACAGATTTATTTGTCAAGAGAGATTCTGTTGCTAAATTTTGGCATCGGCTTTTGACACAACATACATTTGTGGAATTGTGTCCTGTTACAGATTTGACTGTGATACCAAAGCAGGCAGAAACTGTTTCTAAGAAACGTGATGATTTGTCAATTTCACGATTGAATGCATTATCGGATATGTTTCAGGCACAGCGTGATAATGTCACATTGCCGCCGGAATATGATGGTATGGATTTCTAAAAAAAAAAATATGGCAGTCTCGAAATATCGGGACTGCCGTTTTTTATTTTGATTTTTCGTTTGCTGCTTTACGTAATTCTTCGTACATATCTGCTAATTCGACAAATGTATCGTATACATATTTAACGCCAAATGAATGACTGTCTTCATATGCTTTTCCCCAGATAATACCAGCTTCTTTTATTGATATTTTGTATTTATTAGCCAAAGCTTTTATGATAGTTTTCTCATAAAGATTGTCCAGTTTATTGCTTAATTTCTGTAGTCGTTTTACTTCTTCTGCACGTATGTTTATGCGTCTTTCGATTTCTTCACGATTCCATTTGACTGATTTGTCTTCATCGATGATATCACCACGGTTGTATTTTGGAAATTCTTTTTCATCCGGTTTACAACTGAAATTTTTGTAGAACATTTCCCATGATTCTAAAATTACGTTAATGTCTGTCAATTTTTTGATGGTATCTTCGTTTGTGTAATTTGTAACATACATAATTTTATATCCTTTCTATGCATTTGATACATTCGATGCATTAAATTTTTTCAATACACCCGATGTGTGTATTGATGTGTATTTTTTTACTTATATATGACTATTTTTTGGATAAAAATAGTTTTTGAAATGGGGTTTTATTCTATGATTTTTTGTGTATAATAATTAGTAGAAAGTGAGGTGAATGACGATGTTTCGTAAACGTATAGGTTCTGTTTCTAAGAATATATCTTTGGATGATGATGTAGATATGATTGGCGAGGATTTAACAGAGGTGTCTTCTATAGGCGGGTCTATGTCGTCCGATAATGCATCCGTTGTTCGTCGTCAAAAACTTTCACAAATAGCTGCGAATGTCCGAAACAGACGCGAAAGCGATGTTGTTTCGGACACGTCAGCTGATAAAGATTTACATGATGTTGAGTGTACATGTGATATTTGTATGAAGACATTTATTCATAAGTCAACAGATAAAGAATGGTCTTGTCCATTTTGTGGTCATAAAATGGAAGTTGAAGATTTAGAAGAAGTAAATGAATTACAGGAGAATCCATATAAAGACCAGATGGATGAAAAACGTACACGAGAAAGTACGAAACGATTTTCTCGGATTTTTCATCGTTCTTCTGAAACATGGCAAGATGGCAATAAAGAACAGATTAGTTTGGAACAGGGTTCTGAAGAGTATGGTGAGTATGTTGATGATTTACAGGCAAATAATCCTGAGAAAGATGATGATACATTTCATGATGCATTGGAAGAACACAATGAGAATTTGGTTACAAAGGCATATGATGATGTGTCTGAAAATCCAGAGGTGAAAGAGCAACGTAAGGGTGAATCTGCAGCTGATGTAAAGAAGCGTGAAGAAATGCAGAAACGAGAGTTACATGGCAAAGCAGTACGTCGTGCAATTGAAGCTGCTGCATTGACTGAAACTTTGACTGACGACCAATTGGCTCGTATGATTACGGATGATAATGTGGTTTTATATAATGAAAGTGTAAAGCCAGACGAATATGTAGAAGCATTGAAAAATTATGTTGTTGGTGATAATGAACCGTCATTGTAATGTGAAAGTGAGGTATTTTTATGAGTAGAGCTTTGGGTGGACCTATTGAGAGTAATGCAAATAGTGCTGGACATAAGCCATTTAATTTTAGCGCAAGAACATCATCGGTTGGCAATAAGGCTGGTAATGTTGCAAAAAAGGCTGTGAAAGTCACAGCTGCAGTAGCTGGTATCGGTGTGTTAGGTATGATGTCTGGTACTGTTGCTTTGGGTAAGAAGACAAAAGATAAGAAAGATGAACTTTGTGCATCATTTGGTGAGAGTATGAGTTATTGTTTGGCTCGATTGCTTGGCGGTCAGGACCATATGACTGTACAGCGTCTTCAGCAGGCTGGTATGCGTGGTGTTGCAACGGCTGTACAGAATAATAAGGCATTAAATCGTGCAGCAAGACCATTGCCAACACTTAATATGCCTGTTGCATCAGATGGTTGTGATATGAGTTTGTAAATAATTGGTATATCAAATTTCTTGCCATATATGCTTGAATTTTTAAGTGAATCATGGTATTCTATGTGTAAGTCATTTGTTCATAATGAGAGTAATGTATTGAGTGTAAAATTTAGAAAGGATAATCTATTTGCGGAAATTTATTTCGTAGTAGTGGTATTTCATTATGGCAAAGGAATTAAAACAAGTTGAAAAAGTAAACAGGTCAGAGTATTTGGCTAGAGTAGCAAAAAGAATTGGTGTACCGAGACGTGTAGTAATAGAAGTTTATAATGGCATGGTAGAAGAGTTTATTGTGATTATGCGTGAAGAGCGGCAGCTCTTACTTACTGGTTTCGGTAATTTTTTCATTCAGAAACATAAAGGACATCCGGTGCAGTTTTCTGGTGGGTCTGATGTTGTTGATGATTATAACGTTTTAAAATTTGCACCGTCAAATATTCTTAAAAAACGTGTAAGAAATGATGAATCTGAGGATTAGTGTATAAGGAATTTGTATTCTAAAGAGCGGAGTATGACACTTGATGTTTTACTCCGTTCTTTTTTAGATAAAAAAATTATTTTCAGAAAGGATGGTAATAAGTATGAAATATCAGGAATTTTTGCAGGCATATGATGCTGTTTTTGATGAGACAGGCTGTATTAAGCCTTGTGGCAGAGAAATGACACAGCGTTTGATTCAAGCTGCATTATCGATTGAACCATGTGGTGAATTCGGTGATTTGCAGACAGGCTATATGAATGTAGAATCAATTAAAAAAATTCGTAATACGATAAATACGATAGAATGAGGAGTTAAAAAAGAATGAGTCGTAAATTCTTATGGATATCGGTTTGTGGTGGTGTGTTGCTTGGTACATATTTATTAGGTGTTGTTATTTTTTATGGTCATTGTGGTTTTCGAACATATGTAAATGGTAAATCTGTTTTCATGATGTCTGCTGATGAGATTGTATTGGATATCAATAAATCCGTTCAATGTCAGATGTTGACGCTTAAACGTCGTGACGGGACATCAGAAAAAATTTCATATGCACAGTTAGGTGTTTTATTAAAACATCAACCTTTGGTTGTTGATTTTAGTCAGAATAGTTTTTTATGGTTTACACAGTTGTTTCATCGTACAGATTATCATTTAGATATGTCTTTAGAGCTGTCAGAAGACGTTTTATTGGCAAATGTGGACAAGCTCGAATGTTTATCTGATAATTATGTAAAAAAGCCTGTACAGGGCTATGTAAAGCTGTTAGAGGACGGTTCTTATGAAGTCGTTTCTGATTCATCTGGAAATGAGATTGATAAAGGGAAATTAGTATCTGCAATTTGTAATTCAATATTGCAGGGAAAACATGTGTTAGATTTAGAGTCAGCAGGTGTTTACAAAGAAGATTTAATTCCGATGCGTAATTTAGATGTGGAAACATCATTGTCAAAATCTGCGATTGAAAAATTGTCGGTGAATATCAATGTTGGTGGGAATGTAAGTGAGCAAATTCCTGAGGAAGTGTTGAAAAACTGCGTCTATGAATTGAAGGGAAAAACTTATATTCGTTATCCAAGTGTTTATCAGTATGTGGAACACTTATCACGATTATATGATACTGTTGGAACGACACGTACGTTTCATACTTCATTAGGTTCTGATATTCAGTTGTCACCTTCTGATGGTGATACATTTTTTGGTTGGGAGTTGAACTCACTTGATACGACAGCAGCAATTTGTGATGCTTTGGCAAATCAGTCAACAAATGTGTCTGCAGTATGGGTATCTAAAGGTAAATCTCATGATGTAGCAAATGATTTTGGTAATACGTATGTAGAACTTAGTATCAAAGACCAGCATATGTGGTGTTATGTGGATGGTAATTTATTATTTGATACGGATGTTACAACAGGAACGTATTCTGTTCCAAATCGAAGAACACCGACAGGTATGTTTATGACAATGGATTGGAATACAGAATACACGATGCGAGGTTCTTATGGTACTGCGTTTTCACATTATTTTATTCGATTGACACCAACTGGTATTGGAATTCATGATTCATCATGGCGTTCAAAATATGGTGGTGAGGAATATATTAATCATGGCTCACACGGTTGTATTAATACGCCATACGATAAGGTAAAGTTGTTGTATGATACTTTGCATTCTAGTGCAAAGTCAGGTGTTCCTGTGATTATATATTGATTTGATATTGCACTGATATATGGTAAATATTTCCATATATCAGTGTATTTTTTTCTGTTGTTGATTGCTATCATGTGTATATTGTGTTATAATGTAGATAAATCAATAAGAAAGGTAGGTTACATATATGATATTATTTCGTACTATGATTCCGGTAGCATCTGATTTTACAAAAGAAGATTTTTTTGAGTTGTTAAAGATAGATGTTATTTCACGTTCTAATGTGGACAAGCTATGTTTAGCTACAACTGATTTTACAGAGGATAGTTTAGATTTGTCCGTTGAGAATGAAAGTCTATCTGTATATCAAATGGATGGACAGGTTGCAGCTCGTTATCAAAGGCATGAAAATGACATGTTGACTGTTGTTCAATATGTTTATGGTCAATATAATGGAAAATTTGCGATATTTTTACAGGTTAATCAAGCCATGATGACGCTTCAGAGTGATGTTGAGTTTGAATTTCAAATGCCACGTTTTTTACAGGAATTTTTTGCTTGTGAGTTTGGTGGTGATGATGAAGGTTTGACAGTTGATAATCAACCGATTGTTTTACATCGTAATGATACTGAACTGTTTACAAATTTGTTTACAGCAAAATCAAAACATATGCTACCTGTAGTATATGTGCCTGTTTTTTCAGATGATGATGAAAAGGCATTTGATGTAAACGCTTTGGCAAAAGAATTGTTCGGAACAGCACATGTTGTGACAGTTCGTAGTGACTATATGTTGAAAATTATGACGGATAAACTTCCTGTCAAACTTCGTAATGTGTCAAGTCATTTGAGTATGGTGTTACCAAATCATGATATCAAATTTTTTGATAATGATTCAGATTCTATTGAAACCATTTCTGATTGGGTTCATGAGTTGGTATGTAATACAGTTGTTCCTTCTGAATTTCAATTTGAGCATATTAAATGTGAATTCTTGAAGAATTGTTTGTTGGAAGAACAGCGTAAAGTAGCTGATATGGCAGATGCAAAAAAGGATGCTGAGAAATCAGATGCTGATTTAGAGTCTTTGTATGAAGATGAAATAAAAGAAAAAGATGATAAGATTGCAAATTTGACAGCAATGTTAGAAGATGCCCAGCAGCAGGTATTTACGTTAAAGCATAAATCAGATGCTTTATTATCTAATTTGAATAAGAGTAAGGCAAATTCGAATGGTTTAAATGATGTTGATATGTCAGTATCTGAAAATGCATTGTATGAACATGAAATCGAAGATGTAATTCTTCGTGTATTGGAAAAAGAGTACAATGCTATGACAGGTGATGGAAACTTAATGCAGAGTCGTAAATATCATGTTCTGTCATCTATTTTAGAGCATAATACCATGTCTGATTTTCCATCGAAAATTCAGTCTGTATTTGATAAAGTGGCTCAGGATGGTACGTTAGATTCAGATGGTATACATGCTTTGGAACGATTGGATTTTGAAGTGATAAAGGCTGGCAGTGGTCATTTTAAAGTAAGATATCATGGCGATAATCGTTATCAGATGTCTATTAGTACAAGTCCTTCAGACAGTCGTGCAGGTGAAAATTTGATTTCGATTTATATGAATCAGTTATTTGGATATTAAAAATATACTGATATATGAGTTGATTTTTGCATATGTCTATGTTAATATATTTATTGTAATTCCTATAGGAAATTGCGATAAATACATAAAGAAAATCATAAGAAAGGAGATACGGTTGTGGTTACAATCGTAGGGAAATCATGCAGAAAAAACAGTTATTTAATGTTTTAGCAGTGTTACTTATTATCGCAGGTGTTGTATTGACTGTCATTGGTGTTATGAGATATCGTGATGAAACACGTGTACAGCAGTCTGTACTTGAAGAATATCGTTGGGATGATAATGGTAAGAAACAGTCAAAGACTGTTGATGTATCAGGTGACACGACGGAAACAACAGAAGATACATCAAAATCTGAGAATACGAAAGAGTCGGAGTCTGAGTCAGATGCCAAAGCAGATACTACGGAGTCTGCGGAAACGACAGAGAACGCAGAAACACCATCGGCAGAACAACCTGCTGAGAATGCGGAAGCAGCACAGTAACAATGATTTAGAAAGGTTTGGTAAATAAAATGAATGATTCAAAGTTTTTAAAAATATTGTATGGTGTCATCTGTCTAATGTTGGTTGCATTTTTCGGATTTGGTGGTTACTTTTTATATCATGGTGTACATGGTGCTGGATTTTTAGCTATTGGAATTGGTCTGATGGGTCTTGGTTGTACAGTATTTCTTGGTAATGGTTTGATTTTTGCAAAGGATGATGTGGACACAACATATCGTAAAGAATATCCGGTGGGTAAAGCTGTTATGTCTGGTGCAGCACTGATTAAGGATATTGTTTACAACTTAACTTGTGATGTTGATTGCGAATATGCAAAGCATGTGAAGGGCGTTGATGTTGGTGTTGCTGATAATGGTTTTGTTGTAAATGTTGACAAGCGTACACATATTTATATTGTGTTTTCTCGTATCAAGAATGTGTATAGAGAAGATTTATCTTATAAATTTGTTGGTGATGTTGAGTGTAATATGAACTTAAAAGTTGGTGTATTAACGTTGACGTTGCCGAATAAGATGAAAGCAAAAGTGTTTGAAAAGAGTTTACAGCAGGCAGGCATTGAGTTAAGTGATGATGTTCTCGATATGCCAATTGATACATCATTATCTGTGAAGAGTGCTGGTGTGTCTGATGTTGATACACATGCTCGTCGTAGATTATCAGAAAGGAATAAGGTGGAGTAACGTGAAAAAGATATCTCAAAAACGAAGTATTATCATAGCTGTTGTTATGATAGTTGTTTTGGCAATTATGTTTCTTATTGTCGGACATATTAGTACTGTACCAAAAGCAAAAAATGCTGTAGATTTGTTTGGTTCTTATGTTTATAAAGAACAGCATACAGATGGGTCTCTTATGACTGTAACTGTATCAAGGGATAAGTCAAATCATTATTATGCTGTGCAGTCATATGCAGATGGCAAAGGTAAATATATGTATGATACTTCAATGCTTACGGATAAGCAGTCAAAATCGTTTGAAAAGTCATTGAAAAATTTTTCTGTAGATGAGGATGCCATTGATATTATGGGTGCATATAAGCGTGGTACTTTAACGTTTAGGGCTAATGGAAAAACATCAACATATGATGTTGATTTGATTGATGTTTCTGATATGCTATTACATGACCCTTGGTCAGATAAGGATATGACAATGTATGCAGGTATCAATCAGGATGTAAACACTTTGTTTACTGATTCTATTTTACAGATTAAATCATTGGCAAATTTGAATTCACAGGCTCAGATTGGTGCATATTTATCAAATGTTTTACAGCAGATTTCTGATGTAGAGACGTTGAAATCAGATAAAAATGCATTTGACGGTAAGTATGATGAGTTTAATGTTGATACGAAAAGTGCGAAGAAAAATGGTTATTTCACCATATCTGTAAAGACTGTAAATGGTTCAGCAACTTATCAAGTTGCATTTGATGGACATTTGATTGTAGACGGTGATACACATGCAGCTTTGAATAAGATACAGACAAGTCGTGTATCAGCAAATTTAAAATCAGATGAAAATAAAGAAAGTGAAAGTAAAAAAAATAAGAAAAAGTAAGAGGATTTAAGACATGAGTAAAAGTAAGCAGATGTCGTTTAAAAAACGACTTATATTTACAGTAGCGTTACTGTTATTGTATCGTTTATGTTCCCACATCCCGCTGCCGTTTGTCGATAGTGATTATGTCAAAGCACTTATCGGCATGAATGGTTCGTTGGGATTATTAAATACATTGACTGGTGGCAACCTTGCAAATATGTCTATTGTTGCTTTGGGTATCACACCGTACATTACGGCATCCATTGTGTTGCAGTTGATGGGTGTATTGATACCGAGTCTTGCTGAAATGCAGCGTGACGGTTCTACCGGGCAGGAGAAATTCAAAAGGATTAACATTGTGTTGGCTGTAATTCTTGGTTTGTTACAGTCCGGTGCGATGATGTATGGTTACGGTGAATCCGGTATTTTGAAGCCGTATACGTGGTATTCTGTATTAATTCCTACTGTTATTATGACAGTGAGTGTGTTTGCTTTATCTTTTATCGGACAGTATATCACAGACCATTTATTTGGTAACGGTGTATCGTTGTTATTGGTAACAGGTATTCTTTGTAGTTATTTGTCAGACGGTCAGGTGTTATATTCTGTACTTACACATAATCATAAACTTCAGTATCAGATTATTGCTTGTACGATTGCTGTTCTTATTATTATTATGCTGTTTGCGTTTACAGTATGGCTTAATACGTGTGAGAAAAAGATTCGTGTGAATAATTCAGCAAAAGTCAGCATGGGTTGTTCAAAATCAGTAAGTGTGATTCCGTTGAAACTGATTGGCGGAAGTGTTGTTCCGGTTATTTTTGCATCAACAATTTTGACAGTTCCGTCTTATATTCAGTTGTTTGGAAAGGTAAATGCAAAATGGTTTGATATTTTTAATACAAGTTGTTGGTTAAAGCCTGATGAATGGTGGGCTAGTGCTGGTGTTGGTATCTATTTCTTAATGATTATTGGATTTAGTTATTATTATCAGAGTCTGAATTTGAACGAACGTGAGATTGCTGATAATTTGAAACGTTCAGGAAGTTCTATTATCGGTGTACGTCCGGGTCATGATACAGAAGCATATTTACATAAAAACATGAAGTGTATGACGTTTTTAGGTGGTATTGGATTATGTATCGTTGCGTTTATTCCGATTGTTCTTTCTGTGACAGTTGGTGTAACGAACTTGAGTTTCGCCGGAACATCTATCATTATTGTGGTATCTGTTGTAGAAGAAACTTATCGTAAATATCAGACTGAAAAGTATGGACATGTGTATCGTACAGGTAAATTTGGATGTAAAAATAGAAGAAAGAGGGTGTCACAGTTATGATGAAGCGTGTACAGAAACATATCGATTCTAATGTGACTGCGGCAGATGAAGTGTTACAGCAGTCTGAGGAAGTCGTAGCAAAGATGGTGACGAAAGAATCTGAAGTTGAGCAGGCAACAGAAGCAGATGAGAAATCGAAGAAAAAGAAGAGAAAACATAAAAAGAATAAGAAATCAAAGCAGTCTTTTTTCAAAATGCTACGTATGGAGTGGAAATCCATTTCCAAACCGAAACCGAAAGAGCTTGCTGTTGCAACCGTTCGAACGGTTGTCATATCTGTGATTTCTGCAGGTGTGATTAGCGGATTTGATTTTGGTGTTACTCAGATTATGGTGCAGTTGGCAAAGTTGATTGGTTAAAATATACATCCCGTTCTTGTATGGAACGGGATGTTTTACGTTGAAAAATGTATTGATATATGAACGTAAATTTGTTATAATCTGGTTAGATGTTATTTAAGAAATTTGATAGAAAGTGAGGTTGTATCGTGTGAAAATTCGATTGCGACGAGAAGCTGATGTAAAAGCTTTTGGCAAATATGTGACGGATGATGACCTTATTATTTTGCCGAATTATAGAGTTTGTAAACGACATTGTGTTTATAAAGTAATTGGTCTGTTTTTTATGTTAATTTTGTTTGGTTGTGGTTTATATTTCTTTCCGAAGTTACCAAATACAATACGGATTGAACCGATAGAGCGTGTGTATGCAATTGGAGATAATAGTGCAAAGCATTATGCTGTATATGTAAAGCCTATTTTCGGGAAAGAATATCAAACATCATTATCACGTGTGGATGTTGCTTTTGGTTTGAATGACCAGCTTGATGTAAGAGCATCTTTGTTTGGTTTGTATCATGATGTGATACGTGTGGTTCCGATTGCACAGGATTGTATTTCTGCGGAATATACAAAGAAAGTATATGAAGGTGATACATTAGATAAATCAAATGTACGTACATTTATTCGGTTTAAAGATGGCTATGAAATGGATAAAGATTATGATTTTACATTGCCTGAAGGTAAAATTATGCATGAGGTACAAATGTGTATAAATGTAGAGCAATTTAATCGTGTATATGTTTCTATCAAACCGATTATGAGTACAGGTTTATCAGCAAAATATAATGCAAAATTGTATCAGTATGACCCATTTGATGCCAGCCATTTGAAATGGTATCTTGTTTTTGAAGATGGATATATGCGTAAATTGTCAGATGATGAGATTGCATGTGATACATCAAATGTTCATGTAAATTCTAATAAGGTTGTCTTGCATGGTGTGTCTGAATATCAAACTACAGATGTTATGTTAAAACCAATTTTAGTAGATGATGTATCAGCTGAATATGCAGATACAGACAAGATTTATGTTGGCGATTCTATTGATGCATCGAAAATTACAGTTACATGTAAATGGGTAGATGGACGTACAAAGCAGATAGATGATTTTAAGATTGTAAATCCTTATTTCGGTAAGTCAGGTGCTGTTGTTGAAACTGATTATGGTGCTGCGGTATTAAATCCTGATTTAATTGGTGTGAAATCAGTTGTGTTAAATGATGCAACATTATATAAAGCTGGTGATATTCCGAAAGCATCTGAGTTTATGTTTTCATTTAGTGATGGTAATACAAGGACTGTATCTATCACAGATGTATCTTTGACAGATGCATGGTATCAGCCTTTATACGTTGGTGAAAATCGATTGGCTATTGTTTATAGGGGCACAACGTATTATTGTGTTATTTCGGCGTTTGATGCGTCAGATGGTACATCTGATGATTCGGATGATATTGTTATGGACCAAACACAGAATGATTCATCGAATACGATGGATAATACAAATACAGAAAATGATAATAATAATAATGATGCTGATGATGATATTGTCATTGACTAAATATGAGGTGTAAGTGATGAATAGATTAAAGGTATTAAATCGTAATCAGTTGAAATATATTGCGATGTTGTTAATGCTTTGTGACCATATTGGTTTGGCTTTTTTTGAGCAGGGAACGATTGTGTGGTATGTTTTACGTTATGTTTTGGGTCGTTCTGCGTTTCCGATTTTTTGTGTATTATTTATTGAGGGTATTTATTATACGAAACGACCACTCGTTCATTTACGTGATTGTTTGATTTTTGCATTTTTGTCAGAAGTACCATTTGATATGGTATGTTCCGGTAAATATTTTGATTTACATAATCAAAACGTAATGTTTACGTGGTTCTTGGGATTATTGGTATGTTTGATTTCAAGAAAATTTTTGGATATAAGTATTGACGATTCTGATATCAGTGAAACTGTTTGTGGTTTAGCATCTTTTGCTGTCTGTTTGGTTTTTTGTATTGTTGCATATGTATGTCGTGTGGATTATATATCGATTGGTATTTTTTCGATGTTTTTAATCTTTTTAGTTGGATATCGAACAAAGTTTAAGTGTTCTTATGCATTATTAGGTGTTGTTGTTGCATTTATTGATGGGTTATGCAGTGTGACAATTTGGACGTTTCCTGCTGTTTTGTTATTGTGTTTGTATGATAATAAACGTTATGTAAAGACTACGGCTTTACAGAAATATAGTTTTTATTTGTTTTATCCTATACATTTGTTTGTTATTGGTTTGTTGGCTATGTATGTATTTTAATGTGTGTAAAAAAAATTTGTAAATCTACTTCCATTCTGAAAAATGTGTGATAGTATTTTATTAGAATAACAAAGAAATGAAAGGAGAATGATTATGATTAAATCTGATGAAAAAGATATTCGGAAATGTGTTCCACTTGTTGATAAAGAAAAAGATGTTCCAACGTCTGAAGACGTAATTAAGTTAAAAAGAAAATTAATGGAGTCTACTTATGCAACAAATATGCAGGCTGTTCAGGATGGTATTAATTCAAAGGTAATGGAGACAGGTTCTTTAGATGACCGTAGGGAGTTCATGGCGAATGTAGCATCTGCAAATCTTTATGGAAAGCAGTTGGCTACGAAAGACCATCCATACGTTGTGCCGGATATCGAAGTGGATGATAAGACCGGTTTAATTAAACTGAATATGCAGGAGTATACACCACCGGAAAAGACAAAGTCTACCGTTCTTGGTTTTAATACACCGAAAAATAAGGAACTTATGGATGATATGGAATCAAAGCATGAGAAAGATGCAAAAGATTCTTTACATACATTGAATGAGTATGCTGATGAAAAAGCTATATCTGGTGTACATAAAGCAAAAGGCATGATTTCTCGTGAGAATATTACGGAAGATGTTAAAGGTGCTGTAGCAAATGACAGAAATCTTTTTGGTGTTCTTGGCGGTGCAGGTGGTGCATTAGCTGCAGGTGCAGCAGGTGCTGCTGTTGGTAGTGCCGTTGCTCCGGGCGTTGGTACTGTTGTAGGCGCTGGTGTTGGTGTACTTAAAGGTAGTGTGCTTGGTCATACGGTTGGAAAAGCTGTTGGTCATGTTGGTGGTACGCTTGCAAATGGTATTGTAGGTGCTGTACGTAAAGTTCCAACAAATCTTGGAACAAATGTTGTTGAGTCCAGAACAGCAACAGCATCTGATAAAGCTGTTACAAAAGCAATCAGGGATGATGTAAAAGACTCAGTTTCTAAGACAAAGCAGGATGACCGTATTGCTAGAGCTGAAGCAATGGCAAGTAATGTTAAGACATCTGAGAAGTCAAGCGAAGCTGAATTCGTATAAGTATAAAAAAGATAGACACCTATTGATAATATCAATAGGTGTTTTTTCTTGTCTTTTTACTATGAAATCTGTTGATATATGAGCAGATTTGTGGTATTATGATTGTAGACTAAAAGTAAGGAAGTGATGTGTTATGGCAAAGAAAAAGACGAAGAGAACATTGACACCTGAACAGATTGCAAAAATGCAGGAAGGTCGTTTACGTGCAAAACGTAATAAAGAACGTCAGGCTGGAGTTGATGAGTTGGATGCTCGTTTGAAAAAGGCAGCAAGG
>ERZ779658.1007-NODE-1007-length-23678-cov-2.894510_pt1 | contig 23678 bp, 28 predicted proteins | sample MGYA00511485_ERZ779658 | MGnify/ENA primary metagenome ERZ779658 (study PRJEB29588, sample SAMEA2162182) | human gut metagenome | biome: human gut; feature: human-associated habitat; material: faeces | place: Denmark | collected 2008/2010 ... | reverse complement strand
TGAAATTTTATTTGGCGGATACGCCACACCGACGAAATGCGTAGCATTTTGGAGGCTGGCTCTGAACAGTTACAGTATTTTTAATAATCAGGAGAAAAGCACTATGAAAACAGCCATCATGACTGACACAAACAGTGGTATTACTAAAAATATCGCCGAAAAACTTGGAATATATGTTATACATATGCCTATAATTATTGATGAAACAACTTTTTATGAAAATGACACTATCACAGAAGCCGAATTTTTCCATGCGCTTTCCAGCAGCAAACACATTACCACTTCTCAACCCTCCCCTGGTGATGTAATGGATTTATGGAGTCAAATCTTAGACGAAGGATATGATGAGCTTGTATACATTCCAATGTCAAGTGGTCTGTCCAATTCTTGTGCTGCTGCTACAGGATATTCACTGGATTATGAGGGAAAAATTGAAGTTGTTGATAATCATCGAATTTCCGTTACCATGTACGAATCAGTGCTCCATGCAAGAGAAATGTCCCTGAATGGAGCTTCTGCAAAGGAAATAAAAGCAGCCTTAGAATCTGATGCCTATAATTCAAGCATCTATATTACTGTAAATACATTAGAATACCTGAAAAAGGGAGGACGTATCACCCCTGCGGCAGCTCTGATTGGAACAGTACTATCCATAAAACCGATTTTAACAATCCAGGGCGAAAAGCTGGATTCTTATGCCAAAGCACGTGGTTCTATGAAAAGAGCTGAAGAAAAAATGATTCTTGCAATTCAGTCTGATCTTGAAAAAAGATTTGTCCATCAAGATATGTCGAAATTGCATATTGGAGCCGCCGGTGCCGGACTTACAACTACACAGCAGAAAGAATGGCTGACTCTGCTCCACAATAAATTTCCGGAAGCTGACGTTTTTTACAGTCCGCTTTCTGCCAGTATCAGTGTTCATACTGGTCCCGGTGCAGTAGGTATTGGTATCAGTTTCAGATAAAAAACAAATCAAATACATAAAAAATCAAAATACAAGATTTTATCAACACTTCCTATGGTTTCTGCACCGGAAGTCATGTCGGACCTAATACAATCACACTTTTTTTCCTCGGTAAAGATAAGGTAGAAATCGGCATTAGCCGATTTCCCCTTTTCACCTTATTTCATTTTACAGATAATCAAATTTCTTTTGAAGATATACTCGTAGCAGCATGATTCCTACATTGATAAATCCAAATAACAATATCAAATTCACAGGCAAATATCCTCTGATTATATCTCCAAGTACTGCTATCCCAGAAAGACTTCCAACTAAAAACATTTGCGAAATTTCATCCCACATTCTTTTGTATCGTTTTATTACTTCCACGATTATCACTATCATAATTGCCAATATAAAAAGTACAGCTACGATTGCCAGAATTCTGTTAATCCATGCCTCTTTTCCTGTATATGCTATTTTCTGATTGAATCCGTTATCATAAGTCGGATATACCAGCCAGTCACAAAATCGCACATACCATATATATGGAATTTTGAAGAAATTGAGCAGTTGCCGGACCACATGAAGGCATACTTTACCCGTCTCCTCAATCATTTATCAGATGAATATGCCTGTCTTGCCGAGGCATCTTACGATGCTGGTATTGAACGAGGCTATTCCAGAGAAGAAGCCTATGAAAAATAGAATACAAAAAAGGCAGAAAGCTAGTGAAAACCAAACTGGAATTCACTAGCTTATTTTAATGCCAATAATCATAAGGTGAACGATACCATCGCTGCTGTGCTACCACCGGCTTTGGCTCGGCCTTTGATATGCTCTCCTCTGCAGCTTCTTTTGTGGCAAACAACCTATTCTTGTTTACCTGGATCCCACCGCCATTTTCAAATCTTATAATAATCAAATTTCCAGCCGGGCGCACCACCGTACACTCCCGGACTATCCTATTACTTTCTACAATATAGGCTTTATCGCCTGCTTTATATCCTGCTGCCATAAATGCCTCCTACAAAAGAAAAGGCCAGCTCAAAGGGAAATCAAAGCTGGTCATCCTTACAACCTATTTTGCTGTTACCTTCTCTCGTAAAGCGATACCATCAACAACTCCATTCACGTAATCCTGAGACGCTAATGCACTATGTACTTCCGTAGTTGCGTCCATGTATGCTCCAAGTTGCTGCTTCTGCATATCACTTAACCCTGCTTGCAAATATGATAACAGCCTATCTTCCTGCTGCTTAAGTCGGGTATATTCTTGAGACTGAATATACACACGAAGTGACTCATCAAAATTATCTTTGATGCATTCTTCCAATTCCATGTCAATCACACCTCCAATACCGGGATAAATATTGATCGGCCTGTTTAACAAAATATAAAAAACCCTAGGTAGCGAACCTAATGTTATTAGGTCAAACATATGTTCTTTTGTCAATTTTAGAATTAAAACGAATCGATTATTGTCTGGATAATATCATTAGCTTTGGCATTAGTATATTTTGCATACAATGCATCAAAAACATGCTCTAGCGTCTGCTTCTGGTCGACTGTAAACTTACTATTAAGATTCAAAACATTATATTTTGTTTTCTTTTTTCCCATATCCATAAGCAGTGATAACTTACTGAGCAGATCTGTATTGGCAACCGAATCAGAATCATCCATATCATAACTATCTAATTCTGTCCCAAGAGAAATGTCCACTCCATCTACATCCGTAACACTTTCATCAGCCAAAAATTTCTTATCGCTCTGAGTTAAACTTCTTTCGTAAGATCGGTGACGTATCTGCCTTGACATTTCATTAGCCCATTCCGTGAACTGACTAAGCAGTTCTTTATAGGCACTATTTTTTTCATAGTCATCTCGTCTTGTATTCGGAATGATATCTTCATTAAAGACAAGCAACTCTCCAACCATCCAGCTATTAAATCGTTCCTCTTTATAACATTTCCTTAATGTATTCTCGTCACCAATAAGAATATTTCCTTGCCTGATCCTAATTCCCTTTATATCTTTATCCAAAACGGTTCCTAAAAAGTTTGTCTCCGCATACCAAAGCATAGCCGTAACTTTTTCGCCAGAATAAAAGGGCACGAAGTTAATATCTGATATAGAATCATTTATTTTTCTTATCCTATCAGCAAGTATTTTATTCTTGTACGGTTTGCAAATATCTATTACCGTACGGTCTGTTCTCAGCTCCACATTATATTCCGCAAGTTCAACCTCCATCTGGACCAACTTTTGTTTTATCATTGAGCCCCATACAAAGTCTCTAGAAAACGGAACCGGAAGATTCTGTTGTAAATACGGGACCACCTCGGAATCATTCAGCAAATCACTTTCTGGGACTACTCCGTAAAGCTCAACTGAAAAGTAATGCTTATTAATACGCTCGGGTATTTCTTCAATTGTGAGAACACTTGATAAAACTTGATCAATCGAATCACGACTGTCCACTTGTGGAGAGAGTAAGTACTTTAATTTTTCAGCATCATATATAATACAGGATGCCTTTTCTTCTCCATGGATAGATGTCAAAAATTTCAACTTCTGACAATATCCTAATCCTGATAATCTTCCAATTCCCCTAAAGCCTCGACTATTAGAATGTCTTTTCTTGGAATTTCCTATATCTATAAGATTTGAGTAAATATCATTTGCTCCAACGCCAGTTCCATTATCTGAAATCTTTATTATCCTTTCAGATTCTGAAACCGTAATTGAGATCTTTTCTTCTCCTTTCTTTAGAATCCCCTGCTCAAGAGCCTCGTCAATTGAATCGGCTGCGTTTTGTACATACTCCCTATATAAGTCTAACGGAGATACATACAATCCGCTTGTAAGGGACTCTAGTGTGAACTTTCCAATTAATAACTGATGCTCCACTATTCTGTCTCCTATAATTCAAATATACTTATCTGATGATACAGTTCTTTAATCTGTTCTTCTATTACAGAAATTATTTGTGTATCACCAGGCTGAGCGCCATTTGTCTTTATTAATACATCTTTCAATAATACTATTTTCTTTTCTAGCTATTGGTAAATTTATTGTTCCTGATTTTTCTGCATTTGCAAATTTACCTGAAACGATTGCTATATATTCTTTTTTAAATGATTTATTAAGCATTTGCTTAGATAAACATTCTTGAATGTATTCACATTTTGCAAAGATAACTAAGCCAGATGTGTTTCTATCAAGTCTATTTACAGGTCGAATTTTCTTTTTTAGACCGAATTTTATCAAAATAATATTTTACTCCATTTGATATAGAATCATCGTAATGTAAAGCAGAAGGATGCACTGCATAACCTGCTGGCTTGTCTATAACAAGCATCCACTCATCTTCATAAACAATGTTTAATTTAATATTAAATGGAACAATATTAGAATTTTCCTCTTCAAATTCCATGTTTACAGTTACTATATCATCTATTTTTACATGTTCTCGTGTATCACATATTTTATTGTTTAATTTCACATTTTTTTGATTTATTAATTTTGTAAGTAATCTGGTTGAAATATTAAATTCCATTTTTAATATATCATTTACACTTATATAATTATCATTTTTATTTTTAATATATTTTAATTCCATATTAAAATTATATAACATAATAATTGACAAATCAAGGATTTGATTTTAAATAAGGTATTGCAAAAAAAACGTAATTAGAATATAATAAATTCGAAAATTATGGAAGGACCTTAAAAAATGAGAATAAGATACAAAAAATGGGCAAGACCAGAGTTAGAAGCAAGTACATTTTATGAAGATGAACCAGAAATGTGGAAGGGAAAATGGAAAGAACATTTTAAAAATCAAGATAATCCAATTCATTTGGAATTAGGATGTGGAAAAGGCCAATTTATATCAAAACTTGCAAGTTCAAACTTGAATATAAATTATATTGCTATAGATTTAGTAGATGCAATGCTAGGTTTAGCCAAAAGAAACATTGAAGAAGAATATTTAAATAAAAACATAGAACCACAAAATGTTATTATTACAAGGTTTGATATAGAAAGAATATTGTTAATATTAGAGGCTAAAGATAACATAGAAAGAATTTACATAAATTTTTGTAATCCTTGGCCAAAAGGAAAACACAGAAAAAAGAGGTTAACACATACAAGACAATTAGAAAAATATAAAGAATTTTTAAGTGTTAATGGAAAAATATATTTTAAAACAGATGATGATGGACTTTTTGAAAGTAGTTTAACATATTTTAAAGAATCAGGTTTTGAAATAGAAAAAATAACTTATGACTTACATAAAGAAGATATTTTTGAAGGAAAAAACATAGAAACTGAACATGAAAAAATGTTTTCTGAGCAAGGAATTAAAATTAAAGCTCTTATTGCAAGAAAAATTTAATTATAAATTAAGTTGGAGGAAACAAATGAAAAGTAAAACTTTGAATATTAAAAGTAATTCGGGCATAACACTAGTGGCACTTGTTGTAACAATTGTAGTGTTGCTTATTTTAGCTACAGTTGCTACATATTCTGGAATAGAAGCAATAGATAACACTAAAATGACAACATTTACAGCAGAACTAAAAATAATGCAAACACATGTAAATGAATTATATGATAAATATACAAATGGCGGAAGTGTTATAGTAGATGAAACAACATATTCTGGAAAACGGTGAAAGTAAAGGTGAAAATACAACTTTAGGAATACAAGATTTAGGAGATAGTATAAGTGGCTATGGTGTAATAAAAGATGACATTGAGAAAATTATGGGAAACAATAAAGATGATTTTAAGTTTTATTCTAATGATTTATTACAAAAATTAGGTGTTGAGGGAACTAAACAAGGCTTTTTTGTTAATATAAAACAAAGAAAAGTTATTAGTGAAAAAGGATTAAAGTATAAAAATAAAATGTATTATACTTTAGATGAACTCCCAGATGGGTTTTATAATGTAGAATATGAAGATAAAAATACTGAAAGTCCACAAATAGGTAATATAGAGACTATGTCTTTAGATGCAAATTCATGGAAGTTTATTGTAAGTGATATAAAATATGGAGGCTATGTTAACAAGGGACAAGTTTTTTATAAAAAAGATGGTGCGGAAAATTGGGAGAAAACTGAAAGCGATTATTTTGTAGTTAGTGAGCCTGGAAAATATGATGTAAAAGTTGTTGATGTAGCTGGAAATGAAAGTGAAATACAAAAAAAGGAAACTAATCCTGCCGATTCACCAGAATGCTGGGAAAAAATTTACAATCCAGAACCATTACAATGGTATAGTTATGGAAACTCAAATGTAAATGAACCAAAGTTAAAAGGTAATATGACCCCAATAAGATATATAGGAGTAGTTGCAGAAGGAGCAAATACAACTAATAACTGGGCAAACGCAATAACTGCTGATGGAAGCATGTGGGTATGGATCCCAAGATATGCATATAAAATAACCTATTATACAGATAGCAATTATACAACAACTACAACAAATAAAACACAGTATGGGAAAATAGATGTAGCATTTGTAAAATATGAAAATGGTCAAAACATGTTCTTAAATTCAACTGATAGTGGAGAAATAACATCTGATCCAACTGAAGTTGGTGCTGGAACAGAAAAATGGCTAGTACATCCCGCATTTATAAATGATTCATCAAATAATTTTGCAAATGGAGGCTGGGACAGAGAACTTTCTGGAATATGGGTAGGAAAATTTGAAGCAACAGGGACAAAAACAAAAGATTCAGATGAAAATGTAACAGAAGCAACAATATCTGTTATGCCAGGAGTATCTGCATTAATAGATATGAAAATAAAGGACCAATTTAAATATGCAAAATTAGCAACATTTGGAGAGAATATATCAGCAGAAAATTTAGGAAGCCATATGGCAAAAAATAGTGAATGGGGAGCAACAGTATATTTAGCATATAGTAAATATGGTACAAATGGATATGATGTAGGAAAAAATAGCTCAAGTAGTAATTATACTGGAGGAACAAACACACAAACAAATATATATAGTACAAATTACGGACAAAGTACAACCAATAATCCTTATGGAGTATATGACTTAAGAGGTGGTTCTTGGGAATATGTAGCATCATATGTAAATTATGGAAGTAGCTCTTCTGATTTAACTAATGGAGGAACGACATCAGGAGATTTATATGGAAGTGGAGATGAACAATCTACAAGTACCAAATATAAAACAGTATATACAGCATCAGGAACATCAGAAAGCGATAGTTATAATCTTCTATCAACAGGTAACACTATCAAAAAAGGTGATGCAATATTTGAAACATCAACAAGTTATACAGGTATTACTTCATGGAATAATGGCACAGGAAATAAAGTGCTTTCTTACTTCCCTAACACTAGTTATCCTTTTTTTCTACGTGGAGACCATTTCAATAATACTGGAACAGGTATGTTTGCTTTCTATTACTATGCAGGTATTTCTTACATAGGTGGTTCATTTCGCATGATCCTTTGTTCATAGTACTAGAAATAAATAATTTAATAGATTAATCTATTGCAATTCTAGATAAAACATGTTAATATAATAGCATATTTTATCTAGAATTTTTATTTCAAAATTTTTAAATCAAAACAACTTATGTATAAACATAAAAATAATTTTTATTCAAAAAGAAGTTATCGTAAAAGATAATGGTAATTTAAATCTTTAAATTAGGAGGTATAAGCAATGGAAGAAAAAATATTAGAACTTTTATTAGACATACAAGCAAGGCTAGGGAGATTAGAAGAAAAAGTAGATAGGCTGGAAGAAAGAATGGAAAAATTAGAAGTTAGGATGGAAAAACTGGAAGAAAGAATGGATGCATTAGAAATTAGGATGGACAAACTAGAAGAAAGAATGGATGCATTAGAAATTAGAATGGACAAACTAGAAGAAAGAATGGAAACATTAGAAATTAGAATGGACAAACTAGAAGAAAGAATGGATTTATTAGAAACTAGGATGGCAGACTAGAAGAAAGAATGGATGCATTAGAAGCTAGGATGGACAAATTAGAAGAAAACATGGATTCATTAGAAAACAGAGAATACAAATCAGAAGACAGGCTAGACAAAACAGAAGAACAAAGAAGAATTGACTCAAACAACATAGCACAAATACTATATTTACAAGCAGAAATGTTAAAAATATTAAAAGACAATCTAAATATGCAAATAAGAGCATAAAGAAAAAACAATAAAAACGAAATAAAAATAAAATGATAAAATAAAACACTATAAAGTTAAATATAAAACAACTTGTTTATATTTTAAAGTTATAGTGTTTTTTTATGTATTATTCCTTTACTTTTTCCATAAATTACTATATAATATACAAGTAAAATTATAAAAAAGGAGAAATTAGAAATGCAAGAAAATCAAAACAACAATAATGAAGTAGAAGAATTAGATTTAAATCATTTAATGCAAATAAGAAGAGATAAATTAAAAGACTTACAAGAACAAGGAAAAAATCCATTTGAAATAACAAAATTTAATAGAACAAACACAGCAGGAGAAATAAAATCCAATTATGAAAAATTTGAAGAAAAGGATGTAACAGTAACAGGAAGAATAATTGCCAAAAGAATAATGGGAAAAGCATCATTTTGTACAATACAAGATAGCGATGAAAAAATACAAAGCTATGTAAGTATAAACGATTTAGGAGAAGAAAGTTACAAATTATTTAAAACATATGACATTGGTGATATAATTGGAATTACTGGATTTGTATTTAAAACAAGAACAGAGGAAATATCAGTACATGCAAAAGAGGTAACATTACTTTCAAAATCATTAAGACCATTACCTGAAAAATTCCATGGTTTAAAGGATCCAGACTTACGTTATAGACAAAGATATGTAGATTTAATAGTAAACCCTGAGGTAAAAAAGAGTTTTGAAACAAGAAGCAAAATAATAAGAACAATAAGAAACATATTAGATGAAAAAGGTTATTTGGAAGTTGAAACACCTATATTAAATACAATATCAGGTGGAGCAACAGCAAGACCATTTATAACACACCATAATGCATTAGATATACCAATGTATTTAAGAATAGCATTAGAACTTAACCTAAAAAGATTAATAGTAGGTGGTATGGACAAGGTATACGAAATGGGTAGAGTATTTAGAAATGAAGGAATGGACATAAGACATAACCCAGAATTTACAGAATTAGAATTATATGCTGCATACCAAGATTATAATGATATGATGAATATAACAGAAGAAATATTTACAAGATGCAGTATGGAAGTTTTAGGAACAACAAAAGTAACATATCAAGGAAATGAAATAGACTTAGCACCAGGTTGGAAAAGAATAACAATGATAGACTCAATAAAAGAAGCATGTGGAATAGACTTTAACCAAATAGAAACTAACGAAGAAGCTGTTGCACTTGCAAAAGAAAAAGGAATAGAAATACCAGACGAAACAAAGCAAACAAGAGGAGATGTTATTAGTTTATTTTTTGATGAATATGTAGAAAAAACATTAATTCAACCAACATTCATATATGATTATCCAGTAGAAATATCACCACTTGCAAAAAGAAAAGCATCAGATCCACGTTTAACAGAAAGGTTTGAAGTATTTATTGGAGGACGTGAATATGGAAATGCATTTTCAGAGCTAAATGACCCAATAGATCAATATGAAAGATTTAAAAAACAAGTAGAAGCTAGAGAAGCAGGAGATGAAGAGGCTGGAATGATGGATGAAGACTTTATTCAAGCATTAGAATATGGAATGCCTCCAACAGGCGGACTTGGAATAGGAGTAGACAGATTAATAATGTTATTAACAGATTCTGCATCAATCAGAGATGTATTGCTATTCCCAACAATGAAACCTTTAAATTAATAAATAGAAGCAAGGGGATGTATATCCTCTTTTAAATTAATAAGGAGAAAATATTTATGTTTAATTTTTCATTTGACAAAAGAATAATATATGTAATTTTAGGCTTAATGGTAATAAGGACAATATATCAATATGCAACTGTAGAAGGTGCTTTATTAGCATTGGTATTAACAATACCAGGAGTATTAATAGCAATTACATTTCATGAATTTGCACATGCATTTGCAGCAGACAAATTAGGAGATGATACACCAAGAAGAGAAGGAAGACTAAGCTTAAATCCCTTTGATCATTTAGACCCAATTGGTTCATTATTGCTACTTGTTGCTGGGTTTGGATGGGGAAAACCAGTACATGTAAATCCAAGAAATTATTCAAGAAAAATATCTATGGAAAAGGGAGAAGCAATAGTATCATTTGCAGGACCATTGATGAATTTTTTACTTGCAATTATTTTTACAATTATTACTTGTATAACCTTAAAAACTACAAATTCTTCAATAGTGTTTATAGGAAATCAAATGGGATTAATAGTAACAAACCAAACAATAAAAATAGTATTACAAATATTAATATCAATTATAACTATAAACTTGGGATTGGGATTATTTAACCTAATACCTTTACCACCACTTGATGGATCAAAAATAATAATGCCATTTTTGCCATTAAAAGCAAAACAATTTTTCATAAACAATGAGCAAATATTTTATATAATTTTTGTTGTAATATGGATAACTGGACTTGCAGGAGTTATAATTTCACCAATTTTAGATGTAGTTGGAACAGGAATATTAAAGCTTGGTTTATCAGCATTTGGACTTCCTATTATAAATTATTAAATGTAATAAAATGTTGCAAAAGGAGGAAAATTTAGCAGCCAAAAGCTAAAAAATATTATAAAATATGGAAAAAGATATAATAACACTTGGAATAGAATCAAGCTGTGATGAAACAGCAGCAAGCATTGTAAAAAATGGAAGAATTATTCTTTCAAACATAGTAGATACACAAATACCAATACATGAAAAATATGGAGGAGTTGTACCGGAAATAGCCTCAAGAAATCATATAGAAGCAATTTCCCGAGTCGTAGAAAAAGCACTAGAAGAGGCAAAATTAGATTTTAACGATATAGATGCAATTACTCCTACATATGGACCAGGATTAGTTGGTGCACTATTAGTAGGACTATCTTATGCTAAAGCATTAAGTTTTGCAATAAATAAACCGCTAGTTGGTGTAAATCATATTCAAGGGCATATTGCGGCAAATTATATTACACACCAAGAATTAAAACCACCATTTTTATGTATGATGATGTCTGGTGGAAATACACAAATAGTGCATGTTAAAGATTATACAAAATTTGAAGTTTTAGGGAAAACAAGAGATGATGCAATAGGGGAGGCATTTGATAAAGTTGCAAGAGTAGTAGGACTTGGCTATCCTGGTGGACCTAAAGTAGACAAACTAGCAAAAGACCGGAAAACCTTCATTTGAATTACCAAAAACACATTTTGGAAATTTAGATTTTAGCTTTAGTGGAATAAAAACAGCAGTTATAAATTTAAACCACAAAACCCCCAATATAAATAAGGCAGATTTATGTTCAAGTTTTGAAAAAGCTGTTACAGAGGTATTAATTGAAAACATCCAAAAAGCAATAAAGCAAACTAATTCAAAAGCAGTAGTTTTAGCAGGGGGAGTTTCTGCAAATTCTTATATAAGAAATGAATTTTTAAAACTTGAAGAACAAAATATAAAAATATATATGCCAGACTTAAAATTATGTACAGACAATGCAGCAATGATAGCATCAGCAGGATATTATAATTTTATAGAAGGAAAAAGGGACGAGTTAAATTTAAATGCAATACCAAATTTAAAATTAGGTAACTAATCTAAAAAGCAAAAAAATAACAAATTATTTTTATTGATAAAGGTATAATTTAGATAGTAAATAATAAAAAGAAAGGAGAATTTATGGCAATATATACAATTGGGGATTTACACTTAGCATTTAAAGAAAATAAGCCAATGGACATCTTTGGGGAAAACTGGAAAAATCATGAAAAAAAAATAAAACAAAGCTGGGTAAAACAAGTAACAAATGACGATTTAGTTGTATTACCAGGTGATTTTTCATGGGCAATGCATTTAGAGGATACAGATATGGACTTTGAGTATTTAAACAGCATGCCAGGAAAAAAACTAATGCTAAAAGGAAACCACGACTATTGGTGGGGGACACTTTCTAAAATGAGAAAATACTTACAAGAAAATAATTATAACAACATAGACTTTGTATATAACAACAGCTATAAATTTGAAAATTACATAATAGCAGGAACAAGAGGATGGAACATAACAGAAGACGAAGAAGATAAAAAAATATACAATAGAGAAATACAAAGATTAGAATTATCACTAAAAGATGCAATACAAAAAAAGCATAACCAAGAAGAAATAATAGTATTTATGCATTATCCGCCAATAACAAATACAAATATAGCAAAAAATAAGGAAACAGAATTCATAAAATTAATGCAAAAATATGACATAAAAAGATGTTATTATGGGCATTTACATGGCAGCTCAATAAAGGACGCAGTAGAAGGTCAATATTTTGGAATTAACTTTAAATTAGTAAGCTGTGATGGGCTAAATTTTGAAGTATTAAATATCACGAAAATTGCCAACGGTTCCGGGTTTAATTGGCAATAAATTGCCAAACAAACCCGGAACCGTTGGCAATTTTTTTATAGGAGAAAAAATGGTTGAATTAGATAAAGATGTAAAATATATAAAAGGAGTGGGACCTAATAGGGTTCAACTATTAAATAAGTTAAATATAAACACATTAGAAGATTTAATTACTTATTTTCCAAGAACTTATGAAGATAGAAGTATACCAAAAAAAATATATGAATGCATAGATGGTGAGGAAGGATTAATTGAGGCCATGGTTGCAAGTAGAATGCAAGAAATTCGTATGCATGGAAAAACAATGTATAAATTACTTATACGTGATGACACAGGGATGGCAACTGCAACATGGTTTAACCAAAGTTATTTGAAAAATAAGTTTGAGGTTGGAAAAAAATATAAATTTTATGGGAAAATAAATAATTCATTTGGAAAAGTTATTATAAATTCGCCGGTATTTGATGAGGAAGGAAAAGATGCAAATACAGGTAAAATAATTCCTATATATCCTCTTACATACAATTTATCACAAAATGTTTTAAGAAAAATAATGGAAAATGGAATTAATACAGTGAATGGAAATTTAGATGAGACATTGCCAGAATACTTAATTCAGGAATATAAGTTATTAGATATTAATTCTGCAATAAAACAAATACATTTTCCAAAAGATTTTGAAGAATTTAAAAAGGCAAGACAAAGACTTGTTTTTGAAGAATTATTAACGACGCAATTGGCTCTTTTACAATTGAAAAATAATTATACAAACAATGAAAAAGGAATTGCATTTAATAAAGAAGTAAAAATATCAGAATTTATTAATACTTTGCCATTTAAATTAACAAAAGCTCAGCTAAGAGTTATAGAAGAAATAGATAATAATATGGAATCAGATAAGCCGATGAATAGACTTTTGCAAGGTGATGTTGGATCAGGAAAAACGGTAGTTTCTATGGTTTCCGCATACAAAGCAGTAAAATCTCGGTTATCAAGCAGCAATTATGGCGCCAACTGCTATTTTAGCAACACAACATTTAGAAAATTATAAAAAAATGTTTAATCAATTTGGAATAAGGTGTGAGCTATTAATATCAGCAATTACAAAGAAGAAAAAACAAGAACTATTAGAAAGACTTGAAAGCGGAGAAATAGATATTCTTATTGGAACACATGCTATCATAGAAGAAAATGTAAAATTTAAGAATTTAGGACTTGTAGTAACAGATGAGCAGCATAGATTTGGTGTAAAACAAAGAACAAAAATTGTTGAGAAAGGGCAAAATCCAGATGTATTAGTAATGACAGCAACACCTATTCCAAGAACACTTGCACTTATTTTATATGGAGATTTAGACATATCTATAATTGATGAATTGCCACCAAATAGAAAAAAAATAGACACATTTGCTGTAAAAAAAGGACTGGAAGAAAGAGTTAATAACTTTGTAAAAAAACAAATTAATGAAGGAAGACAGTGCTATATTGTTTGTCCATTGGTAGAAGAGTCTGAAGAAATGGATTTAAAATCTGTTATTGAATTATATAATACATGCAAAGAAGATACATTTAAAGAATATAAAGTAGAATATATTCATGGTAAAATGAAACCTAAAGAAAAAGACGAAATAATGGAAAAATTCAAAAATGGAAAAATTGATATTTTAATTTCAACAACTGTAATAGAGGTTGGAGTTGATGTACCAAATGCAAGTATTATGGTTGTAGAAGATAGCCAAAGATTTGGGCTTGCACAGCTTCATCAACTTCGTGGTAGAGTTGGAAGAGGAAAATATCAATCATATTGTATTTTAAAATATTCTGGGAATGGAAAAACTATAAGAGAAAGAATGCAAGTTATGTGTAGCACCAACGATGGATTTGTAATATCACAAAAGGATTTAGAACTTCGTGGTTCCGGTGATTTTTTTGGAACAATGCAACATGGAATTCCAGAATTTAAAATTGCAAATCTTTTTGAAGATATGCCTACTCTAAAGGCAATTCAAAGTATAGCTATGAAAATAATTTTGGATGATCCTAAACTTGAAAAAGAAAAGAATAGATTACTTTATAATTTAATAAAAGATAAATTTTTGAAAAGAATTGAAATATAAAATATTGACTTTTACTTTAAACAATATTAAAATATGTTCATAAATATAAAAAAGGATGTAGAAAATATGTTACAGATAATATTAAAAATAATTGGGGTACTAATTATACTTGCAGGTGTGATATTAATTTATGATAGTAGGTTAATAACAAAGAAGTTTTTTGGCTTTGGGGATCAAAACGAGGCAACAATTGGAATGAAATTGATTGGATTTATTATTGCAATTATTGGTGCAATTGTTATTTTTGCTGTAAATAGATTATAATTTTAAATTTTTACAAAATTTTATAATTAAATTACAATAAATATATTGACATTTTGTTTATATATGTGTTAATATATTTATTGTTAAATATATGCGGATGTGGCGGAACTGGTAGACGCGCTGGTCTTAGGAACCAGTGCCAACGGCGTGGGGGTTCGAGTCCCTTCATCCGCACCAAAGGTGGATTTACTCGAACTCGTAAAAAGCATTGCTATAAGCGAGTTCAAAAAGATCCAAAAAGAATATCATTAAAAAGTCGATTTACTTCGGCTTATTTTTTTGCTCTTTTTTCGGCACGATAATCCCACAAAAAAGCAAAAATAGCCTCAAACTATTGAAAAAAGGAGGTTTATGTGATATGATTTCTACGATTGAAAGAGAAATAACTATGGAAAATGAATTACGTTCAAAAATCAAATGGGCTTGCACTTTTAGTAATTGTGAACCAAAGATAAGAAACGGTAATTTGAGAAGACTTGAAAAGTTTAATATTGCTTATGTAGAACCACATAAGGTTGAAATTAAAGGTAAAACATATTTATTCTTTAATTATCACGATTATTTCTACATAAATGATTTAACTAATCAATATCCACTCTCAAGTTTAAGAGAATTTATCAAGGCTAACTGATACTAAAAGTTATTTTTGTTTTTGTAAAGTATAACGTAAAAAAGGTGTTAGTTAGCAAATAAGCTAGTCTAACGCCTTTTTTGTTAGAGAATGGAGGTTATTTGATGGAATATAATGAACAAAATAACACTGAAAAAAAGAATGTTGCAGGAATTTATATTCGTGTAAGTACGGAGGATCAAGTAAGAGAAGGATTTAGTTTAGGAGAGCAAAAAGAAAAACTTGAAGCACTTTGTAAATATAAGGGTTATGAGATTTATAAAGTTTACAAAGATGCTGGAATTTCAGCGAAAGATATGACACACAGACCCCAGTTTCAGCAGATGATTGAAGATATGAAGTCTGGGAAAATTAATTACATAGTTGCGTATAAACTTGATAGAGTAACGCGTAGTGTAAGAGATTTGGAAATATTAATTAGCACATTGGAGCAATATCATTGCTACTTAATATGTGATAGAGATGATGTAAATACTTCTACTGCCAATGGAAGATTTTTTATAAGAATGTTAACAGTTCTTTCACAACTTGAAATTGAAATAGTATCTGAAAGAACAAAGTTTGGATTGGGTGGTGCAATTAAGGCAGGACATATTCCAGGTGTTTGCCCTTTTGGTTATTACAGAGATACTGATAAAACAATAAAAATTGATAATTCTACAAAAGACATAGTTATAAGAATTTATCAGATGTACCTTGAAGGCAAGTCATATCAACAAATTGCAAATATTTTAAATGATGAAAAAGTCCCTTCCCCTGTAAAAACTAAATGGGGCGATTCAACTATTGAAAAGATAATAAATAATAGAGTTTATATGGGAGATTTTGAAAGATATAAGAAAGATAAAACAAGAGAAAGTGAAATTTATATGAATGTTGTTCCTCCTATTATATCTCGTGCAATGTGGGAAGATACTCAAAATCAAAAAGGTAAAAATCAAAGAGCATATTCAAGACATCGTATTTATATATTTTTTCAAAAACTAATTTGTCCAAAATGCGGAAGAATAATGACAGGCAAAGGTGCTGGTGGCAAAAAGTCTAAATATATGTACTACACTTGCGAAAAGTGCAAAATTTATTTTAATGAGGACGATGTTGAAGGAACTCTAATAAATCATATTCTAGATTTTATCGAATATGACTACCACGTTAACAAGTTCTTCTACCCCTTACTTGCTGAAAAGAAAGATGATGAAAGTAAAGAAATTGAAAAGGAAATATCAAAGCTAACAGCCCAAAAAGATAGACTAAAAAAGGCATATATGAACGGAATTGTTGAAATGGACGATTTTGCGGAAGATTTCAAAGTTATTGATGAAAGACTATCTATACTAGAAACAAAGCGAATAAACTCAATAGACTTACAAGAGGAATGTTATAATCCAGCTCATCTAATAGCCCAAAGGGATATTGAAAAAGAAACACTTATAGAAGGTCAAATGTATAAAGATGTAATACTTAATCTTTGGACTATGAAATCGAAAGAAGAAAAACAAGCCTTTATTTCAAAGTTCATTGAAAGTGTTGCCTTGAATAAAAATGAAGATGGTTCAATTAATATTGAAAAGGTTAATCTAAGAAGTAGCTTTATAGAGCAAGTAGACAAATTATATAAAAAAGGTGTAATTGATATTCCTTCAACGATGGAGACTGATGGAAATTTACAAAATGTAAGAACATCAATAAATCTTAGTGCTAAACAAGTTAACGAATATCTTGATGAGATAAAAAAGGAGATGAACATTAACTACTTAGACTTAGGCGAATATCATTTTAATGGCGAAGAATTTGACGAAACTGAAGGATTGAAAAATGAAATTGCAACATATAAAGACAAAGTTGTTAGTTTTAAAATAAAAAAATATGAAAAGCCAATTAGATTTTTTGCAATAAAGGAAATGAAAAACTTTCTTGCTAAGCCAGATGGTAATGTTCATTTAAGCGTAGTAACACACGTTATACCTCCTGAAAGTACCAAGAAGAAAAAGAGCAAAAATAAATAAGCTAGTTTGTAAGTGCATATTTTTCACAGATAAATTTTTCATTACATTTTTAACAATAATCGCTTAAGTATAATACAAAATTTACTGCTCAAAATATGCACCTGCCTCGCCCTTTACTAACTAAAATTTAGCAACATTTTAAATTGGCGAGGCAGAAATGAATTTTGCTTTGACAAAATTCATAACCCCCTATGAGTTTTGACATTCTATCAAAACTCGGGGGCTCTGCGAGGCATCATATAACCAAATTTGCTACCTCAAATTTGATTATATGACAATGGACTTATCAAAGATAACTCCATTGAAAATTAACATCAGCTAAGTTTTGGTTTTCACCAAAACAAGCCTAGTTAATTTTACCAAAAAGAAAACCTTACATTTTCTTTTTGGCTTGTATAATTTGCATATTAACATCTGCAAATTATATGGATAGTACCAGCTAAAGAAGAAATTTTATGAAGCATAATCAAAGGAGGCTTGTGCAAAATGGAAGAATTATCATACTCTATTCACTTAGGCAGTGATAAAAACAGAACAAACAAAGCGAAAGAAATCGCTAAAACTAATCCATCTGGTGAAACATCTTTTAGTAACAATGGCATTCAAAATGCAAAGCAACTATCTAGAGTTAATAAGCATAATTTAAGAGATTACGATAATAACAAGGAAGACATTTTTGTAATATATGGCACCAATAATTTATACCGTGATGTGCAAGAATTGTATTTGCAAGAGTTTGAGGATTCACGCATTGAATATAATAATAAGCAAACCAGAACAGACAGAAAAATAGACAACTATTTCAAACACATCTCTGATAGCAACTTATGGGACTTGGCTTGTGAGCTCATTGTAGAGCTTGGCGATATGGAGTTTTGGACTAATAAAGATGAAACATATAGACACAAGATGATTGATGTATATAATGAACAAATTAAAGATTTAGCAAGAATTGTACCAGATTTTAAAATAGCAAATGCAGTAGTACACTTTGATGAAACCTCTCCCCACCTGCATATAGTTGGTGTTCCAGTAAGTAATAACAATACTAGAGGAATGAAAAAACAAGTTGCTAAATCAAAAATCTTTACAAAGCAGTCATTAACTGCAATACAAGATTCAATGAGAAATTGCTGTATTAAGTCTTATAACAAATTCTATGGGAGAACTGCTGAACTAAAGCATAAACAAAAAGGTAGAAACATTGATGTCAATGTGAAAGATATGAAGAACTATAAAGAATTTAAAAAACAATATGCTAAAAATAGAAAAAAGTTTGACAAGACTACTGAAAATATGATGGTAATTGATAATTCATCAAAAGAAATTAAAACTATGTTAGACGGACTAAAACCAGCTAAGCTAAATAAAAACAATAAAGTAATTTCAAATGAAGATATAGAAAAGATTATAGACTATACGAAACAAGTTTCAAAAACTACACAATCAGTTAGAGATATAAATGGACTAAATAAGTTTATAGATGATTTTGAAGATAAATACGAGAAAATGCATTATAAAAATTTTGAATTAGAAAATCAACTTGAAACCAGAGATGATGAGATATATAGACTAAATGTAATAATAAATAAGAAAGATGAAAATATTAATAAATTACAACAAGATGTAAACGGTTTAAAAGGACAAGTATCTAAGCTAAAACAATTTTGGCATAACATTATGAAACACTTTCAAAACAGAATTAACTACGACAAAGATGAAAACTATAAAATTGTTAGTGATGACCTATATAGAAATGGAATTTTTAGTGATGATGATTATGAAATTGCAAATAACCTTAATAAAAAGGTTGAACTTAAAGAAGATGCAGACATTCGTAAAAAGGCAAGAAACAAAAATGACGCAAGATAAAACTTAAAAGGAGGATTTGAATTATGAAGGAATTAAAAAATGAAATATATGATAAAGATAACGGATTTTGGTATAAGCGAGATGGTGATTACTATTTTCCAGAATATTATCTAGGAAAAGGATTACCTCTTGAGGAAGCTACTAGACTAAAAGAGCAAAAAGTTAAAGAAGATACTGAAAACAATACAGATTGTTGTGAAAATGTGCTTTTAGGCAAATATGGCAGAGCAAGGTTAAATTATATTAAAACTCACAAACGAGGCTTATATGCTGAATTATTGATGAATGGAACATTAAATAAACATCTTGCTGAAATAGATAAAACAGCAACTGAAAGAATTAACAGAATTATTAAAGCAATGGCTGAACAAGATAATACAAATGAGCAATTAAAAGAAACAAATCAACTATTGTGGGTTGGTTTGATGAATAATTATAAACATTCTGCTGAAGAGATTGTTTATAATGAGATAATTTTTTCGTAAAAGTATTTAGATTTTTCTTTTAAAACTATTGTTTTTATTGGTATTGAATGATATACTTTTTACATAAATATAGTAATTTAGTGAGGTCTATATGGAAGATAATAATTTAATTGAAGAATTAGCAAATTATGAACATAATAGATGGTCAAGATGGCAAAGTCATCTTTTTGGTAAATGTAGGATTAATAAAGATGGGAGTTTAACAATACCTAAAGAATTTGTCGATAGGTGGAATAGACAAATAAATACTAGTTATTTTGATTTATCAGTTGAAGAACAGAAATCGGATAAAGAAGAAGCAGTTAGAATAATAAATATTATAAAAAATGGACGTGATAATAATGAGTAAAGGAATTATAGTTGCAGGATTTGGCGCAATAGGGAAAACAACACTTGGAAATAAGTATAATAATATTATAGATTTGGAATCTGGCTATTATAAATGGGATAATACTGGTTTTGAACATATTCCTTATGAAAAACGAAAAGGAAAAAAAGAAAGACCAGAAAATAGCCAATGGCCTGATAATTATCATAAAGCTGTTTTAGAAGCAATAGAACAATATGATGTTGTATTAACATCAATGCATTGGCATTTATTAGATTTTTTAGAAGAAAATAATATTGAATATTATCTGGCGTATCCTACATTAGATAGTGAAAAAGTATTGGAGGAAAGATGCTATGCTAGAGGAAATAGTAAAACATTTACAGATAAATTAATAATTAACTTATTTGATTGGAATGCAAAATTAAAAGAATATCATCCTAAAAAACTGTTAACTATACAAAATGATGAATATTTAGAAGAAGTTTTAAAAAAGAATAATATTATTAAATAACTAGTAAGCTATTGGCAAAACTGCTAAAACACAATTTGGCTAATCTATATATTAAAATAATATTTTTTAACATTGCAAAAGTATACATAAAACCGTATAATTATTTAGTACTTGTATAAAAATCTTAAAACAGATATATGCCTTAAGAAAGGAATGAAAATTTATATGGAAAAAAACATGGATAAGAAAGTCAGAATAGCACTAAAAAAAGATGTCGGGTCTATTTATGCAATATTTATTTATTATTTAATTGGTATAATTATGTGTGGAATTGCTTATTTAATATGGAATATAGCAAATATTAGTTTTCCTTCATTTATATTTGAAAAAAGTAAGCTATGTCAGATTAGCTTTTGTGTTATTAATATATTTATATTTGCTATTTGGATAAAATTCAAAGCAAACATAAATAATAAAAAGGATTTTATACAAAAATTTATGATTGTAAGTTTGTGCTTGACATGTATTACAACATTTTTGTTAATGCATGACAGTAAGAAAGAAATACGTAGGAGATTTCAATCAAGCCAAATGGAAGAGCTGATTAATTATGATGTATTTGAGGCCGATTCTGAATCAAGATTTTACTATGATTATAAAGACCATGTCGATCCTGAGATAAAGAATCGCGGAGATATTAAAGATTATTTTGCAAAAGAAAATTATAAAATTGTTGATGAATATGTGTACCAAAAAACAGAACAAGAATTTCTAAAAATTATTATAGAGATAGTTGGGATAATTACATGTGTAAAATTGGTTGAATATACAGATAGAAAAACAATAAATCGTAGATAGTAAATAACAAAAAATAGAAGTACTTTAAAGCTAAATGTATTATTGAAAAATTACAATAAATCTTTAAAATTTTACTTGCCAAAATCAGAAAGTTATGTTAGATTAGCAGTAGTAAATTGAATTTATAAAATGATAAATAAATGCATAATTTTTCGCATACCTGTTGCGGAATGGCACCAACGACGTTTCTGTTCGAACTAATAGAACAGATAGATATGAAAATCAATCAGTAAAATGGTTGATTTTTTCTTTTGCAAAAAATCATCCTAAAACAACAATGAAAGGATGGTGCAAAAAATGAAGATAATTAAGCAAGACCTAGAATTAAAAGAAATACAAGAAAAAGCAGATAATAGAGTACAACAGATTATTAGTGAGTTAAAATCTAAAAGCGATTTAACCGAAGATATGAAAAATACAGATATGCTCTACTGGGTAGGCACAATGAACTCTATTAAAGCACAAGCCGAAGAAATTGTTTTTAGTGAATTGATTTATGTTTAAAAGTTATTAAAAGTGAATGATTCAAAAATCATTCACTTTTATACATAATGCATGTTATATTTGCAATTTATGTAAAATTGTTGTATAATATATTTATAGCAGACTTTGAAAGTCAGCGAGCCATATAAACAGAATAAAATAACAAATTAAGGAGGAATTTATTATGGCAACAATGGTTAGATTTCAGGAAGTTTTTTCACACGACGGTTCTCTTTGGTTTCGGACTTTAGACAATGAGGTTTTAAGTGTAAAGGCTCTTAATGACGGTGTAATGGTAATTGATCCTATGATTGGGACAAATATCCAGAAAACCGCAGCTATTGTAGCAGGTTGTTTCGATGAAGAATCAAATCTTAATGGCTTGAAAGCTATTGAATTTGATTTCAACGGCGTCTATATCTCTGTCAATGCAAAAAATGCTCAAGTTGACACCATTCTTAAAATGTTTGAAGATGGTTGGCAGAAGAACTGTGAAGAAGCAGAAGCAAGACGGAGAGAATACGAAAAGACACCAGAATATCGTGCAGAAAGAGCTAAAGCACTTAAAATCCAAAGGAGACGTGAACAGGTACATCAACTTGTTCTTGACACAGACAAATCCAGCGAAATGGAGTTCAAAGATGAAGAAGCTCACAAGCTTTGGGATGAGTTCTGTGCAAAACAGGCAGAAGATGAGACTGGCTACAGTCAATGTGTTGTGGATTACGCACGTTACTGGGCAAAGTTTATGCAGTACCTCAAAGAAAAACATAATGTTTCTGTAATTCAGATTGCAGGAAGAGCATCTCACGATGCAGATGTAAATGGTATTACAGGCTTTATGTATGGGTGTGCTGTAAATGTCTTATCACAGGTCTGGAAATATGGAGAAGAACTCCGAGTTTGGCACAACAAACAGTATGGTCATGAAGGAGATGGCATTGTCAATCCTGCTGTGCTGACTGTCAGTGTAGGTTAATATCCTACACTAAAAAGAAAAATATTTCTTTTCCTCGAAAGAGGTTTCTTTTTTGTTTTATTAAAGTTTTGAGATTTTATATTGCATTTTCTTATAAATGTGATATACTTTAATAAATTGATTGATATTTGTATTAATCGTCAAGAGAGCTGAAAAAGTTGTAGATATCTACGCCAATGGCACCAAAGCGAGTTTTCGTCAAACTCTTTAAAAGTATTGAAATGACTTAATTTCAAACTAATAAAAATTTGGCGAACACAAAAATCTTAAACCGTTTCAAAAAGAAGCGGTCTTTTTTTGATAAAAATATTGAAAAAAAGGAGGTTTTTGTGGTATTATGTTACATATAATTAAAAAAGAAATCAATATGAGTAAAGAATTACTCTCTAAAATTGAATGGACTTGCAAAATGAAAAAGGTTAAACCAGAAATTATCAATGGTACCTTAAGAATTGTGGAACATACGATATGATAAAAGATTCATATATTTTCGAATTAGCTAATATAGGAAAAAGAGAAAGAAACATTGAAAATGCAATGTTAGAAAGAATAAAGAATGTATTGCTTGAATTAGGAAAGGGCTTTAGTTTTGTTGGAAATCAATATAAAATTTCAACAAATGATAATGATTATTATA
>ERZ779658.993-NODE-993-length-23958-cov-3.349161_pt1 | contig 23958 bp, 20 predicted proteins | sample MGYA00511485_ERZ779658 | MGnify/ENA primary metagenome ERZ779658 (study PRJEB29588, sample SAMEA2162182) | human gut metagenome | biome: human gut; feature: human-associated habitat; material: faeces | place: Denmark | collected 2008/2010 ... | reverse complement strand
TGGAAATGACATATACCCACACACTCCGCCCCACAGACCAACACAAAACACTTGCAATTACTGATTGTTTTGATATAATTAACTAGTATATGAAAAGTTAACGAAGGAGTAGTAAATATGCCAGTTTGGAGTATTGTTTTATTGATAGTTATTGCTGTACTTATAGCAGCACTTGTTGCACTTACTATTGTGGGTAAAAAGCTTCAGAAGAAGCAGGAAGCTAATAACGCACAGTTAGAGGCTGCAAAGCAGGTTATGTCGATGCTTGTCATTGATAAGAAGATGATGAAGATGAAAGATGCCGGACTTCCTAAGATGGTCTTAGACCAGACACCTAAGGCATTCAGAGGTCGTAAGATGCCAATCGTTAAGGCAAAGATTGGACCAAGAGTTATGTCACTTATGTGTGATCCTAAGGTATTTGACCAGATTCCAATTAAGGCAGAAGTCAAGGCAGAAGTAAGTGGTATCTATATTGTAGGCATCAAGTCTGTAAGAGGTGGAAAGATTGTAGTTCCTGAAAAGAAAAAGAAGGGATTTTTTAAGAAGAATAAGTAAGGATGAGAGGCTGCATCAGCGGATTGCTGGTGTGGTCTTTTTTTATGCCACGAAGGTCAGGTGTGGATGTGTAGTTTTGCAATGAAAATTGGGAAATACGGACGAAATGGCTGTTTTTATATGAATTAGTAGGTTTATTGGACTTCGATATATTAGAGAATTAGGGATGAAAACCTACTAATATATCTGATGTGTGCGGATTAGTAGGTCGTTTTGTGAAATTGCTGGCTGATTTAGATGAAATATGAGCCTGCGTGCCTGAAAGGACAACATACCTCCATCATGACCGCCCACTTCAAACCAATCTACACAAGTGCCTTATTTTCCTCGTACATCTTCTCAATAAGATCCTGCACATCCTTGGCAAGAGTTTTTTTCTGCTCGCGGTCCATGCTGGCGACATCGATTGGCTTGCCAAATTCAAGGACAGTGTGAGTCTTTTTAAAGAATGGAAGGTGGTCTTCTAATGCAGCAGCTGTGTTGTTCTGTACTATAGGAATAATCCTGCAGCCTGATTTTTCAGCAAGCTTAAAGCTTCCTGCATGGAAAGGAAGAACACCATCAATGCTTTTATTTCTTGTTCCTTCAGGGAATATAACAATTGAAGTTCCAGCTTTAAGGTAATCAATACCGGTAAGGATAGTCTTTAAACCTTCTTTCATATTCTTTCTGTCAAGGAAGAGGCAGTAAAGATATTTCATCCATATATTAAGAAGAGGAACTTTTTCAATCTCTTTCTTGGCAACAAAGCCAGTTCTGGGTTTCATGTATGTGTAAGAAATAATTGTGTCGAAGAAACCATGGTGATTGCCTACAAAAAGTACAGCTTCTCCGTCTTTAGGGAGGTTTTCAAGTCCTTTTACAGTTGTTGTAACACCAGACAGAAAAAGAACAACCTTAAAAACACCCTGCACAAAGCGGAGACTTCCGCGATCCTTAGCATCCTGATTGAACTTGCCAATAAGCCAGAATACAGGAAGCATTATAAGGCTGGCAAAGAATATTATTATTGCAAATATAACGATTAATATGAGTCTTATCATTGTATGTTCTCCATTTCATTTTTGATATTAAGTTAAGCCTGGTAGCGCGAGATATCTCAGCTCTTTACATAGGCCTTTGCTCCACTAGAATAGTGAATTTCACCTTCATTAGTCACAAATACAGCTTCAATACCGTCAAGGCTTTCAATAAGCTTCATGCCATCATCAAGACCCAGACAGAAGCAGGTAGTGCTTAAGCAGTCTCCGGTAAGCGAATCCTTTGATAGAATAGTAACATCGGACAGGTCATTGTCATAAGAATAGCCTGTAGCCGGGTTAAGTATATGATGGTAAAATGTGCCGTCATCAGCATAGAAATACCGCTCATAGTTGCCAGATGATACAACAGAGGAATCATCAACAGAAAGAGCAACCAGCACTTCATTATTGGCTGCAAATGGCTTCCTTACGCCGATTCCAAAGTTATCCGTGTTAGTTTTCTTACCTATACATAAAACATTGCCACCAAGATTGATTATAGCACGTTTTACACCATTTTCTTCAAGAAAATCTTTGATTTTGTCGGCAATATAGCCTTTAGCAACAGCTCCGAGGTCAAGGATGACATCATCAGGCTTGCTGATTGAATAAGTACCATCACCGTTATCGGACACACTGACTCTGGTGTAATCAACATGTGTCAAAGCTTCGGCAATACGTCCGCTGTCAGGAACTTTCGGTGATTCCGCGGTGAAGTCCCACAGTCTGGAAACGCTTCCTATTGTTATGTCAAATGCTCCATTACTCAAAGCAGCATATTCAAGTCCGGCACTTACTAATTCATACATTTCCTTAGATATGCTTGTTGTCTGGTTAGAATTAACCTTTGATAACTCGCTATCTTCCTTAGTCCTTGAAAAAATGTTTTCGTAGTAGTCACACAGATTAAGAGCTTCCGTAAGAGTATTCTTAGAAACACTTGTGTATGAGTCAATCTGCACAAATGTGTTTAACTTAAAGCCGTTCACAGACTCCGGGGTAGTCAGTGTAACTGCAGGTTTTTCGCAGGCGGTAAGCACAAAGCCCAGAGCCAGAATAACAGTAAACACATATGAAAAGCATTTTATTTTATTAAATTTCTTCATAGAATAATTACCGGAATAAACCGGCATCCTCCAAAAATTATTAACACATTGAGATTATAACAGTTTAACGCTGTATAAAAAAGTGAAATTAGTGTGAAATTACTTTTATTTTTTTGATAAATGTGCTATAAATATAAGGCTTGCTGTTAGGCAGAAATGTTTATGTATGTAGAAATGAGGAAGTATATGAAAAAGAAGTTATTTAGTGTGTTACTTGTAGGTGCACTTGCAGCATCATTAGTAGCATGTGGTAAAACAGAAAAGAAAGAAGCTAAAGCTTCTACAGCTAACACAGAGATAAATGCAGAAGAGTATGCAGGAACAATTACATCTAATGCAGGAGTATATAAGACATTTGTTAATCTTTCAGACTGGAAAGGAATGTCTGTTGATCTTAAGGAGTCAGATTATGTTGTTCTTGATTCAGATGTTGAGGATTATATCAAGAGCATGCTTGAATCAAAGGCTACAACTAATGTTATAACAGAGGGAACAACTAAGGCAGGAGATGTTATTAAGCTTGATTACAGTGGTAAGCTTGATGGAACAGCATTTTCAGGAGGAACTGCTACAGATGTTACTTACACAATAGGTTCAGGGAAATTTATTGAAGATCTTGATAAGGGACTTGTGGGACTTACAGTAGGTCAGGAGACTGATATTACATGTGTATTCCCAGAGAGCTATTACAATTCAGATCTTGCAGGAAAGACAACAGTATTCACAGTAACTGTTAATGAAATTGACGAATCAGTTGTTCCAGAACTTACAGATGAGTGGGTTGCAGCTAATGCTGCTTCATTAGGAATTGAGGATAGTTCAGTTACAACAGTTGAGCAGTTAAGAACATATGTAAGATCTTACCTTGAGACACAGGCTTCATCAAGCCGTTCAAGTGCTATATTTGATGCTGCTTATAAACAGATGTCTGATGGACTTGACGTTTCAGATTATCCAAGCGAAGAACTTACTGATTTATTAAATACTCTTAACAGTAACGTAGATGCAGAATATCAGTCATATAGCTCATCATACTCTTCTAAGGAGGAGTATCTTAAGAGTGCATATAAATTTGATTCACTTGATGCATTTAACGAGTATGCAGATAATTATGCAAAGCAGTATCTTTTACAGAAGATGATTGTAACTATGATAGCTGCTGATAACAATATCACTGTTACTGCAGATGATATTAATTCAACAGGTGAGGAGCTTGCTTCATATTATGGTTATGATGACTATAATGATATTCTTGATACTTATGGCAAGACTATGAATTCAGAGATTGGATATCAGGTTCTTTATCAGAAGATAGTTGATTTTGTGTGTGAGAATGTTACGGTTAACGATACAACAAATACAGCAGAGTAATTCGTGATTAAGTTAATATTTAATGTTTGACAGGACTAAGGTTGCACAGCTTTTAATGGGTGTGCAGCCTTATTTATTCTTATTATTTTCGCATTAAAACGGGATTTACATATATGAGCAGGCGGATTCTGCACTATTAATAATATGAGAAATGTGGTAAAACCACTTAAGGGGAAAACAATGAATCAATTCGTACCAAAGCTTTTTGATGTTATGAAAGGCTATTCTAAGAAGCAGTTTGTTAATGATGTTATTGCAGGTATTATCGTTGCAATCATAGCGTTACCATTATCTATCGCACTTGCGCTTGCATCAGGAGTAGGTCCTGAGCAGGGTATCTACACAGCTATATTTGCTGGTTTTGTTATTTCATTCCTTGGCGGAAGCAGGGTTCAGATTGCCGGACCAACAGCCGCATTTGCAACTATTGTTGCAGGAATTGTGGCACAGAACGGAATGGATGGCCTTATTGTTGCAACAATTATGGCTGGTATCATTCTTATTATCATGGGATTTCTTAAATTTGGTAATCTTATCAGATTTATTCCTTATACAATTACAACTGGATTTACATTTGGTATAGCAGTTACTATTCTTGTAGGACAGATTAAGGATTTCTTAGGTCTTGATACTTCTGCATATACTGGACCAACTATTGAGACACTTGATAAGTTAAATGCAGTGTTTAAATGTATTAACACATTTAACTGGCAGGCTCTTGTTGTAGGTGGTGTTTCACTTGCAATTCTTATAATATGGCCTAGATTCAAGAAGTTAGAGAAGATTCCAGCATCTTTAATTGCTGTTATAGTTTCTGTAATTATGGTTAAACTTGGAATGCAGGCTAAGACTATTGGAGATTTATATACAATTTCAAGCAAACTGCCGGGTATCAGCATACCACATGTTAATATAACAATGGTTAAGAATCTTTTGCCGGATGCATTTACAATTGCGGTACTTGCAGGTATTGAGTCACTTTTATCATGCGTTGTTTCTGATGGTATGATTGGAAGCAGACATAAGCCTAATATGGAACTCGTTGCGCAGGGTGCAGGTAACCTTGTGTCAGCTTTATTTGGTGGAATTCCGGCAACAGGCGCAATCGCGAGAACAGCAGCTAATGTTAAGAATGGTGGACGTACACCAATCGCGGGTATGGTTCATTCTGTAACACTTCTTCTTATCCTTGTTGTGCTTATGCCATATGCAGCATGGATTCCAATGCCGGCAATTGCAGCAATTCTTTTCATGGTAGCTTATAACATGAGTGGCTGGAGAGAAATGAGTTCTCTTTGTAAGACTTCACCTAAGAGCGATATTCTTGTACTTCTTACAACAGCAGTACTTACTATTGTATTTGACCTTGTTGTTGCTATTGAAGTTGGTGTTGTGCTTACAGCACTTCTTTTCCTTAAGAGAATGGCTGATGTTACTGAAGTTAAGAGCTGGAAATATATTGGTGATAATATAGATGAGAATAATGATCCTGACAGCATTAATCTTAAGCAGGTTCCTAAGAATACACTTGTTTATGAGATTAACGGACCAATGTTTTTTGCAGCTGCAGACAAATTCCTTGATATCCAGACAGTATCAGGTTCTAAGGCAGTTATTGTAAGAATGAGAGGTGTTCCTGCAATGGATGTTACTGCTCTCAGATCTTTAAGAAATATTCATGCGGTATGTAAAAGACATGGTGCAGTTATGATTCTTTCACATGTTAATGAACAGCCTATGTCAGTAATGGAGCATGCAGGATTTGCTGATGAGATTGGAAGAGATAATTTCTGTGCCAATATTGATGCAGCTCTTGAGCATGCTAAAAATATTGTAGAAGGGTAATGCTAAATGAAGGAAGATACACTTTCCTATATAAGAGATAATAAAGAGATTACATTTGAACAGAAGATAAGACTTGTAATTATGCTGAGTCTGCCTACGATTCTGGCGCAGGTATCATCAATTATCATGCAGTATATTGATGCGTCTATGGTCGGAAGACTGGGGGCAGGTTGTTCAGCTTCAATAGGTCTTGTGTCGACAACAACATGGCTGCTTGGAAGCCTTGCTTCCGCGCCGTCGTTAGGATTTTCCATTCAGGTAGCACAGCTTGTCGGGGCAAAGAAGTTTAACAGGGCAAGAAGAGTGTTCTTACAGTCATTTGGAATTGTTCTTCTTATATCAATTATTATTGGTGCTGCCGGAGCCATGATAAGCTGGGGACTTCCGGCATGGCTCGGTGGAGAAGAGTCGATACAGAAGGATGCGGCAATGTATTTTCTTATAACATCATTGTCTATGCCGGCACTAGGATTTAACCGTCTTGGTACGAGAATGCTGCAGAGCTGTGGCAATACGAGAACACCGGGAATTCTTAATTCCATGAACTGTTTACTTGATATTATATTCAATTTTATATTCATATTTAGTTGGCATGGTTTTGGCTTTGGTCTTGGAGTTATGGGTGCAGCACTTGGAACAACGGCGGCACAGATTGTCACCACAATTATTATGTTTTATGTATTGATGTTCAGAACACCGATGCTTTCTAAGGGTTACGGAACAGATTCTGATGAGAAGGCAGGTCTTGCGACAATAAAGAAGTCATTTGTTTTATCTCTTCCTGTCACATTTGAAAATGTAGTTATGTTTGGAGCTATGATTACGATAACAAGAATTGTTGCACCATTAGGAGTTGTGGCTGTGGCTGCCAATGCATTTGCAATAACTGCTGAAAGCCTGTGCTATATGCCAGCTTACGGAATTGAGGAGGCTGCAACAGCACTTGTTGGACAGAGTATCGGTGCAGGCAGAGGAAAGCTTGCGTTGTCTTTTGGAAGAATTTCAGTTGCTTTCGGAATGGGAATAATGGCGTTCACCGGACTTCTGATGTTTATATTTGCACCGTTTATGATTGGAATTCTTACACCTGACCCGGCAGTAAGAGAGCTTGGAGTAACTATACTTAGAATTGAGGCATTTGCAGAGCCACTGTATGGCGCGTCAATTGTAGTAACAGGTGTGCTTCGTGGAGCAGGAGATACTCTTGTTTCAAGCCTTATGAATTTCTTCAGTCTCTGGGCTGTTCGGGTTGTTCTTTCATTCCTTCTTGTTGGAAGTTACGGACTTGTTGGTGTGTGGATAGCGATGGCGGCAGAGCTTTGCTTCAGGGGTGCGATATTCCTTGTACGTATGGAGCGGAAGAAGTGGCTGAAGAAGCTGTGATGACGTGAAGATGTGAGCTGATGCTGGATGCGATAGTAGCAGAGTGGTGCGAAATGGCTGATTTCAATATCATAATTTAACAAAGACCTACTCAGATGGCGTTAGTTAGTATCTGAGTAGGTCTTTGTCATTTTAAAAGTAAATAAATTTGTTGAGGATACCTACTAAATAATGGCACGAGCCAGATTGTGTAGGTCTTTTTAAGGAATTTATAATGATTCACCGGCTGGATGTAAAGATGAAGCATGAAAAAGACATACTAAAGGGTGAAGTATTATTAATTTAGTGGGTTTTGTAAAAGATATTATGTCAAAAGATGAAAAAACAACATACTAAATTGAGTGATTTCAAGCTTTTAGTGGGTTTTCGCCAGTGATGACGGCAGAAAGGCTGACCAAATTCCGATATAAAGATGACAAAAGTAGCGGTCAAATAACCAGAAGATTTACTGGTTATCTGACCGCCATTTAAATTCAGCATTATATATAATTGCTAATAATTAACCAAGATACTTAGCAAGTACATCAACCTTGTCAAGCTTCTCCCAAGGGAGATTAAGGTCTGTACGTCCAAAGTGACCATAAGCAGCTGTCTGCTTATAGATAGGTCTTCTTAAGTCAAGCATCTTAATGATTCCGTTAGGTCTTAAATCAAAGTTCTCACGGATGATTTCAACGATTTTTTCTTCATCAAGCTTTCCTGTGCCAAATGTATCAACCATGATAGATGTTGGTCTTGCAACACCGATTGCATATGAAAGCTGAATCTCGCATCTGTCAGCAAGTCCGGCAGCGACAATATTCTTAGCAACATATCTTGCAGCGTATGCAGCAGAACGGTCAACCTTAGTGCAGTCCTTACCAGAGAAGGCACCACCGCCATGTCTTGCAGCTCCACCGTAAGTATCAACTATAATCTTACGACCTGTAAGACCTGAATCTCCGTTAGGTCCACCAATTACAAAACGGCCTGTTGGATTGATGTATATCTTAGTGTCAGCGTCAATCATAGCAGGATCAACGATTGCATCAATAACATATTTCTTAATATCCTCATGAATCTGTTCCTGAGATACTTCAGGAGCATGCTGTGATGAAACAACGATAGCATCAAGTCTTATTGGCTTTTTGTTTTCATCATATTCAACTGTTACCTGAGTCTTTCCGTCTGGTCTTAAGTAAGAAAGAGTTCCATCTTTACGAACCTTTGTAAGCTGCTTAGAAAGCTTTTGCGCAAGTGCAGAAGAGTAAGGCATGAATTCAGGAGTTTCGTTAGTTGCGTAACCAAACATCATACCCTGATCGCCGGCACCACCTTCTGAATCATCAATCTCGCCATCCTTTGCTTCAAGAGCCTTATCAACACCCATAGCAATATCAGCTGACTGCTTGTCTAATGCAACCATAACAGCACAGGTGTTACCATCAAATCCCTTATCAGAGCTGTCATAACCGATATCTGTAACTGTCTTTCTTACGATAGAAGGAATATCTATGTTAGCCTTAGTTGTAACCTCGCCCATTACCATAATAAAACCTGTGTTAGTAAGAGTTTCGCAGGCTACTCTTGAGTATGGATCCTGCTCGTAGAGAGCATCAAGTACGGCATCTGAAATCTGGTCACAGATTTTGTCAGGATGTCCTTCTGTTACTGATTCTGAAGTAAATAATCTTTTTTCCATGTTATCTCCTTTTGATTTTATCGTGAATATGTCTATCCCATACCTTATCGTGTCTATTCTTATCGTTACTCGTGCTTGTAGCAAAATGCCAGAACTGCAATGTTACCGCTGCTCGCGCTCGCAGCTCAGATGCCAGAACTACATTCTGGCATTGTCGCGGTGCTCCTCGAATCCAAACGCATATGTCGCAATTCATGCAAGCATGATTGTGTCATATACGTTAGAATTCTCATCGCTACTCGCACAAAAAAAGGTCCCCGATAAGGGACCCGATAGACTGTATCGAAATCCTCTTATTGTTCGACTAATATCGCTCAGGTTGGCACCTTCCTCAAAAGGGGTTGCCGGGCTTCATAGATCCTATGTATCTCCACCGCTCTTAATAAGGGATATAAAATATTCAATTAATATTACCGCATAAGATACTACACAATATTTAAACATTCGTCAAGAGTAAATTGACAATTTCTATATAGAATTTTATAATTAAAATACATTTTTACAGACAAATGTATCGTGAATACTGGGGGAATGAGTAATGACAGATAAGACGATATTCATATTTGACGCACAGGAAGGCGATAAACTCGCAGATGATGTACATACGCCAGATGGTAATATATTAGCAAAGAAAGATACCATACTTAATTATGATATAATAGCAAATATTTCAGGGCATCATATACTGGAAGTAAAGGTATACGACACCAATAATGAACTGCAGGATCTGGAAAAGGTTCTGGGAAAAACTGCTAATAAAGAGAACGTTAAGTATTTTGATAAGATAAGAGCAAGCATAAGGTTTAAGCATTTTAAAAAGACTTATGATGAGAATATTCTGGATATCAAAGGAGGACTTAACGATGTTGTTATGAATAACAGTCCCATTGATATCGATAAGCTGATAGAAGGAACTAATGAGATTCTTACTGCGAACAGGAATAGTTTACAGCTTTTTGATATGTTGCACAGTATGAGGCAGTTTGATGACCTTACATATGTTCATAGTGTAAATGTTGCTTTGATAGCTTCAATTCTTGGGCAATGGCTTAAGTTTAGTGAGAAAGATATAAGAATACTGACAATAAGTGGACTTCTTCATGACATAGGTAAGATTATGATTCCTAACGAAATTCTTACAAAACCTGGTAAGCTGACAGTTGCTGAATACAATATAATGAAGCAGCATGTTAACTTTGGATATGAGAAAGTTAAGAATCAGAACATTGATATACGAATTAAAGAGGCATGCCTGCTCCATCATGAAAAATGTGATGGAACAGGGTATCCATTTGGCTTAAAGTCGGATCATATTCCAGCAGTAGCCAAGATTATAGCAATTGCTGATGTGTATGATGCAATGACTTCAGCAAGAGTATATAGAGGAGCATTATGTCCTTTTGAAGTAATAGATACAATGTATAAAGATGCATTTACAAAGTTTGAACCTGAATATATTCTTCCTTTCTTAAAGAATGTGGCATCATCGTATATTAATAACGATGTGAGACTTTCAGATGGAAGAATTGGAAAGGTTGTTCTTATTAATGAGAATGCACTCAGTCTGCCAATTGTCCAGTGTGAAGATGAGTTTATAGACCTATCCAAGACACGAGGACTCACAGTTTCTGCAATTTTATAAAAACTATCTGGCACATGCGTGGAGGTATTTTTCTTTAGTAGCCATACCTCCGCGGATGTGTCTTTCTTGTTTATTGACATCAAGAACCTTTCTGGCTTCTCTGGCTAGTTCAGGATTGATTTCCATAAGTCGTGTAGTTACATCTTTATGTGCAGTGCTTTTGCTTACATTAAATACTTTGGCTGTCTGTCTTACAGTGGCTTTATGCTCAATTATGTAATATGCCAGCTGGGTGGCACGTTCTTCTATATAGTCTCGCATGTCGGGACTCCGGAAGTTTCATTTATACAATCTATGCCACGGATTGGGGTTTTATGTTAGAATGTGTTATGACTATGACAAGGAATCATTTACATTATATTTTTAATTTCTCCGCAAACATAAGAAGTACGCTGATTGAAAGCAGTGCACTTGAAATCCATATTGTGTGGATTCCGAACAGCATTGAAAGGTTTCCACCGATACCTGCGCCGATTGCAAAGAATAATATTATGCCAAAATAATATCCGGCTTTCTTAAGAGATGTTTTATTGCCAGTACGCACAAATACTGAAAGTGCGTCTGTACCGCTTCTTAAGTTACCGATGCACATGGTGCTTGCATAGGAATAGCCATTGACTTTTCTAAATGCCTGTACCTGCATAGCACATGAGAACGATACGATTATTGTTGCAAACATGTCCATTGAGTGGGGCATGAAGCCAACTGCAATTAAGATAATAATTTCAATAAGTAATATTGCCTGCCGCCAGTGAAGTCTGGTAGCATTTTTGTATTTGCCCTGAATCCGCTCTGTTACGAATACGCCAAGACCAAATGCTAAGAATGGCAGAAGATATTTTAATCCCTGATACCATTCACCCATCATAAAATGTGTACTCATAAGAACCACATTACCGGTCTGTGCGTTGGAGAATACTTCATTTCTTGTAAAATATGTATATGCATCCTGAAGTCCACCGGACATGGCAAGGAATACGCAGTTTATGAAGGCTTCGGACATCTGTATATCCGGAAGCTTCTTAGCGAGGGCGTTGTGAAGCTTTGATGCCATAAATAACCTCCTTGTGTTTTATAACTTTGGTTGTTATAGCACAAGGAGGTTTTGTTGTAAAGGGTATATAAATATTAGATATGTTGCGAATTACTTTCCAAGTGCTGTTTTCTGAGGCACTTCTGTTTCTTTTTCGTAGCATGCAAATGCGCTGTCAACAAGCTCTTTATTTGGCTTCGGTGTAAACAGGCTGACTACAGGAACGATAATCATTCCGGCAAACATTGCAAATGCACCGCAGTTGATAGGTGACTGGAGCCATGTTGGGAAGCCTGCTCTGAAGAAGATGTTGGCAAGCATAAGTATTGAGCTGAATAAAAAGCATGCCCAGCATGATGCTTTGGAAACCTTCTTAGAGTAAAGCGAGAACATAAATGGTGCAAGGAATGAACCTGCAAGTGCACCCCAAGATATTCCCATAAGCTGTGCAATAAATGTTACTGAACTCTTGTACTGGATAAGTGCAAGTATCGCAGATATCGCAATGAATACAACAACAAGAATTCTTATGTATAATACCTGTTTCTTTTCACTCATGTTCTTGATAAAGTTATCTTTTAAGAAGTCAATAGTAAGTGTTGAGCTTGAAGCTATTACAAGTGATGAAAGTGTAGACATTGAAGCTGACAACACGAGAATTACAACTAATGCAATAAGCGCAGGACTTAAATTAGAAAGCATTGTTGGAATTATTGAGTCGAAGCCGTTAGCCTTGACATCTATCTGGTCAGAGAATAATCTTCCGAAACCTCCGAGAAAATAGCATCCGCCTGAAACTATAAGTGCAAATATTGTTGATATTACAGTACCCTTCTGTATAGAAGCTTCATTATCAATTGCATAGAATTTCTGAACCATCTGAGGAAGTCCCCATGTTCCAAGTGATGTAAGGATTACAACGCATAAAAGGTTGAATGGGTCAGGTCCGAAAAATGAAGCAAATATACCGGGAGTATCGCTTACAGCCGGGTCAGACACATTTGCAAGACCCTGCAGTGCAGACATGAAGCCGCCCTTAGAGTGGATTACGGCAGCAATAACTGCAACAATACCGAATAACATGATAATTCCCTGAATAAAATCATTGATTGCTGTAGCCATGTAACCGCCGGCAATTACATAGATTGCGGTAAGTGTTGCCATGATTATGATACAGACGCTGTAATCAATGTTAAAAGCCATACCGAAAAGTCTTGAAAGTCCATTGTAAAGTGAAGCTGTGTATGGAATCAGAAAAATGAATATTATAACAGAAGCACCGATTTTTAATGGATTGCTTCCGAATCTTTTTCCAAAATACTGTGGCATGGTTGCTGAATCAAGGTGCTGACTCATAATTCTTGTTCTTCTGCCAAGAACGACCCATGCAAGAAGTGAACCTATAATTGCGTTGCCGATACCAGCCCAGGTTGCGGCAATGCCGTATTTCCAGCCAAACTGGCCTGCGTATCCAACGAATACAACAGCCGAGAAATAAGATGTTCCGTATGCAAATGCGGTGAGCCACGGACCAACGCTTCTTCCACCGAGAACGAAACCATTAACATCAGTTGCATGCTTGCGGCAGTATAAGCCAATGCCTATCAGCACCGCAAAGTAGATAATAAGAATAACCAGTTTTAACATAAAAACCCCCATATTAAATGTATTAATCCCTGCTTCATAAGTTTAAAGCGTAACGCTTTAAATCAATAAAGCAAACATAAATGGATTGTAGCATATTGGGGAGAGATTGGCAAGGATAAAATGAGTTAATATATATGAGTATATATGAATAATATGGATATACCTACTATTATGCCTATAATATGTCATTGAGTAGGTTCGCTTGAGAGAATTATAACCTGATGCGGAGGGAGCAAACCTACGAAACAGCTGTGAATAGCTTTTTGAGTAGGTCTTTTTCCTGGATTTTTCTGAATTAGAGGCTCTTAAAGATGAAATCTTCCGTGAAAATGCCTACTAAATTATGATTATGTATATAGTTAGTGGGTTTTGAAAGACAATTTAATAAAATAAGATGTTTAATTGACATACTAAAGTAATGGTGGATAATGATTTGGTAGGTTTATTAGGAATTTATGCTATGCGGGATATAGGGAGATATATGAAAACAGCCACCAGAAAAATGATATGCCCCCTGTCAAGTAGACAGGGGGCATATCAAAATCCAGTGACTGTTTTAAGAAAATAAGGAGAGTAAATGTGAAGTATTTTATCGTCTGCCGCCGCCGAAGCCGCCGTTCTGCCCATTCATATCAGGCGCATTACCACCATTCTGACCGCCCATGCCGCCCATGTTACCGCCGCCAAAGCCGCCAGTGCCAGAAGCTCCCATTGTTCCAGATTCCTGAGTCCAGTCTGCAATAGAATCTGAACCCCGGTAGAGTGTGTAGCTTGTGCCGGTTACAAGAGTGTCAGAGCATATCCAGCCGTTGCTGAATGTACTGTCAACAGTGAAGCTTATTACTTCTTTGCCAGAAGAATCTTTAAGTGAATAGCTTCCAGAACTGAATGATACGGAACTTAATACATAAGCATTAGCAGAGTTTATAGGTGTTTCGCATACACCACCGAGGGCAACGCATGTTCCACCGGTTATCGTTACGGTACCATCTACATCAATTGATCCTGATACATTTCCAGATGAACTGCCACCTTTAACTAATACAAATCCACCGGCCTGTACGTAATTTCCATTAGAATCAATACTATCAGTATCACCAGACGCAGTTGTGATATCTATATATCCGGCTGTTACATTGACAATTGGAGAAGTCTTTCCATCACCTGTGCAGGCATTAATGCCATCATCAGTAGCGTATACATATATCTTGCCGCCATTTAAGTTGATAGTCATAGCCTCAAGTCCTTCATATGAAGTTACTACATTAATGTAACCGTCATTGACATCAAGCTGTTTGTCAGCGTGCATGCCGTCATCGCCAGAAGAAATTGTAATTGAACCGCCGTTGATAACAATAGTTCCTTTTCCGTCCTCACCGGTTTCAAGTACACCTGAGTCAGAGTTGGCATGGATACCATCATCTGTTGAACATATGTTAATTGTAAAGCCTGAAATATTTATTTCGCTTTCAGATTTAATACCCTTAGTTGAGTAGGACTGTCCAGAAGAATTACCGGATTCATTAAAGTCACCAGGCATTCCTGGACGGTCGCCACCGGTCTTATTTCTATCAGAGCTGCCGTTCATATTGGGAGCGTTGCCGTTACTCATATCTGGAGCGTTGCCGCCACCCATGTTGCCACCACCAAAGCCGCCAGGTGCGTTGGCAATAGTGTCAGAAGCTGCCACATAAGAAACAGTATTGGCAGAAGCAGTCTTGTTAGCAGAACTGTTACGACTGGTAGATGTACCTGAAGAACTGCCTGAAGAAGTAACTTCTTCACTATATTCAGAGTAAGTATCTGTATAGATGTTTAAGTTACCGTCACCTGATATATCTACCACGTAGGCTGCGTCTATACCATCACAGGCTGCATATACATCAATGTTACCGCCAGTGATTGTAACGATTCCCTTCTGGTTGCCCTTGTTAGAAATATTGCTGTTAGAAGTCTTGATGCCATCGCCTTTAGCGGAGATTGCAATTATATTTCCAGATTCAATATCAACGGCATCGTTGCCTTTGATGGCATTGTTTACAGCAGTAACTTTAACAATCACATTTTTAATAGAAAGGTCATCCTTGCTCTGGATACCATTATTGTAATTACCTGTTACAACTAAGGCTCCTTTGCCGACGAGTTTTAAATCGCATGTTGCATAGATTGCTGCGTTGCCAGCGTCATCAGAAGAATCTTCTGTAGCTTCAGCACGTTTGTCAATTACCTCGTTAAATGTGTTCTCTTCTGATTTAATCTTGACTTCGGAAGCATTTTTAACGTATATAGGTGAACCACTTGAACATGTGATAGATGTTCCGTTTAATACGATAGTAATCTCGTCCTCATCACCTGCGTCAACAATAAGCTGTCCTTCTGATAAAAGACCGGCTACTGTATATTCACCAGCCTTTGTGATTGTGTATACAGAACCTGACTGTGTAACTCCATCTGATGTATCAGATGTCACAGTGAAATCACTTGTAATGGAGACTCTGTAATTCTCAGCATCATCTGCGTGAGTTACATCTGTGTCTTCTTTAGTAATGCCTGAAGTGATGGTAGTCTCACCGCCTGATGCAGTAGTAGTTGAAGTCGAATTTCTGGCACAGCCAGCAGTCATAAGACACATAGTAAGAATAACTGCGGCTACGCAATTCCTTTTGATTTTATTTAATTTAATCATAGTCATCTCTCCATTTCTTTAGTGTATGTTAATTGATTGTCTATAGTTTATTGGAGAAATTTGATTAAAATATGATATGAGTACGAATATTCTGTGTCCTGATTAATCATGTGGAATATCGTTAAATCTGCCGTCAAGCTCTTCGGTTTTTACCACATTTATAAATGCGTGCTTGTCAATTGAGCGAATCAATGTGATAAGCTCACGTTTCGCTTCGGAGTTGATTACTGAGTATATGAGCGTGCGCTCTTTTTCCTCGTAGCAGCCGATTCCCTTGAAAAGCGTGGCGTCGTGGTTGGTTGTATTCTTTATGGCGTGATAGATTTCTTCGGATTTGTCAGAAATGATGAATAATGTCATCTTCTGGTAGCGTTTGTACATGAACTGGATTACCTGAGTGCTACAGAACTGGTATATTATTGAGTAGAGCGCGATTGACCAGCCAAACAGTCCGCCTGCGATGAGCAGAATCACAATATTACCAAGAAGAATATAGTTCCATGCGTCTATTCCTTTAATATGAGAAAAATAAATGCTTATGAAATCAGTTCCACCTGTGGTAGTGCCGACATTGAGGCACAGGCTTATTGCAAATCCGTTGATAATTCCGCCAAATACGCTTATAAGCAGGATATCTTCTGTAAAAATGTATGGAGGAAGGATATCAACAAGCACACTGGAAAGTATAATTACCACGATTGAGTAGATGGTAAACTTCTTGCCGATGTAGCGGTAGGCAATGTAAGCTGGGAAAATGTTAAGTGCCACATTGAATATTGTAAATGGGATGCTGATATAAAAAAAACGTAGTCCGATTGCCTGAAATAACAGGGAGACTCCTGAAAAGCCTCCTGGCAGTAGGTCTGCGACTTTGGCAAAGCATCTTAAATTCCATGCGTACAGCACGGAAGCAATTATAACTATAATGAATCTGAATACCTGATAAAACTTAGGATATTTAACTTCTAAAGATTTGAACATATATTAGCCTCCATATTTTGTGTTAAATATAATAAGCAAATAATAATTATTTGTGTGAGTTGTCGTAGGCAGCCTGAATATCGGCGGGGAGCTTTGAATGTATTCCGTCCTCGTTGCCGTCCTTGATAGCCTGCTCGTAATAGAAGCACTTGAAAGTAAGCATATCAAGAGTTTCCTGCATTTTTTCCATCTCTTTTTCAACAGCGGCTCTCTGTCTCTCAAAAAGCTGTTTTCTGAGTTCGTAAGTTCTGCTGCCTTCCTGACACCATTCCATAAACTGCTTGATGTCGCGGATTTCAAGACCTGATTTTTTGAGACATTCAATAAGCTTAAGAGCAGCAATTTCTGTGTCAGAGAACTGTCTTATTCCAGAGGCACGCTGCATAAAAGGGAATAATCCTTCTTTATCATAATATCTTAATGTTGAAACGGGAAGATTAAACATTTCTGAAACCTGTCCTATTGTGTACATAACACACCTGCTTTCTGTAAGCCTTGCTTACCTGATATTAGTTTTTTACAAATGTGATAATAAAATTCACAAAATGTTCACTATTATTGGGTTGACCTAAAGTTAGGTTTAACTCTTATGCTTAAATAGTAGCACAGAGAGACTTAAAATACAATTTAAAGTTGGTTTAAAGTGAATATGATAGTGTTTTTAACAAAGAGGTGATCATATGTATGTAACGCTAATGTATTTTTGTATTACTTTTTTTGGATTGATAATTATTATGATGGCAGTGGAAGGATGACATATTTTATGGAGGATAAATGTATGGAATGGAGACAGGAAAAAGACATGCCGGTATTTATGTATATTTTTCTTAATAAAATAGAGGATACCGAGGAAGCAAGATGGACAGAGAAAGAAAAAAATGAGGGGTATAAGACATATAAAAAGTTGTTAGAACTTACAGAGGATGATTCATCCGATGTAATTAAAAAATGTCTCAGGATAATTAAAGAAACAAGGCATATTGTAGAGTATGAGCTTTGGAATAAGATTGTATATTTTATGACTGATTATATTAATGGTGAGACTGTGTGGGGATAAGTGAAAAGTTGTCTGATAATTTTATAATATTTGAAAAGAAAAAGAATATACTTGTAATGTCTGATGGCATGTGATACAATGTCATTGGAAGACAAACATGTTCATATAATGAACGAAAACCCCACGAGTTGGTGGCTCGTGGGGTTTTCTATGCCGTTGTGGAAGGGTGGCTTAGTCCCCAGGCTGGCTACCTGTGATTATCTCTATCCAGCCATTTGCAGATATAGTATGAAACTATCTCAGCCATAATAGTGATAATTAGAGACATAAACATGTCCATATAATACGCCTCCTTTCTCTACCAGGTATAGGAGGGGTAGCACTAAAAATTATATCATAACAATATATAACAAACAAGTATATAAAAAATATAAATAATAATCATTGCTATGATTTATGATTTTATAACTAACATGTATTTTACAGGAATGACACATGGGGGTATGATACCTTTATCAAGGGCAAAGGAGCCGGAAGTCTTTAGGGGATTCTGGCTCTTTTTTTGCATTAGTAAGTATTTGAAGGAGGAAATATATATGGAATACGAGATTTCTAATCGTTTATCAGGTGTTCATGGTTCGATGATAAGAGAACTTTTTAAGTTAGGAGCAAGCAAGGATATTATATCTTTTGGTGGTGGCAATCCGTCAGCAGAGACATTCCCATGCAAGGAGATAGAAGAGATAGCAGCAAAGGGACTCAGCGAGAATCCTGTCTCTTTATTACAGTATGGACTGAGTGAAGGTTATACACCTCTGCGTGATACCATGAAGAAATATCTTGAGAAGAAGGAAGGCTTTGATTTCGAGAATAATGAGCTTTTCATAGTGTCAGGCGGACAGCAGTGTGCGGACCTTACAACTAAGGCACTTGTTAATGAAGGAGACGTTGTGCTTACTGAAGAGCCTGCATTTGTAGGCTGCCTTAATACATTTCGTTCTTACGGTGCAAAGCTTGTAGGAATTACAATGGAGCAGGACGGAATGAATATAAATGCGCTTGAGGAGGCTTTAAAGGCTAATCCTGATGCAAAGCTTTTATACACAATTCCATCTTTTCAGAATCCTACAGGAATCACAACTTCTCTTGAGAAGAGAAAAAAAGTGTATGAGCTTTGCTGCAAATATGATATCGCAATATTAGAGGACAATCCTTATGGTGAATTAAGATTTGCAGGTGAAAATGTGCCAACTATCAAATCAATGGATACAGAGGGCAGGGTTATATATGCAGGAAGCTTCTCAAAGGTAATGGCACCTGCATTCCGTCTTGGCTTTCTTGTGTTCAACAAGTCGCTCACAGGACCGCTTACAGTTGCAAAGCAGTGCACAGATGTACATTCAACTGTACTTTTCCAGTACATTTGTAATGAATATATTAATAACTATGATTTTGACAAGCATCTCGAGGATTCAAGAAGGGTGTATGAGCATAAATGTAATCTCATGATGGAGTGCATGAAGAAGGAATTCCATCCTTCAGTAACCTTCGGTCACCCTGAGGGTGGACTTTTTGTAATGGCATTCCTGCCAGATGGAATGGATTCTGCACCATTTGTAAGGGAGGCCATTAACAGAGGCGTTCTTTCAGTTCCGGGAGCAGCGTTCTTAGCAGATGAGAACCAGAAATCTAATGGATTCAGACTTAACTATTCGACACCTTCTGATGAACAGATTGTTAAGGGAATCGAGATTCTTGGAAAACTTACATACGAGTGGATTAAGTAGGAGGAGTGAAACATTATGAAGATAGCAGCATTCAGCGTTCGTCCAGATGAAAAACAGTATTTTGATACATTTGCAAATGTATACAAGGTGGAATTACAGATTAATAGAAGCGGATTTACAGCAGATGATATAGAAAGTGTCAAAGGCTGTGAGGCTATGTCGGTGTGCGATGGCATGTGTGACTTGTCAGCACCTGTTCTTGAAAAGCTTGCAGCAGAAGGTGTTAAGTATATCGGTTTCAGGACAATCGGATATAACAGTGTTGACCTTGAGGCAGCAAAGCGCCTTGGAATCCGTGTTGCACACAGCGGATATTCGCCATATTCAGTTGCCAATTATACAGTAATGCTTATGCTTATGTGTATCCGCAAGGCTTTGTATGTAATGATGCGTTCGCACACAGCGGATTATTCACTTGGTCCTATATGTGGACGAGAAATGCAGAATATGACAGTAGGTATTATCGGAACAGGAAGAATTGGAAAGGCAGTAATTAAGAATCTTTCAGGATTTGGATGTAAGATTATTGCGTATGACCCATACCCTGCAAAAGACCTTGAAAATGTTGAATATGTAACGCTTGATGAATTGTACGCTAAGTCAGATATTATCTCGCTTCATACTTTTTTAAGTGATGAGACATATCATATGATTAATAAGGATTCAATTGCAAAGATGAAGGATGGCGTTATCCTTATAAATGCGGCTAGAGGTGCACTTGTTGATACAAAGAATCTGATTGAGGCTGTTGAGAGTGGCAAGATTGGTTCAGTTGGAACTGACTGCTGCGAGGGTGAAGATGATTTTATCCGTACAGACCGTAAGTATGATGACCTTGTTGTTAATCACGATTACATCATACTTAAGTCTTTCCAGAATACTATTGTCACACCTCACATTGCATTTTTCACAGATCAGGCTGTGTCTGACATGGTTGAGTCTTCAGTTAAGAGTGTTGTGCAGTTTGCAGCCGGTGAAGACACACCATTAGAAGTGCATTAAAATACACAGGTGCATTATTTATTCAATTTCTTGAAATATTCTTCAAGCTGGTGCTCGAAGATTCGCTGATTTTCTGAGCAGAATGAGCCAAGCGGCTGATAATAAATGCTTCTGAAATGTGGACAGTCATCTATATGCAGCAGGCTTATGTTTTCAGGAAGGCTGCTGCTTGTCCATGTTACAGAGGCAACAAATGATACTCCAAGACCGAGACTTATGAGCTTGCCCTGTAATATGTAATCATTGCATGAGTAGGCTATCGGAGGAGTTTTCTTACATTTACTGAATATTGAATTAAACACTCCGGCGTAAGATGGAGTATCTGCAAGGTCAATGAATTTCTCGTCCATCATCTGTTCTACTGATATGTGTCCGGTATGGGCAAGTGGATGTGATGATGAAACGGCAAGGCAGATTTCTTCTGTCATAAGAAGATGTGCATTGTCTGGAATATCATAAGCTGATGAGACAGAGTCAATCAGCAGGTCACACCCTTTTGGTTCAGAAGATATTGAAAAGCTGACATGAGGGTGCTCATGGATAAAATCTTTAAGTACATTGCTGACAAGAACTGCACTTGAGCGGAGACAGAGCCTTATTTCGCCGGCATCTCCAAGACTTTCACTGACAGCACGCGCAGCATCTTCTGAAAGAGCCAGTATTCTTAATCTGTTGCAGTGGACATACGATATTGTGATAATAACCCGCCGCAAGGATATGATAAATATAAAAAAGGTATTTGTCAATCCTGTGACAATATCACTTGTTATAGGACTGTTTCTTTTTAATACGGGAATTAAACTGCCAGGTGTAATAAACAGCACGATGGCTGGAGTTGCAGCACTTAATACACCTGCAGCCATGATAGTACTGGGATATTATCTGTCATGTGTCAGAATCTGTGACTTACTGCTTAATCCATCCCTGTATTTGGCATCGTTTGTCAGGCTTATAATAATTCCGTTGCTTACACTGCTTGTACTTTATATTATACCGGTGGGACATGGTCAGATTGGAATGATTACACTGATTGCTGCGGCAACACCAGTTGGAACGAGTACGGCAATATTTGCACAGAAATTCGGGCAGGATTATGAGCGGGCGGTATGTATGGTCTGCCTGTCAACGCTGTTTTCAATTATTACTATGCCAGTTGTGATGTATCTGGCGCAGATGTGGATTATGTAGTTTAACTATTATTTTTGGTTATGGTTAGATAACCAACATGTATTTTACAGGAATAACACAATGGTATATTATACAGACATCAAAGGCAAAGGAGCCATGACCCGGAAGGGGTAATGGTTTCTTTGCTTTTTTGTGTATAAGATATCTTTGCAGGAAAATGTATAGTAAATGTGGCTATTCACAATATGAGAAAGAAAGGAACTAAAGTTATGGGAAATAACGGAATTGAATTGGAAAGAGATGGCTTTAAGAGCCGTACAGGTTTTATTCTTGCCTGTATCGGTTCGGCAGTAGGAATGGGAAATATATGGCGTTTTCCATATATGGTATCTGCATGGGGTGGTATGACATTTTTAATACCTTATGTAATATTTGTAATACTGATAGGTTCGACAGGTGTTATAGAGGAGATGGCACTTGGCCGTGCGACTAAGGGCGGACCTATTAAAGCATTTGGCGACTGTATGCAGATGCGTACAGGAAAGAGAAAAGCAGGTGAGGCAATTGGTTTTATTCCTGTGCTTGGCTCACTGGCTTTGGCAATGGGCTATACTGTAGTTGTTGGCTGGATATTCAAATATACTTATCTTGCATTTTCTGGAAAGCTTTCAGCAATGGGCAATGATATGTCAGCTATTGGTGGTATGTTTGGAAGTACAGCAAGCTCATTTGGCAATAATATGTGGCTTATAATCGCGATGGTTGTAACTGTTGTTATTATGGCACTTGGTATTGCAGGCGGAATTGAGAAAGCAAACAAGGTCATGATGCCTTTGCTTTTCATCATGTTTGTAGGACTTGGAATATATATCTTCACGCTTCCTGGTTCAAGTGCAGGTTATAAATACATTTTTACTCTTAATCCTAAGGGACTTCTTGATATAAAGCTCTGGATATATGCATTTGGTCAGGCGTTCTTCTCACTGTCTATCGCAGGTAACGGAACTGTTATCTATGGTTCATATCTTAGTGATAAGGAAAATGTTGTTACTTCAGCAAGAAATGTTGCTGTATTTGATACTATTGCTGCTTTATTAGCTGCATTTGTTATTATTCTAGGTATGGCAGCAGGCGGTGCCGAGTTATCTTCAGGTGGTCCCGGACTTATGTTTATCTATCTTGTAAATGTATTTAATGGTATGCCGGGTGGCAAGATTGTAGGAATTGTATTCTATGTATGTGTTCTGTTTGCCGGCATGAGCTCACTTGTTAATCTGTATGAAGCTCCGGTTGCAACTATTCAGGAGAAGCTTAAGCTTAACCGTGTTGCATCTGTTGGAATTATTGCAGTGGCTGGCTGTGTTGTGTCACTTGTAATACAGGGTATTGTATCAGGCTGGATGGACGCGGTATCTATCTATATCTGCCCACTTGGTGCAATGCTCGCAGCAATTATGTTCTTCTGGGTTGCAGGAAAGAAGTTTGCTGTTGATGCTGTTAATGCAGGTGCAGATAAGCCTATTGGAAAGTGGTTTGTACCACTTGGCAAATATGTCCTTGTCCCACTTTCACTTGTTGCACTTATTGCAGGTGCTTTACTTGGTGGAATTGGCTGATGGAGGTTTAGACTGGTTGATTGAGACTGGCGGATTGCAAAGCAATCCGCCTTTTTTTGCGTGGTGGAGTGAGAAATAGCGGCGGATTGGACTTTGAGGTGGAGGGGAGGCAGGAGGAAGTCCAAAAGGAGCAGAAATGAAGTGGTAATCTAAAAGTAGACACCAACCCAATTATTATAGACATTATTTATATATAAGAGTACCATTTTTTATAAGGTAGTCACTTATATAATAATGGAATCATGGAGGTGTCACATGAAGCACAGTTTAGAAGAAAGAATGGATATAGGACGACGTATGTATTTACACGAGATTACATATAAGGCGGCTATGGAGATTTATGGTCTTAGTGAATACATGATAGTATAAATCCAAAGATGATGGTCTATCAGAGAGACTGTTATATATCTTCAAGTTTAAAAAGATAATTTTCAATAATTTTTCAAAAATCAGAATCGACAATTCATGACAAA